>Ga0164297_10004798_pt1 | contig 11936 bp, 9 predicted proteins | sample GEODES058metaG_FD_113539 | JGI IMG/M metagenome (GOLD analysis project Ga0164297, IMG submission 113539) | Dystrophic lake water microbial communities from Trout Bog Lake, Wisconsin, USA - GEODES058 metaG | ecosystem: Environmental > Aquatic > Freshwater > Lake | place: USA: Trout Bog Lake... | reverse complement strand
GCAAGTCGTCTTTGTACAAGCGCACGTCATGGCAGTTGCTGTAGAAATGGCGAAGAGGGCAAATTTTGTAGACCGGTGTTGCCTCGTCCGATGCAATCACCTGGGTCCCATCATCGTGCAGGGCATGGGAGCGGTTCCATTTAGTACCGCTCCCATGCCCTGTCATCGTGCTCGTTAGATAAATCGGGTCTAGAATAGTGCATGTACGTCCATGCTATTCGCATAGCTGTTCACCGCGCTTGCTCGCTGTCTGCGTAAATGCTGCTCCCTCACGTGAACATCCGTTGTGATAAGAATCAGAATGCGCTTGTCCCAGACACACGGCTCCTCTTTGTTTGTTGGATTGACGACAACGTCGGAGAACGCCCGGCGTTGGTAGCCGCCCACTAATGTCGGGCCCACTTCGCCGTGGTCCATGTAACCGCACAGAATGGAGCGTCGCACTGACATACAATAGGAGGACAGCTCCATGAACGAGACTTGCGCGCCACGAACAAGGGCTTGCTCGGCCGGCAGCAGCTCGAACTGCGTGCCGGTGCCGCCAAGCAGTTGGTCCAGGACGCGCTTGACGTGAACATCTTCAGATACCATGGCCAGGATCTTGGACATGAGCTCTGTGGACTGGATGAAGTCGCACACGGACAGCATGCTCTGGCTTTGACTCACCGTGCGCTGCGTCCGCGGGTCCAGGATCTCGCATACCATGGGCAGCAGGTCTGACACCTGGGCAACAGCTGGTGTAATGCCAAACCGCACGCTCGACTGCCTTCCCGGCGGAACCGGGGGCTTTATGTCGCCGCTTGACGAGAAAGCTGCGCCTGTTTGAGCAGCCCGCTGTTTATTAAGTTCGTCCATTTGGACGCCCCGAATGAGCAGCATGGCAGCCAGGCAGGACGCGTCGCTGTACACAACTTCCTTGCCATCGGCGCCGTCAGCGGTGACGATGACGCTGGTATACGTGGGCAGTTGCAGTGTCTCCAGGAAATGGCGACTCCCGATGTTGGATTCATGATGGAACACCTCCAGATTAGTAGGCTCCGCAATGCCCGCCTCCTGCGTGATCCGCCGCCTGGTTTCCAACGGGCAGGTGCTTACAATGTGGATCTCACTGCCGGGGCCCACAAGCCGGTCGAGCAGATCAACCAGGCGGGGCACATCGTGTCGCCAACCTGCAAAGAGAACTTTCTCCTGCGTCGGCCGTGTCGCTGGAACATCCAAAAACATGCCTGAGGCCAGCAGCTGCTGTAAAGACCTGGCATGCGGGTCTGGAGACATCGGCTCGTAGCTGTCGTCATCCTCGGCAAGCACAAGGAGCTCATCACTCTCCGTGAGCACGTAATCGCCAGGAGGGTTCAGGGTCACCTCTCCGGTGGCGTGCGCCACGCCGATGGGCACTGCGTCGGGGAACATGGCTTGCATCGCGATGAATGGCCGCCCAACGCACTCCTCCCAGTGCGCGGTGTAGAACTCGCTTCCATCGAAGCCTAGGATCTCGTTGTACACGCGAGAAAGGCCAGGTTTGCGGGCAAACATGAGCATGAGGCGTCCAACAATGTCCCTTGTGGCCACCGTCGCGACGGTGCCCCTGGAAATCAGGCTCAGCAATTTGTCCGATTCCGCACGCCGCATTTGGGCAACCACAGTGGCGTGCTTCAGGCGCAGCGTGCTCATGCCCAGTACCGTGTGCAGAACCTCCGCGTCACCATGCTCGGGGCTCAGCTTGCTGTCGTTGAGAACAATGATGCTGCGTGCCGCCTCGATGGCGACCATGCGTAAGTCGCCAGCACGCAGACGGCTGCCTGACCGAAACTCGACGCGCGTGCCACGTAGCTCATGTTCGTGAACCGTGCGACGGAACTCCTTCTCGGTGGCCACCTTTGAGTCGGATGTCAAGATGGCGATGATGCCGCCGCCGTTGGACTCATTCGCCTTAGCCACCTCCCGCACGACGATGGGCGTCTCCTCTGTGTACCCCAGAATGACGGTGTGTTGCCACTCCACAACCCCAGTCAGGCCGTCCTTCAGGTGCCGCATTTTCTCCTGCACTTTGTCCACGATGAGGGCAAGGAAGACGGCGAAGTAGATGACGCCCAGACTCGTCTGGATGGCTGCCACACAGCGCGTGGAGAAGCCTTTCGCGTCTGGCATCGCGGACGGGTCCAGGAACATGGACCAGGCCCACCAGACGGCATCACCCCACTCCGTCAGGTGCTCCGCGCCCGCGCCGATGGTGTGCTCGATGTCGGGGTCCACACTATCGTGCAGGTTCATGCTCGACTCCAGCGCCTTGCCGCCCACGCAGCAGAGGAACACTGCAATTGCAACCAGGAAGTATGCCTGGTTCTTCGTTTTGCCGCTACCCCTGTCTAGAAGGTATAAGATGCGCGAGAACCACCACTTGAAACTGACGGGCGCGATATACTCGTCGTCCACGTCCATGTCGTACTCCTGATCGTCTGGAGCAAACTCGTCACCTCCAAAGAACCTGCCGCGCCCAGAGACCGTCGGGTACACGCTCTGCAGCGCCACCCACATGTCGGGTGTCGGGAAAGGACCGCCCCCAGCTCCATGGGCATAGCCATGGCCATAGTACGGAGGAGGAGGCGCGTGCGGTCCAAACCCGTTTTGGTGGACAGACCGTCGGTAGTGTTGATCAGGTCCCCAGGCCGGGCCCCCTGGCCCGTTGCCGTTCATGTACCGCGAGCAGAGGCCCCGACCAGTGCCAACGCAGAGGAGCAGTGTCGCGGTGCGCTGAGTTGGATAGGGGCTCTAGCGAGGGTGTTCTTGTGGGCACTTCGTCCTGACCCGTACGGACCGGCCCAGGACGCCCTCCTACCCTTTTTATCTCACGCACGATGGCATCTGTGCGAGCTTTCATCCAGCGGAGCAGCGTGTGTATTTGTGTCTGCACCTAGAAGGTGTCATTCTGTTGAATTGCTCTTGAGGAAGCGATCCAGGAATGTCGACCGATGACTTGCAGCCCCTGTCGAGGTTGACCCTCCAGCGGCATCTGCAGCTACATACCGAGTAATCTGCAAGAGGAAGCACGAAGGGGGTCAGACAACCCCCCTGGGGGGAGACACACCACCACCCTTTTGGACGGTCGGACGGTAGGGCAGCGCACAAGGTGGTGTCTCTGTGTGTAGTGCGCCATCAGCTCGTGCGCCTCCGCCTGGCCCTTGAAGAGGAGCACGTCCACCACCTGCGGGTTGTCCGTCTCTACCCGACGAAAGTGGCTGGCCAGCTTGGAGCGCAGCGCGCTGCGGGTGGTCACCTCGTCCAGGTGGTAGTTCTTCATAATCCACGGTATCTGGCGACACAGCTGTGCGCACGCGCGGCGGGGAAGGGGGGAGCGCTGCGTCAAAGGGCAAACCTAGTAGCGCACTTACATACAGCTGGCCGCACCTGGCGGTAGAAGTAGCGCGCACGCTGCTGCGCCTCAGCGAGCGTTCTACTCGGCACTGGCGCTGTGGCGGGTGCAGACAGGATGGCTGCCTGCGACAGGCGACCAGCAGCAGCAGCAGCCAGGTTCGCCATCAGCCTCAGCAAAAGCGTGCACAGAGCAGCCCTACTGTCGAGTAGGACGCACGCTGCCGATACACTGTTGTGTTTCTGTGCCCTTGCGGAGCGCCCCTCCTCGTGGCGACGCTGCTTGCGTGGCAAGCTTGCTGAGTGGACAAGTCCCTTCGCACAATGTCCACCGCCGCTGGTCGCAGGCTCAGCAGCAGCGACTGGGCGACAGCAGGTCTGAGTGACGAGCAGGTTGCGCTGCTGCTTGCTTCGGGTGTTCTGGAAGACAGTGACCACGAGGACAGCCCGCGGCACAGAGACCGGCCTGGGCCCGCTGGCGCTGCGACTCGCGACAGCGACAGCGACGGCCAAAGTAGCGATGATGGTGCCGGTGCCGGTGCAGGTGACGCAGTGCAGCCGCACGGAGGTGGTCCTTCCATGACTGTGCTTGGCCTTGCGCTGCTGTCTGCCTCTGTGCTGACCACCAGGCCGCCGGGGTCACACCACCAACGCGTGCCGCTCACCGTTGACATTGCCATAACGACAGTGACTGTGACTCTCGAATACGTGCTGCTCATGCTGCCCTTTGCGGCCCACAGCCTCCACTTGCTGATGCACTCTGGCGCCCTTGCTTTGCCACCGGTCGCGCGCGCTCTGACGAAACTTGCGGTGCGGTTGAGAGTACAGAGACCGCTGCTTCGCCTGGACCGTGCACTCGCGAGCGAGCGGCACACAAACATGAACGCGCTCTCAGCACTTGGCCTTCTGATCATCCTGCTTCTTCCTCTGCTTGCCGGCACGCCGGTGCCGGTGAGCGTGCTCATGGAGCGTGCATGGTGGCCCTGGTTCAATGCGGGAGATGTGCTGCTCACAACCGCCAAAGTGGCAGTGTCTCCCGGCCATTGGGTTATGTATAGGGACGCTGGAACGACTGGAGCGCTGAGATTAGGCAACGCATCCACCGCACTGGGCCTGCTGGTCGACTTGCGATGTGGCGCGCTGGGCAATGGCACCTGTGCAGGTGGCGTGGCGGGGCCCAATACAGCAACCGCGTTCTACCCACTCTCCATGCGGGTCCTGGGACCACACAAGCAAGGCAACGCCAGCGCCGCAGAACACGGCGCTGCGATGCCTACACATGCGCTCATCTTACGCCGCAGAAGGAGTAGCCGCCCGGGCGTGTCGCTGGGCGCTCCTGCAGGCCCTTGCCCTGCATCTGCTCTGCTCAAGCTGCCTGCGAGGCCAGGACATGACACATCCGCCCCGATGTCAGAGGATGACAGCTGGGAGTGCGCGCCTGTGCCGACTGCAGCAGTCCTGGGTGCTGTGGGTGTGCGTGCGCCTCGCGCAGCTGCCCCTGCCATCCCGCTGTGTGCCGCTCGTCGGTGGGCTCTCGACATGAGACCACCGTCGCCGAGACTCGCACCCTCCATCGGGGCCGCCTGGAAGCGGAGCTCAGTGTACACCTGGGCGGTGAAAACTGTGGAGGCGGCGGAAAAATTACATTCAGACCGCATCGCGTGCGAGCGATTGACAGCAGAGGCTCGTGCAGCGCAAATATCAGCTGAAGCAGCCACCGGTTGGGGCAAGCGCGCCGCAGTAGCTGCTGCACGTGATGCAGCTGACAAGGCTGCGGATGCAAATGGGCCTTGTGGACGTGTGAGGACGCGTTGAATGGCCATTAGAGCTAGCTCACTTCAGAGACTCAGGAATGGCAGCTTCATAAGCGTCCAGCGCCTGCGCGAAGCCGTCTATCGCCTGACTCACGTCCGAATCCTCCTTCTCGAAGCGGGCAGCTGCGAGCGCTGTGGCGTCCAGGTTCATCCACTGCACCCGAACCTTCTGCCACTCAGTCTCTAGCCTCGTGCCGGCTGCCTCATCCTGCGCCACCACGGCCCACGGTAAATAGAAGCACGCTTGTCGCACGTCGTCAAAGGGGCTGAGAACCAGGCTATCGCTAAGGCCCTTGAAGTCGCCGCTGTCTGAAAGAGCCCGCAGACTAGAGAGCGTCTCGTTGCGTTTCCGGCGAATCGTCGCAACGTAGCTAGGCGCAGGCAGTGCGGGTCTGACGGGTTGCCCGATGCCCAGCGGCGAGGCGTCAACAGTGTCTGCGGCACGGCTCGTGCGCGCTGGAGCTATGAGAACTAAAGGTGCCAGTTGAATGAAGCCGCGCCGCTCTAGCCGCCACTGTGCGGCGCAGCCGCAGCGCACGGGGGCTGCAGACCTCATCTCAGAGAACGCGCGAAGGCTTTGCTTTTTAGCGGCTTCCTGTCCCGCCTCAATACGACACCGTGGCGCATCCACAGGCGCAGACACGGAGTTGCATCATTGGTAGGTTGCCATTCCTTTGGGGCACCCATTTCATTCCCATCCCCATTCCCGTTGATAGACATTGGCAGTTGATGTCAGGCCGCATCCTTGGTGGTACTGGTGTCGGAGTCGGAGCTGTTTGCATCCGAGGATGGCGCTACTGCTGTCAGCTGGCGGATCGCTTCCACATGTTTGGCAATCACCTTCACCGTGGTCGGGTCCAGCTGGCTGTACAGCGTGTAGCCGTCACCATCAGGCAGGCCCTGCGCGCCAAGGATCCAGAAAACGGTGTGCTTCTTCGCGCGGCTGCTGTACACCAGGCGATACATCTCGTCGCGCAGGAGAGGCGGACTAGGCGAAGCCGTCACGTTGACACCGTGCACCATCATGGGCGGCGGTGGTCCAGATACCGCCTTCACAGTGCTGATGGCCTGGCCATGCGCAGCAGCCTGTGGACTGCCGCGGTGATGCACACCACCGCCGTGATGAACCGCCGCCACTGGCGCAGGCTGCGGAGGGAACGGCGGAGGTGGCGGCGGCGATGGCGATGGCGCCGGTGGTGGCGGCACTGGCGGCGATGGAGGCGGTGGCGACTTCGCCGTGCTGCTTGGGGGCGGAGGGGACGGTGTGCAGCGCAGCTTGGCGCCAAACTCTTCCACCAGAAGCGGCTTACCGATCAGACCGTTTGCGGCATCCACGTGACTGTCCAGCCAGGTCGCAAGGAACGGCTTCAGGCACTTGGCTGTGCAGCAGCTCAACCATTGATCAGGCCACACGTGGATCGTGGCGAAGTCGATCGCTGGAAGCAGATGGTTGCGCACGAAGTCATTGCCGCTGGTGGCCGTGCCGCCTGGATTATTGGCAACCAGGTGAGGCGTAGAGGCGCCGTAGTAGCCCTCCGCGCCTGTGGTGATCATGTGCCATGGATCGAGGCTCTTGAGGAAGCGGCTCTGCTCATCCAGGAATCGATGCAGGACGTCGCCAGAGGCATCGCTCTCCACGCGGGGCTCGTTGAGGAGGTCGAATCCGAAGATAGATGGGTCCTCCTTGTACGGTACACCAGTGACACTATTCACGCGACCCACCAGCGCGGTCACGAACTGACGGTACGCGTCGCGGCACCACGGGCTGCTGTAAAAGTGATCGACGCCTGCCGCGCTGCCATTCACCTCGCTGGCGTCGCCGTATTGACGCGACCAGGACACATACTGCGGTGCGCCGCCGAAGGCATCCCAGTGATTGCCCAGCGCCAGCAGGAGACGCAGGCCGCGAGTCGAAGCTGCCGCGATGACCCGATCGAGGGCCCGAAACGTTGACTCGTCGTAGACACCGGGTTGTAGCGTCAGCGCCGGTTTTGTGGGTGGGTCCCCATCCTGGCGCTCCGCGAATGCCCAGGTGCGCAGGACATTGAGGCCCAGAGATTGCGCCTCGTCAAGGACGGACTCTACCGCCTTCCAGTCAGTGAGCGCGGTGAGCATGAGATAGTACTGGTTAGCGCCGACGACGTGGAACAGCTGGTTGTCGAGCACAAAATTGGTCCCGTTGCGGTGCACAAAACCAGGAGGAAAATTTTGGGAAGAGGCGCAGTCGTTCTCACCCGCGGCCGTGTCAAGCAGCGCGCGATGGGTTGCCTCGCTGATGTCGCGCGAGCCCACAGGAAGGATTGCGCCAGAAGAAAGCTCTCCGAGCGCCAGTGGGTTTGAGTTGCTGTCTTGAGCGGTCAGGCTGTCGACGATGGGTCGCCCGTCCGCAAGCTGCGACAGCAAAGTGCTGCCGACTAACAAAGAGGTTACCATGAACATTGGAGCGTGTAGGTCTGTGCGAGAAGGCCTGCACAAAAAGATGGCACGTGTTTGGCGGGAAACAGGGGACCGGCTAAAACGTGAGCGCGCTTTGCAGGCGGCGCCGTGATGGGCAGAGTCTCAAGTAGCAGATGAGGTCGCGTGCGGGTATTTCGCGCTCGGAGACGAGCGTCGTCCGGAGACTGGCTCTGCCGGTTGAAGCGTGGACAACGGCTGTGTTGGCAGCGGCTCTCCGTCGCAGGCAGCTCTGCGGCACGTGTACAAGGGATGGAGCGCGAGGTCAGTACGTGCGAATCAGGAAGTGTCGAGCAGAGCACGCACGCAAGCGCAAACAGGAACGCGAGAGGTGCAAAAAGTAGAGTTAGAATTGTAGATGCGTCAGCATTGCTGAGTCACACGCACGTCGCCGGTGGGATGATGATGCGCTTGTGTGTGGCATATTGAAGCGCTGAGTGCGAGCGCCATGCGAGCCACAGAGAGTCCGTCGCTGGCCCACAAAGAACATCGCATCGCAAGCGCCGCCTCAAGCAGGCGCGGACAGCACGCGCAGATTGTGATCACCGCGCGCGCCCACAGCCAAGAACTGAGCGTGTGGTCCCCAGGCAAGCGCTGCCACCCGGCTCGCTTGCCCGCTAGTTCCCGGCGCCCAGGAGGCGACGCGTGCGAGCTCGTTGCGCGTGGCGTGCACGCTGACACCCCCGCCGGTGGTGCCCATGGCGAGGTAGAAGCCGCTGTAGTCGTAGCAAACGCTGCAGGTTGCGCCATCAGACCCGCTGCTAGTAGCCTCAAGATGCAGGATGCATTTCTGCTTGCGCAGATCCCACACGCGCACGCCATCAGCACCTGCGCTGGCGACATGGTACCCGTTCTCACTGAAGCTGAGACTGCTCACCGGCGAGCTAGCTGCGTGTCCAGTCATGGCAGCAGGCGAGGTGCCAGTCTTCACGTCCCACAGGCGAATGACGCCATCGCTGGAGCCGGTACCCAAGAGCAAGCCATCTGGATGGAAGCTTGCGCAGTTGAGACCCGCATGCGCTGAGCCACTGTCGCCACCCACGTGACTGAGGCACTCCCCTGCAGCAACGTCCAGGAATGCCCAGGTGCCGTCCACGCACGTGCTTGCGCAGTGCTGACCAAGCGGGTGCGGCGCAATAGCAGTGACGGCGGCGCCGTGGTGCTGCAGCACTGCAGCGCAGCTGTAGCCGGCAGCGGGGTCGTTGCCCTTCTTCGGGCGCCACACGCGGACGGTGGAATCCAAGGCGCCAGTGACCAGCGGATCGCTACCCACGAACACGATAGACGACACCTCCTTGGTGTGTCCCTTCAGCTCTGCCAGCTTCTTTCCAGCTGCGCGGCTGAAAACCACAGCGGTGGTGTCTGCCCCACTCGTTGCAATAATGTCCCCCTCCCGCCCCGGATGCAGTGCCACGCCCGTGATGCCCGGTTGCGCGCTGCTGTGCAGCGGCAGCGTGTCCGTCACCGCGTACGCAGACAGCTGCTCCACAGATGCCAAATCCGGGCTGGCCACTCGCTTCCGCCGCGTCTTGCTCAGCTCCAGCGCATGTGCCTCCAGCGCCGCCTCTGTGGCCTTCGGAATGCCGCCTTTAGCCTTCTTAGCTGCTGGAACAGGCGGAGGCGCCTCGCCGCCGCGCTTTGCCACAGCGGCTGCTGGGGGCTGCGCAGAGACCGTGACACCCGCGCGCGCCTCGTCCCGCTCCTTCACCAGTCGCGCAATGACACGGCACGCGGCGTCGTACTGGTACAGTGAGGTGGCCAGCTCCCGGTTGCGTGCGTCGAGGGCCTCTCGCAAAGTAGCAGTCTCCAGCATGAGCGCATCCCACTCGTTATGGAACAAGCTCAGCAGGCCCGGCACGCTGGTCGCAGCGTTGCTGCGTGGCTTGACCACCTGCAACAGCGAGGACGAAGCCTGCGTGTCAAAACGACGCTCACGCGGTCTGCTGGGGGTGTTTTCACACCACCGCTCCCCTAGGGTAGGGTTGATCGACCAACCCGCTGTCACGCGGCCACCAAGTGTGGCCCACACGCGGCGGTGGGGCGCTCACCTTGTTGGTTTTCACCGGCAGCAGCTCCTCCCGGCTCAGCGGCTGCCTTGTGACAGGGCACTCGCCGGTCTCGGCAATGGCCTTCTCCACCAGGCGCCGCTCATACAGGTGCCCCGTCCTTGTGCTCACCACCGGCTCCTCCGGCGGCACCCCCGAGACTGGTGCGGACGCGGACGCAGTGCGTGGCAGAGGAGCGCGAGAGCGTCAGCGCGCAGTTGGTGTGTCGCAGAGAAGCATAAAGACAGGGGGAAGCGCACTTGCGCAGAACATGGCGCGTGCTTGCGGCACCTCCACTGACGCGTGCAGACGGTGCGCAAAATGTGAGCAGAGAATGCGGGCCCGTGCGGGGCTGACTGAGTGGAACAGGGGTAGCCTTCTGAGGTAAGGAGAGCCTTCTGAGGTGTACCGAGTCCTCTGCGCCATCGCCGACCCGGGAAAGCACGTCAGCACGGCAGTACTGTGCGCTACAGCACCCGCCTGACCTCTGCCCTCCTCACCGGACCATGCGGTGACACCTGCTTGCCGTCAAACTCGTAGCCTCTATGGCTGCTCCAAGCATGCCGCTCTCGCGGCTGCTCCATGGAGCAGCACACAGCCAGCGCACTGTACGTAGCTCGTTCCCTGCTGTCAGTTGGAGGCGCTGCCCTGGGTTTGGTGGGCGAGACACAGGGGCCCACTCCGCGTGTTTGGCAGTGCGTCTGAACGCCTCACCACGTGACGGCGATGAAGGGCAAGACGTGGAAGTCTCCTCGTTCCCGACGCTGGATGGCGTGAACACAGCGGAGGAAGCGGCTGGTCGCCTGTCAGCTGCTGGCAGCTCTCTGTCAGAGGTTGTGGCCAGGCTCGCCTCACACACCCGCCTGCCGGAATCCTTGGTTCCACCTCTGCTTGCGCTGCCGTCCACAGCATCCGGCATGGAGGCCATCGACGCTGCTGCGGAGGGGCTGCTGAGCTGGAGGTCACACCTGCAGAGAGGCCTGCTCCCCCCGGAGGAGGTGGAGTGGCCCCGAGACGCGGTGTTCCGGTCCGCAGTGCTGGGCGTGTTCGCAGATCTCGACATGGCGCGTTTCACGCGCAGACATCCCGCGCTGTTGGACACGGTGCTGGCAAACGTGTTGGACTTGCTTGCAAAGTACGAGGCAAACCGCAAGGAAGTTGTTGGACCTGATGCTGAAGGCGGGGACACGGAGCAGGAGCGCAGTAGCGGCCAGAAGGAGAGCTCCGGGTCGGGGGATGTGAGCAGCGGCCAGAGCATTGATGATGGTCAGGAGCCGCAGAACGGCAGTGGTGGTGGTGGTGGGGAGCCCGGCGAAGGGGAGCCACGTCCTGGGGAGGGTGGGGGGCAGCAGGGTGCAGACGAGGCGATGCTTGAAGCGATGGAAAAGGCGATGTCTGGAGCCGACTTCTCAATGTCTCAATCAGAGCAGCCGCCGCAGCAGGGGACTGACGCAGCTGCTGCCGCCCGGGAGGCAAATGAGGCGCTTGCGCAGTCGCTGATGAAGGAGTTCAAGCAGAAGTGGGATCCGCTGACGCAGCATGTGGACGCCGCCACAAAAGCGTTTGACGGTTTCGATCTGAAAGACCTCTCCGAAGGTCGACGCGGATTCGATTCCTCAGCTGGCATCTGGCACGCTACGGGCTGGCAAGAGCTGGACGCCCTGCGCGCAAAGCTGCAGCGCCTGCGTGAGCTGAGAGACTTGGTGCGCAGTCTGGGTCGTGGTGGCGGCCGCGGGCCTCGCCGCCGTGCACCTCGCCAGATTGAGCGCTCTCGCGCGCATGCGGGACTGGTTCGTAGCGAGGAGGCGCCCGAGGAGACACGGGGCCTGACCCGAAGCGATGACCTGAGCCGCATGTTGCCCAATGAGTCCACGCTGCTGGCAGCCAGTCGCCGCGGGATACCTGCCGCACGGCTGCTGCACTTCGCTCGACGAGCTGAGCGGACGCTGTTATCGTATGAGCGCGTCGGCTGGGTGGACATGCCCGCAGTAACAACGCACGGCACCGAGATCCGGCCTGCTGCAGATTGCGGGCCCATCCTGGTGTGTCTCGATACCAGCGGCTCCATGGCCGGCGCACGAGAGACGGTGGCCAAGGCGCTGACGCTGGAGTGCATGCGCCAGGCGCGCACTCAGCGGCGGGGGTGCTATGCATACGCTTTCAGCGGCCCTGGTCAATGCGTCGAGTTCGAGCTGTCATTCACCGCCAAAGGCATGGCGGATCTGTTGCAGTTCTTGGCAGGCTCGTTCCACGG
>Ga0164297_10004796_pt1 | contig 11945 bp, 12 predicted proteins | sample GEODES058metaG_FD_113539 | JGI IMG/M metagenome (GOLD analysis project Ga0164297, IMG submission 113539) | Dystrophic lake water microbial communities from Trout Bog Lake, Wisconsin, USA - GEODES058 metaG | ecosystem: Environmental > Aquatic > Freshwater > Lake | place: USA: Trout Bog Lake... | reverse complement strand
GGGAGGGCAAGCAGTGAGAGCGGGAAATAGAAGCCGCCCCAGGGGTCCAAGTTGCGCAGCGCCTCGAGCACTGTCCGGGCAGGATACACAACGCGCGCGGGTCACCACAGACGCTGCGTGCTTTGCCCTGCATCGCACGCACCGCGGACGCGAGGAGGTCTCCGCTAGGGGCGAAGCGAACAGCGTTCACTGTCTTTGTGTGCCCTACGAGTGTGTCCAGGAACCGCACGCCCGGGTTGCCCTCGCCGTCGGTCACTATTTCCCACAGCTGGTTTGTGGTTGTGTTTCGCACAGCAGACGCGGGCGATAGATGCACGGCGTGAGCTCAAATCAGGAGACAAAATTCAAAGCCCGGGCCCGGGCCAGAGTGTGCGTGCCTTCACTTCCTTGTCGCTGCCGCCAGTGGCGAGGTGTCCGGTGGCGGGGTTGAAGTCCAGCGAATACACCGCGCCGGGGTCGTTGTCCTGTAGGTGGAGACAGTCAGTTGGGTGTGCCCTCTGCATCGACGCACAGGGTACGCACCCGGCCGTGCCAATACACCTGCTGCACTTTGCACCGCATGGCTCGCTCTGGCGAGGGGATTCGACGATGCCATGTCACCCACACAAGCCAGTGTAGGTCCTCCTCGCCCTCGCCCGATGATGCGCAGCCACGTGTACAACAGCACAAGTGTGCTTGTCAGGGGTGGCCGCGCTTCTACTGCGGTTCTGCTGTCGAACCTCCATGCAACCGCCTCTCGCGTGCCCCGACGTCAGACAGCCGGCCTGCAGCCGTGCGTTCCTGCTGCCGCAAAGCTTGAACTGGTAGACACAAAAGGTGCTTCTCCGTGCGTGTGACTCGGGTGGAGGGGACGGACGCTTTTGACGGGGGAACACTGCCCACGAGTGGCAGTTAGGCACACCTAGCACCGCCGCAGCCTCAACTGACGTCCCTACTTCTCTCTTCCTGCTCTGTTCTTTGTGTGCGCAGAAGTGAGAGACGGCATCCTGTACAGTTTCGGAGACGCAGCAGACGCTCGGCGCAGCTCAGCCTCAGTGACACCAGTTGCGACACTGGAACGCCCTCCTCCGCCTTCGCCGCCGCCTCCTCCTCCGCAGCCGCAGCCGCAGCCGCAGCAGCAGCAGTCCGCACGCGAGGATGCGGAACCGACACCGTCCGAAAACGACACCTTCCGACTCGCACTCGCACTGGGTGCTGGTGCACTGCTTCTGCTGGCAGAGGTGCGTTCGCTCTTGTCTCTCTACAGCGTTACTTGCGCACTCATCATCACCTTGCCCCTGGTTCCCCGATGTCAAGGGACGCGAGCTCGTGGAAGGCGTGCTTGAAATCACAGGCCTTGGCGTGACTGCCCTCTTCATTGCCCGCCTGGTTTTTGACACCTCCGCACGCGCCGATCTCGTGGCCTGGGCGACGGACAAGTTGAAAATCGACCCGCAATTCAAGATGAACAGCATAGCGACCATCACTGGTGAGGCGCCTGTTGTGCCGCCAGTGACCACCGCAGCAGAGCCAGAACCAGAGCGGGTGATGGTTATGCCAGTGATTGAGGCCCCGCCACAGCCGCCTCCTGCCCCTGTTGTTGTCAATGCGGTTGTTGCAGAGGAACTTGCACCTGTTCCGGAGGCGCCGCCCATGCCGATGCATGCAGCTGGTGCCAGTGCGTCTGAGGAGGTGGGCACCGCGTTGGTGCACCTCGATGGCACGCCTGCTGTGGGCGACCACATCATGACAGTGCTGCAGAACCTCCCGGCGGGCAAGTACAGCGTGCTGCTGGAGGCGCTGGAGTTGAGCGGCTTGAATGCTGTCCTGTCAACCAATGGCCCGTACACACTCCTTGCGCCCGACAACGATGCTCTGCTGAAGGCACTGAGGAGATTGAAGATGAGCAAGGGGCAGCTCCTGGCACAAAAGAACCTGCGTCAAATCCTCAAGTATCACCTCCTGCGCCCTGGCAGCAGCGCAGTGACAGCCTCCGAGGTGGCAGCTGCGCCAGAGGGCGTGCTGTCAGGCGTGCCCACAGGCCTGTCCGGCAAGACGCTGGATCTCACCATGGATGTGGCAGGCAATCTGCTGGTGAACAAGGGCGCCGCGCGCGTGAAGCTGGCAGACATTGCAGCGAGCAATGGCATCATTCACACGATCGACACAATCCTTATGCCATGAAAACGATGCCATGTTCAGTTTCAGTGCGAGTCAACGTAGAGTCGAAGCTTCGCCATGCGCTCCTCCAACGAGTCCATCTCCGCCCCAGGCGGCAGCGCCCCAGCTTGCTGCGCTGCTTGCAACAAAGCCAGCTGCTCACCCACGTCTGGGCCATGCAAGTTGCCGGTCAGCGCAAGGCGCATGGGCATGAACAACTGCTTCCCTTTCCGCCCAGTGCTCGTCCCAAGCGCCTTGACCCATGCTTTCCAGCCATCAGCCCCGCCAGCGACTGCAGCTGCAAGCGCCCCAGAAGTAGCGTCTGTGAGAATGACGGCTGCTACTTCCTTCAAGCCACCCCCAGGAGCCACAAACGGGGCAGCGTCTGCCTCAGCAGCCGACTGCTCCAAGTCGTAGCGCAACAAGCTGCGCAGCTGCGTCGGCGCGTCTGCGACAAGCTCGCAGCCGGGGCCGACAAGCTTGACGACAGTTTCCACCCAAGGCCCTGTGGGAGAGGTGGCCAGCCCAGCTCTGTGCAGCGCCTCGCCCAGCAATCTCGCCTGCTCCTGCGCAGGCAGCGCGCGCAAGTGCTGTCCGTTCACCCAGCTCAGCTTCTGCTTGTCGAATACGGCTGCGGATTTGGTGATGCGCTCCAAGCTGAACGCCTGCACCAAATCCTGTGGGCTGTAAATCTCCTTCGTCGTGCCCTCATTCCAGCCCAGCAGCGCAAGGAAGTTGACCATCGCCTGCGGCAAGAACCCCTGCTCCCGGAACTCGCCCACGCTGGTGGCGCCGTGCCGCTTGGACAGCTTGCTGCGGTCTGGGGCTAGAATCAAGCTGACGTGCCCGAATCGCGGCGGCGGCACGCCCAGCGCCTGGTACACCAACATCTGGCGCAGCGTATTTGGCAGGTGCTCCTCCGCGCGCAGGACGTGCGTGACCCGCATCAGGGCGTCATCCACAGCAACACAGAAGTTGTACACTGGCTGCCCGTTGCTCCGGATGAGAACGAAATCGCCGACAGCGTCCGTAGACCAGCTCACCTCGCCGCGCACGGTGTCCTGGATCGTGATGCGCGCATCCGGAGGCACGCGGAAGCGGTACACTGGCTGCTTGCCCTCTGCCAGGGCAGCATCCACCTCCGCCTGGCTTGCAGTCGCCCACTTGCCCGTATACTTTGGAGGCAACTTCGCCGCCTCCGCCGCCTGTTTCATGGCCTCCAGCTCGTCCTCCGTGCAGAAGCACGGGTACGCCTTGCCTGCAGGAGAGAGACAGACAGAAAGACTGTCGAGTGAGCACCCGTTTAGAGGCCCCGACACACATGCTGTCTCCGGGGCATGCCGCTCACCTTCGCGGACCATCTTCTGGGCGTACTCCAGGTAGATGCTCGTGCGCTCGCTCTGGCGGTACGGCCCGTGAGGGCCCCCCACGTCGGGGCCTTCGTCCCAGTCCAGGCCCAGCCACTTGAGGTCCCTTATCATGGCCTCCTCACTGGCGCGCGTGCTACGCTCCAGGTCTGTGTCCTCGACGCGCAGGATGAACTTGCCACCCAGCTGGCGGGCGTACAACCAGTTAAACAGTGCTGTGCGAGCCCCACCCACGTGGAGGTTGCCAGTCGGTGACGGCGCGAACCGAACGCGGACCTCGGTGCCGGCAGACGATGACAGGTCAGTCGTCTGTGGGAGGGACCGTGTGGCAAGCACAGCACGCGGGGCTCAGGCGTTGGAGGTGTGGGCAAGCGAAGCAGATAGAGACACCGGGTGCTTTCGACACGCCTCCCTGGCCTCTTTGGCGACCTCGACGCACACGCACCTGGACACTCCGAGGCGCTGCCACTGCGGAAGTGCGCAGGCGACGCAGAAGCGGGCGAGACACGCGCATGCGGCCGACTGCGCTCAGCGAGCAGCTCATGGCAGTGCAAGGTGAGCGACCAGGTGAGCGCAGCGGCGTCACACGCCCCCAATAGCCACTGCTCTACTTGTCTCAAATGCCGAGCGAGCGTGTTTCGCCGAAGGCCTTGCCTTCTGACCCCCTCGAATATGTCACTCCAGTCAGCTGACGAGACGAGCAAGGAAGGAAACCGTGTGTGTGAGTGAGGAGTATGTGTTGTATGCATCACAGATCCTCCTTGGGTTGATGCACTTCAGCGTCGGGCGCGGTGGCTTCTGCTCGGATCAGATCAGCACTGTCCTGCCCCGCGCCAACACCATCCGCTACAGGCTGCCCCGCAGTCGCGCCGTCCTCATCCTCCTCCTCGGGAATGGGCGCAAGATTGCTCAGCTGCTCCGCAGTCAAGCCAGCATCCACAGGCTTCACGCCCGCAGGACCAACCTTGCCGCCCTTCAGAGCGGCCGCAGCTGCCGCCTCTGCAGCAGTCATCGGAGGTGCTTGCGGCCCCAGTCCCAGTGTAGGATGCAAGTTGGCCAGCGATGAGCTATTGGCATCGCCATCGCCGCCACCCACTCCGCCCTCACTCAGTCTCTTCGCGCCCGCTTCATGCAGGTTCAGCATTTCGAGGATGCTGTTGCTGGTGCCCACCGCGGTGCTGACCACGCCCGTGCCTTCAGGCAGCGCAGAGTACATCGCATAGCAGGCAAGAACAAGAGCAAAGGCGACCTGCAGGCGAGACGCAAGGCTCGGCCCCTCCGCCTCCTCCTGCGTCGGGACCAGCTGAGAGCCAGCCGCGGCAGCAGCATCTGAGGATGACGATGCGGCGTCTGGCTTCTTGGAAGAGGCTGCAGTTGATGCCGGTGGCCCCCTTGGTGTTTCCTCGATCAGCGGCGTCAGAATGCGGGTGATGGGAATGTCATCCGCGTACAGATTGGGCAGCAGCCACACGTAGCGTCCGGTGCCGACCCAGATGAGAGCGAATAGAATGACACGCAGCACAGAGACGATGAAGAGGAGACACAGCATGCCCATGGCGGTGTACACGACACCCAGTTTCACCTTGTACGGCGCCACAGGGAAGAGGGTGACGGCGAGGACGATGAACACCAGCAGCGCGGGTCCCAGAGTCGTCCACAGCGACTTTGGGGCGTCGACGCCTCTCCACACATAGAAGCTGTCGGGAAGGAACTCCTGCACCGGGTGCGGCTCCACTTTCGTGGGGAACTTCACGTGCTTGCGGCCTGCACAGTGAGGCTTATGAGACGTCCAGTTCGGGGCGCAGCAAGTGCAACTTGGCCCTCCTGGTGTCTTTCTAAGCTCGTCTAGAGAGACACGCGCACCTTTGGAGCGCTCTTTCACGACGCGGTCCACTCGGAAGATGTAGTTTGCGCGCAGCATCAGCGCCTGAGTGGACAGCAAGCACCACGGAATGAGAAGTAAGAGGCAAAGAAAGTGTGTCAGTCACCTCCGAGCTCCGCCTCTGGGTGTGGCCTCTGGGGCCTGTCGCACCCCGAGCTTGATGACCTCGTCTCTGCGCCTCGCGGGGTCGCTCTGTGTGAGGAAAGCTGCAAGCGCGGGCGCCTGCTTGTCCGTTGAGGCTGGTGGCGTTGTTGGCACGAGGCAGCGGAGGAGGTCTTTGCTACGGAACAAGTCCACGCGCTCATCCATTAGCACACTGCTCCGGACCTCCGGTCCACCGCGACCCCGCAGCCACTCAGCCGCTTTGCGCAGCGGGTTGTCCTCAGACTCTCCGCTGGCCTTCTGTCCTTGGCCGCCAGGCCGTACCATCGGGCCGCCTCGCGCGCTCATGGCGACAGCGAGTGCGTGTGCAAAGCGTTTGTTGCCCCGGGGCCTCAAAAGTGTGATCCTCGCGCACGTCACGACGAAAACGGCTCAAGTTTTCGTCCTGCACCTGTGTTTCCCTCGCACAGTCCATTCTCAGCCACAACTTCGCTCTCACCAGCGAAGCCAAGGCACCCCAAAAGCCTTCAAAGCGCCCCAAAGTCAATCACCATGCGTGAGGCACGTGCTTTGCGCGGTGCCAGAGTCAACGTCGCCTTGACCGCCGCGTCTGACACTCGCGTGCTTCGCTGCGCCACAGGTTCTGTCTATCCACATCGGCCAGGCCGGCGTGCAGGTGCGCGCAGTGCCGGGGACGCGTGGGGCGCGCGCGTGTTCACTGCCTGGTGCCCGAGGCCCTGGAGTTGAGTGCTTCTGCTCCCGACTGACGCCGCCCCGCCTGTTTCCTCGCAGACCGGCAACGCCTGCTGGGAGGTGTGTCTTCCGGCAACGCGGAGAGCGCGCGCGCGGCGTCGCCCCGGCACACCGCGCGTGCGCTTTGACCGAGCTCGCTCAAGTTGCTCTGACCGAGAGTAGAGCCGGCCTACCGCCGCGCACACGCCTCTGACGCGTATCACACCCCTCCGCCCCGCAGCTGTACTGCCTGGAGCACGGCATCCAGCCCGATGGCCAGGTGCGCTGTGCGCCCTTCACGCGGCAAGCTCTCTGTCGCCCCCAACTGCCCTCGCCCTGGGCGCCTTTGAGCTTCCGCGGCCGCGCACTGCCGCCACCAACAGCGCACGCCTGCTCCGCGACACCTGGACACCAGACGCACGGCTGGACACGCGCACGCGCTCGCGGCGGGCTGCTCGCCTCGCCTCGCCAGGAGACACCTGCCCTGCCCAGTCCAAACGCACCTGGTGCTGACTGCCCTTTGCCCGCCTCTCTCGCACTCTCAGATGCCCAGCGACAAGACCATCGGCGGCGGTGACGACGCGTTCAACACCTTCTTCAGCGAGACCGGCGCTGGCAAGCACGTGCCGCGCGCTGTGTTCCTCGACCTGGAGCCCACCGTCATCGACGAGGTCCGCACCGGCACCTACCGCCAGCTGTTCCACCCCGAGCAGCTGATCAGCGGCAAGGAGGACGCTGCCAACAACTTCGCCCGTGGCCACTACACCATCGGCAAGGAGATCGTCGACATTGCCCTGGATCGCATCCGCAAGCTCGCGGACAACTGCACCGGCCTCCAGGGCTTCCTCGTCTTCAACGCCGTCGGCGGCGGCACCGGCTCCGGCCTGGGCAGCCTGCTGCTGGAGCGCCTGAGCGTGGACTACGGCAAGAAGAGCAAGCTGGGCTTCACCATCTACCCCAGCCCGCAGGTGAGCACCGCCGTGGTGGAGCCGTACAACAGCGTGCTGTCCACCCACAGCCTGCTGGAGCACACCGATGTGGCCGTCATGCTCGACAACGAGGCCATCTACGACATCTGCCGTCGCAGCCTGGACATTGAGCGCCCGACGTACACCAACCTGAACCGCCTCGTCGCCCAGGTCATCTCCTCCCTCACCGCCTCCCTGCGCTTCGACGGCGCGCTGAACGTGGACATCACGGAGTTCCAGACCAACCTGGTGCCGTACCCGCGCATCCACTTCATGCTCTCCAGCTACGCGCCAGTCATCTCCGCCGAGAAGGCGTACCACGAGCAGCTGTCCGTGGCTGAGATCACCAACAGCGCGTTCGAGCCCGCCAGCATGATGGCCAAGTGCGACCCGCGCCATGGCAAGTACATGGCGTGCTGCCTCATGTACCGTGGCGACGTCGTGCCCAAGGACGTGAACGCGTCCGTGGCCACCATCAAGACGAAGCGCACCATCCAGTTCGTGGACTGGTGCCCCACCGGCTTCAAGTGCGGCATCAACTACCAGCCGCCCACCGTGGTGCCGGGCGGCGACCTGGCCAAGGTGCAGCGCGCGGTGTGCATGATCTCCAACTCCACCGCCATCGCCGAGGTCTTCTCCCGCCTGGACCACAAGTTCGACCTGATGTACGCCAAGCGCGCGTTCGTGCACTGGTACGTCGGCGAGGGCATGGAGGAGGGCGAGTTCAGCGAGGCCCGCGAGGACCTGGCCGCCCTGGAGAAGGACTACGAGGAGGTTGGCGCCGAGTCCGCTGACGGCGCTGGCGAGGAGGAGGGAGAGGGCTACTAGACGCTCAATCCTTTGCAACCAGCTCAGTGCTGGCGCGAGCTTCCAGCCAACTTTTGGCAATCAGACATCCATCAAAGTAGCGCACGTCTATGTCTTCTCCAACCGCTTCAACAGGGCAAGACGCTCACAGTTCGCCGTCCATTGCAGCCTTTACCACCTCGTTCTCCAACTCAGGCAGCCTTGCCAACCCCGTGAAAGTAACGTCGCCGCCTAGAACGCGATCGAGGAACGTGCGAAGCGCTGCCTCGCTGGCTGCGTCGCCCTCGAATGCCGCCACGCGAGGCCGCTTGCCTGCTTTTACCACACGTACCGCCGGCAACTGCTCCGCGCCACTGATTCCGAGCGCAGCAGCAAACTCAGGCTGCGGTGGCGCATGCACCCACGCAAACACCAGCGGATCGTTCCTGAAGATGCGCGCCACTGCCTCGAGCGAAGGCAGGCCGTTCTCCGCATGCGCGTCTCCAACAAGTGCCAGCACACATGCAGGCTTTCCGAAGCATGCCTCATGGAGATTTTCTTCCGTGACGCGCGTGTACGTCACGCTCGCCTGCTTGCGTGGCACATCTGGCGGAGGGAATGCAGGCAGCGGCTTCACGTGCGCATCATCTACTGTGTCAGCAAGCACCGCATCAATGAACGCCTTGACTGCCTTCATCGTCGCTGCGGGTGTTCCAGACAAGTCCCCAGGGAAGAGTGCGTAAGTGCTCTGTGGCGCTCCCTCAGCAGCAGGCACCACCACCAACGCTGGCAATCGACTAATGCCCAGCCTGGTGCTGATCCCAGGCTCTGCACTCGCATCTGCATAGCCGAATGTCACGCTCCTCCGCTTACCCTCCTTGTACTTCACTGCTAACGAAGACATCCAGGATGGCGCAGTTGCCCGCTTGCTCTTGGCATCCTTAGCTTGCAGCAGCAGCACAGTGGGCATGCCAGCGCTGTGAATGAATATGTATGTCGTGAGATACGTAACTGGCTGCACCAGTCGTGCGCCGCCACCTGCGGCGCCTGCAGCCTGCTGGGCAAAACTGACGATGCCAGCGGAATCACGCGCTCCTTGGTAGTCCGTCGGTGCCGCCGACTTGTCCTCCGAGAACAGCTTTATCGTCGGGAAGCCTTTAATGCCGTATTTAGAGCACAAAGCTTTATTATCAGCAGCGTCGCAATCCACAGCACCGAGGCGGACAGTGCCGAGCAACTGCGTCGCTGCCTTCGACCATTCCGGAGCCAAGGCTTTACAGTGCCCACACCATGGCGCGTAGAACTCGACAAGCCAGAGATCAGGAGACGCGAGCACCGCCTCTGCGCAAGGTTCTGTCAGAAGTGTGCCTGGTATGGCTACGCACCCTCGTTCCAGCCCAGCAAGCGCACGTCCTGCGACACGCACCGTCGAACGTCTTTGCTGTCAGCAACTCGACGTCTTCCTTGGAACTGTACAGGCTAGTGGCAGGGGCGATGAGGAGCAACAAAACAGCTACCCGTAGCGCCATGCTGTGCACCCTCCTCTTCCGCTAGCGCTGGGGAAAACACGCGGAGGGCAGCCTACGCGTCGCGCCCTGCGGCGATGAACCTGCGGGGGGTGTACTCCTCGCGCACGTCATCTGGTTGATTCGGGATCGCCCCCTTCGCATGACCGATGAAGACTCGATCATTTGCAACACAGTGCGATGCCGAGTCAGGAGGCGACTCAGCGAGGCCGCAGAGGCCACCAGTGCAGACACCACCGGCATCCCGTCAGCGAGTATGGCTCACGCTCTGGATGGCGGCCCCGCTGGGCGTGCTCACCGTGTTGCTGCTTGCCGACACACTGCACAGAGCAGTGGGCAGAGGCGACTCAACAGAAAGGCCACCTCGTGGCTGGCTAGCTGCGTTGGGGCACAAAGGCACCGCGTCGCAGTGGTCCTCTGCCCTGGGAGACCTCTTCGCGTGGTCGCTGGCGGACTTTCACGCGACGCTGCATAGGTCCATGCACCGTCGAACGGTGCGTGGTTGGCGTACGTCTATGTCTAACTCGTGGAGAGCAGCAGCGTGCATCAAGTGCAAGCAACTCCAGAAGTGCACTTTTTTGACAGCCAACTGGCTTGCCCGCAGCCTGACTACGACGAGTATAACCTGCCGACGCTAGAGAACATGTGCACACGCGTCCGCATCGGACTGGCACGTGCACGCCCTGACTCTGACTCTGACTCTGCTCTCTCTGACGTCAACTCTCTCTCAACTCCTCTTCTGACGCGGTGAACCACGCGGCGTTGTGTGGGCGCAGGACGTGGGCTGGCCACTGAATGTGTCCAATTACCGGTCCGCGAAGGAGTTGTGCAAAGCCTTGCTCGCGTTGCCAGAGGACCTGCGCATCCACACATACTCGTTGCCACGCGCAATAACGAGTACTGGGCTCCTCCCTGCGCTGGCGCCCTACTTCAATCGCGGGTACCCAGTGGAGAGATACACGCTCGATAACATGCGCCATGGGCCATTCACGGAACGCGACATGCATGCAGCAAATGCCTTCCTGATCCCAGTTGCGCCATACGAGCTACGCGTGGCCGCTTTTCCTGGGGATGGCCTAGTGACAGTGCAGCACCGCGTCGCGGCAGCTGTGGAAGCGGTGAAGGTTGCGTACCCAGAGGCATGGCAGTCGCGTAATGGGTGTGACCAGGTGCTCGTGTCTGCCCATGATAAAGGCGGCCGTGTTGCCCAGCTTGCAGATCATGCTCTCGTCACGCGTGCCGTGTTGGTTGTCAACACGGCGGACACGTATGCCGCGAATGCGGATGAGCAAGGGCGGTACACTCAAGGCAAAGACGTGGCTGGCATTTGCAGTTTCAGTCTGAGCTTGCCCATGTGGGCAGTGCATCTGGACGTGTGTCGCAACGGCACAGATGTGGTGCTTCAGCGCGACACACTGGCTTCGTTTGTGGGTGGCGGTCTGGGCACAGTGCGCCAGGCGCTGTTCCGACACTTAGAGGCAAATCCCTGGGAGGAGTTGAACATCATCCACGGTCACATCTCGCCGTCGGAGTACATGCACCTGCTACGCACATCCAAGTTTTGCCTGGTGCGCGCAAGTACGATGCGAACCCGATGATGAACAAACACTCACTCCTCGTCTGCCAGCATGTGCGCGGCACGCAGGTGCAGAGTCCACGACTGATTGAGATCCTGCTGTTCGGATGCGTGCCCGTCATCATGGCGGACACCTACGACTTGCCGCTCTCCGACATCCTCGACTGGAGCGCCTTCTCTGTGCGGTTGCCACAGGATGAGCCGCAATTGCTGCGCGACGCCATCCAGAAGGCGGATTACGCGTCACTGGCGCGCAACGTGTGCGCCGTGCGTCGCTTCTTCATGTTCCATGCAAAGCCGCAGCCAGGGGACGCGTTTTGGATGACCATGTTGGAGCTGCGCAGACGATTGCAAGCGGCAAGCAGTCGGCCGGAGTGTGTTGGAAGCACAGCGGCAGCAGTTCAAATGAATGGGACAGGCGCATGAAATAATGAGTAGAAAGTCTACTAATGTGCACTCATGTCATGGTCAGACCGGCGGATGAATGAGAGATGGAAGCAAAGCACTCATCACCTCTTCCGGATGCGTTTGGTGCAGCCAGTGGCCGGCCCCATGGATCACGTGCATGCGCTTTGCTTGACTGGGGGTGAGGCGCTCCAGCCTTGTCCTCGAGCTGTGCATCTCCCAAGATTTAGATGCACTCCCTCGAATCATGTGAATATCGACCCCAGCTGGCGGCGATTCGAAGATGTGCCACGAGCATGTGGATTTATAATCTTCAAATATCGCGCGTGCACGCCTCAAGTCGAACATGAACCGCATTGGGCCTGAAGAAGAAGGGGGCGCATCGTGTCTACCCCAGCTCGCGACGGGAATCAGACTGGAAGTGAGCCATGCTGCTATGCTGCCAGGCACGCGGCCCTTCAG
>Ga0164297_10004794_pt1 | contig 11947 bp, 12 predicted proteins | sample GEODES058metaG_FD_113539 | JGI IMG/M metagenome (GOLD analysis project Ga0164297, IMG submission 113539) | Dystrophic lake water microbial communities from Trout Bog Lake, Wisconsin, USA - GEODES058 metaG | ecosystem: Environmental > Aquatic > Freshwater > Lake | place: USA: Trout Bog Lake... | reverse complement strand
TCGCACGCTCTGGCAAGTCGACGCTGATCACAAAGGTGGCCCGCAAGTTTTATGAGTGCGAGGACGTCGCGACGCTCTCGAACAACATCGAGAAGAAGTTCGGCCTCCAGAGCATCTACAAGGGTTTCATGTTCATCAGTCCCGAGATCAAGGGGGACCTCCAGCTCGAACAGGCCGAGTTCCAGTCGCTCGTGTCTGGCGAGGATGTCTCGGTCGCGCGCAAAAACGAGACGGCCCTGAGCTTCCAGTGGAAGACTCCTGGAATTCTGGGCGGAAATGAGGTGCCAAACTGGAAGGATAACTCTGGGTCGGTCCTGCGTCGTCTGGCGACCTGGAACTTTGGGCGCCAGGTGATGGATGCGGACCCGCACCTCGACACGAAGCTGGAGGCGGAGATTCCCGCGATCATCTGTAAGTGTCTGCGGGCCTATCTCGACTACGCGCACCAGTATAGCGGAAAGGATATTTGGAATGTGTTGCCAAAGTACTTCAAGACGGTCCAGAGCCAAGTGGCGACGGTGACCAACTCGCTCCAGCACTTCCTCTGTTCCGAGAAGTTCAAGTTTGGTCCGAGCCTCTTCATCCCCCAGAAAACCTTCATCGCACAGTTCAACCAGCACTGCAAGGAGAACAACCTGGGGACCTTCAGGTTCAACCAGGACTTTTACGCAGGTCCCTTCAGTGCGAAGGAGCTCGAGGTGCGCGTCGAGTCGCACATCTACAACGGAGCGACATTCGCGGTACAGCCATTCATCTTTGGATGCGACCTGGTCAGTACGGAGTAGCCCTCCCGAAGGGAGTGTCTCGCCGAAGGCGCTTAAGAGCTGCGCGGAGGCCAGACAAGGGACCTTCGGTCCCACACTGCCCGTCAATAAAATATCTATAAATATCAGATGGAAGCAGCCGCCCGAAAGCTTCAAAAAGCTTTCCGACGGAAGTTTGTGTTTTCGAACGCGTCAGTTCCGGGCGTCAAGTTTACACCCACGAAGATGACTACGCAGATTGTTCGATTTCGCAGACCCACGAACATCTCCAAGATTTTCGACGCCGAGCCCAAGGGGTTCAGTGAGATTATCGGGTACATCGGCCCCAAGAAGGTTGCGGTCGTTCGATGGGTCCCAGGGCGCGGCTGGATCGGAGACCATTCTGGCGTCACCAGAATCGCGGCAAAACGCCAGGGCCAAACGGTCGTCATCACAAAAGACCTGATCGAGGTCAAGGGCTCGGGCAACTACGAGCCGGCCATCCTCGCCGTCGTCCGAAGCGGACTTTCCGATAAAGGACTTCTCCGAGAGAACCCAGAGGTCGTGAAGTTCGAGGGTCGCTTCAACGTCAATCACACTCTCTCTTTATACGGGGTCGCTGAATTTCTCGAGAGTTTTGGAAAGGTCGAGCCGTACGAGCCGGAGCTCAACAAGGCGGTCATCTTCAAGACGCAAGGAATCACCTTTCAGATTTTCAAGACTGGCACGGTTCTTTTTGGAGGTCTCAAAGACCTCAGGGACCTCGACAAGCCCCGCCAGATCTTCAAGGGATTCGCGGCGGATCCAGAATTCAAGCGAATTTTCTACAAGCGCCTAACGACTCTGCCGTCTGCGAACGCCAACCAGAAGAAGATGATGCAGGCCGGTCGCTACACTCTCGCCGGGATGGACTGGAACTCTGAACTCGAGAAGCCTCCGTTCGGTTCGTATATTCGTCCGGGGCAGGATGGAAAGCCGCGTTTTTATCCGTGGGCCAAGATTACCACTCGGCGTCAGGGAGTCGGCAACAACGCTGGGCCGACCCAGACCTTCTACACCCCCCTGAAGCTACAGAAGAAGGATGCGGTCGCGGTCGCAAAGGCTTTCGCCAAGGTGAAGCAGCCGATCCCGGCCCAGACTCTTGAGGTCTTTGCCAAAGCGGGCGTCCCGATCCCCAAGTACGAGAGCCCGAAGCCAGCCTACCTGCTCAACCGCGGGGAAGCTTCCGCGCCCTCGAACAAGAAAAAGTACAAGGGGGTCGCGAATCGTCGTGCGAACAGCTGGAACGCGACGAAGGCCGGATTCTACGTTCGCCCGGGCCCTGGCAAGCAGCCGTACTTTTATGAGGTGCCGAAGGGAATCGCGGCCGGTCGCAAGACGGTCATCAAGACGTACACGGAGGCCGGTCGCAACATCCCCAAGGCCGTCCGGGATCTCTTTAAGATTGGCGAAAATGTCACGACGGAATCACGGAAGGAGCATCGGATCACGATGGGCCTGAACGGCATCCTGCGCATCAACGACCGCCAGGCGACCCGTCTGACGAAGAAGGAGCTGATCGAGATTGCCCGGAACATGAACATCGCACGGGTCGAGGCAAAGTGGAAGCCCGAGGAGATCCGCGCGGCTATCCAGAACAAGGCTGGGATCAAGGGTGCGAGCAAGAAGTTCGATGTCGAAGTGAACCGGACAAAGTACAAGCTCCTGAACAACGGGAGGGTCGAGAAGACGACGGGCGAGACGCGGACCCAGCGCAACTGGGCCACAATTCCCCTTGCCGAGAGGAACGCGATCGCCAAGAAACTCCTTCCGGCCAATTTACATGCAGAATACAACGGAATGCCAAATGCGAACAAGTTCAACACCCTCCGGGCATTTATGGCGAGCCGGAAGGCCCCTACGCCGAGCCCGCCCAAGCCTGTTCCCAAGCCTGCGCCCAAGCCCAAGTCTCCGAGCCCTAACGTGAACAATCGGTTCGCCATGGAACTCGAGTACGATATGCTTCTCGGTCAGAATCTCGGAAATCTGAAACGTAATGGAAATCAGGGACTATTTATGAATATATATAACAAGTTGCCGAAGGGTGCGAGGGGGAAGCCCCTCAAGGCGAACGTGAACCGGGCCTACGCCAAGTTTGTCAAGGAGGCCAAGGCTCTCCGTGTATCCGAGCCGGCTCGGGCGCGGTTCGCAGCGCGCATCACTCCACCCAACTGGCTTCCGGCAAACAAGGTCAACGCATACAAGAAGATTTTGACGAACCTGGCTTTCAAGAAGCCAAAGCCTTCCCAGAAGGCACTCAAGGAGGCACTCAAGGCCTGGCTCAACAAGGCTGCTCCGGCCGGAAACGCCCGCGCGGCCCGCAATGTCGAGAATATCAATACGGGAATTATTACCCACATCCCGGCGTACAATCCGGCGGCCCGCAAGTCTCCGGCAGTTCCCAAGAGGACGCCGTCCCCGAAGAGAAGCCCTAAGACTGCTGCGTTGATTAAAGCGGCCAAGGCTGCCGCAGAAGCAGCCAAGGTTCTTAAATTTAATACCAAAAAGGCTTATGTGATTCCGAGAAGTGAAAACGTGGAGAACCTCGGCAGTGCTATGATTGCAGCGGGTCTCAACGTGAGATCGGCTCACTCCTGGAACACGGTGGTCCGTAGTGGAGTGAGCTCAAAGTTTAAGAATACATGGGCGCGGCACGTTGCTACACGTGCTTCATAATATCAAATACCTTGTAGATGATGTTGAAGATCTCGATGGTCGTGTGGACCTTCTTGGGTTCCACAATCTCGAGCTCGATCTGGTAGGTCGTGTCATCATCACAGTCCTTGTCATCTGGGTTGCCCTTGACGATCGAAAGATCGATCGAGAGATTCTTTCGAACAAAAGACCATCTCTCCCTAGTCTTTTGCTCGGTGCTCTCCTCCTCGCCATCATACTCGAACGGCTCCTCTGTGCTGATCCCAAGACGAACATCCAGAGGAAAACCATTAAGCTGGAAATCATCCACCGTGACCCGCTTCTTGATACATGCCACCTGCTCGTCAGTCTCGTCATCCACCGTGACCCGTTTGTTCCCAGGAAAGTAATACATAGTCGACTTTGACTTATGCGCCGACTCCCACTCTGTGTACTTGCACAGAGCTCCAAGGACCTTTTCGAACGACTCCTTTCCGACATTCGTGTCGAACCCCTTAGGTCCGGGACGTCCGAGCCGGATCTCAATCTCAGCCTGCGGAACCTCAACGCTCGGAACGAGAATTGGCTCCCACTTGTCATACAGAGGGAAGGCGATCGGGTTGCAAGCGTGGAACTCCATTTTGACTTGTAAAACAAGCGCGCCCAGTCTCTAAGCTAGACTTAGAGAGCAGGAACGCGTTTAAGACAAGTCGAGATGAGAGGCCTTTGGAACCTAGGAAATACTTGTTGGTTCAATACGGCCATACAGTGTCTGGCACACGTCCCTCCTCTGACAATCCGTTTCTTTAACATCCCATATGAAGGTCCATGTGATATCACGCGCGAGTACCAAAAGGTCGTCAAGCAACTCTTCATCAAGGGTAAGACGGATCCTGTAAGTCCAAGCGACTTACTTGGGGCATTCAAAATTCGGTTTCCATCATTTACTAGTGGACAACAACACGATGCCCAAGAGGCTGTACTGCTCCTCATCGACGTCTTCGAGGAATCTCTCGGGAAGCCATTCATCCAGGACCTTTTTAACGGCGAAGAGGTCCAGACGACTCTATGGGAGACTGGACACTCCGAGGTTCGAACGCAGTTCACGACCCTGCTCATGGATGTCTCGGAACCGTGCCGTCTCAAGGATCTGATCGCAGATCGCCAAGAGCCGATGGCACTCGAAGGCTACACGGACACTCAGGGACGGATTCACGTAGAGGCATCTGTAGATCGCAAGGTATCACGTTGGCCAAAGTTTACTAGTTTTTCATTCTCGATGTATGAATCTCATAGATTTCCAATCGAGCTTCCGTTCGAGTTCGAAGGACGCAAACTGTATGCTTGTATTCTGCATCAAGGGCACAAGAATGGGGGACACTACGCGCTGCTCGTGAGGCGCCACGACACGTGGTTTATCAAGGACGACGGGGCGGTGCATCAAATTCCTAATATTGAATTAATGAAAGGTGAATTCTATATGGCTTTCTACAGGCCGGTGAACTCGCTTTGAAGGATTCGTTCCCGCAGATTAATACAAGTTCTAAAATATGTTCTTCGATTGTTCGCGTACGTCTTGTCGGTCCGGACCTTCTCGACGAACCACCCCACTTCCCCATACCCACACTCCACAATCGTCCCATCTGGCAAGTCCTTCCTCTGGTTGTGTAGATGCAGCGAGGCTTCCTTGTAAGGAATGCCCCGGTCCTGTACGTACAGATCCGTTCCCAATTTTAGTTCAAAATCGACAGTTATCCGCTCATGGGGTTTCCATTTGAACAGAGTCTCATGGGTCCCTGACCGAATGGGCTCCCGGACGGGTGTAAAGACCAGACCGTCCGTCTCGTAATCGAATGAATTTAGATCCTGAATTGGTGAACCAAGAGGGATCATCGTCTTGACACGGGCCTCGAACGAAGCCGATGCAGTCTTGATGATCCCCTTGATGATCCCACGGGCCTTTTCGAGACGCATGTCGAGCGTCAGGGACTTGAGGTCTTCGCCCTTGACGCACACGGCATCGAATATGAGAAAGAGGGTCTTTCCAGTGCGCGTCTTCACAAGCTCGCCGTCGAGCAAGGTGTCCTTGGGGATCCGGACCCCCTGGACCTTTGAGGTCGCAAATGCCCGGTTCACGAGAAATACTCCATCTCCAGTACTTGCGAGGAGATATCGCACTCCGTCCGTCTTTTCACACACAAGGTAGGGTTGCTGCGTGAGGAGAGGGAAGTGGCGTCTCTCTATAGAGACGGGCTGGGGACCCGGAAACCTGGAAGGGTCAGAGGTTCCCCAGCACTTTTGAATGAAAGACTCCATTCCAATTTTGTTTTAAAATTATACGCGTCTTGGCTCTAAGTTCCCAAGGAACTGTACCCGGGACATCTAGCAAACGCAGGATCACGAGTCCTCTGGACTCGGTCTCTCAAGGCTCCAACCTGACCCCCGCAGCCTCGAGGATGTTTCCAAAGCACTCATGGACAAAGTGGCACACGACGATTGCCTCGGACGCAACCCCAATCTTGAGTCCGATGGCCGAAAGCACATCGAACATCTTTTCGTTATTGTCGAGTGGAAGATTGACGTTCGTCTTTCCGCCCCGGAGCTTCTTGTCGACCGGCTTGGCGTCCATGGCCCACACGCGCGCAGAGGTCTTGGCGCACTCGTAGAGACCGTCCGCCAGTTTCTTTCCAACCTCTGTATCGAACGCCAGACCGCGTTGTCCGGTGGCCTCTGTGCTTCCAGCCTTGGTCTTCTTCTCGAACTGATCCCAGTTGATCCCCTCGCGAACCGACGGAAAGACGAGAACGTTCACACCCTTCTCGAAAGGGTCGATCACCTTGGACAGGATCTCGTTGTTCAGGTTCGTCCCATATTCCATCCAGAAAATGCGCTCGCCAGACTTGATAATCTTGGGCAAGCTTGACTTGTCCTCGATGAAGTGAATTTCAATGTGAAATCCGCGCATCATACAGATACCGTGAAGGTTCATCGCCGTGTGGAGACTCGTGGCGCTAATGGACTTGTTCCGAGTTTCCATACATATGTGAAGGACCGTCATTTAGGGTTTACACGTAGCTCCGCCTTATCTACCTAAAGAAAACTGGTGTTTAAAACATATGGAGGGAAAGAAAGGGCGGGGACAATTCTACACCGTCCGGTCTTCTTACATTTTGGAAGGTCTCCCGGCCCCACCGAAAACGTGCCGCTGCGTCATCGAGCCCTTTGCGGGCAAGGGGGATCTCATACCGGTATGGCCAAACGTTGAAGCGTATGACATTGAGCCAAAAGCTCAGGGGATTGTGCAGCGAGACACGCTCAGCGACCCTCCGGACTACAAGGATGCATGGGTCATAACGAACCCACCCTACCTCGCCCGGAACAAGTCCGTTTCGAAGGCTATATTTGATAAATACTCGACAAATGATCTCTACAAGTGCTTCATGTTGTCCCTTTGTGCGGGAGATGCTGCCGGTGGGGTCATCATCATACCGGCCGGCTTTTTCCTGAGTCCACGGAACGTTGACTCGACGTGTCGCGGTGAGTTTATGAAAAAGTACAAAATTCTAAAAGTCAAGTATTTTGAGGAGACCGTCTTCCCAGACACGCCCACGACCGTTGTCGCCGTCGCGTTCGAGCGTTCGCCGACTCCTCTGAAAGAACAGAGTGTTGAGTGGGTCCAGAGACCTTCCGGTCGAACAAAGACTTTCACTGTACGGGCCGACGAGGATTGGATCATTGGCGGGGGCATCTACAAACTGAACGGGCCAGCGAAGATTCGGCGGTTTGTCCAGGGCCAAAAGCTCAAGACGGGTGAGCACCTAACGGGCCTCTGGTTGACGGCACTGGACAGTGGGACGGCCGGTGGTCGAATCAAGCTCGAGTACAAGGATGGCGATCCGTATCCGGCCAAGGACACGAGTCGGACGTTCGCGACACTAACGATCGAGGGACGGACGCTAACTGTCGATGAACAAAAAACGGTCGCGAATGAATTTAACAAGTTTATAGAAAATCTAAGAGAGGAAACCTGGAGTCTATTCCTTCCACAGTATAGGGAGTCGAAGGAGTATGCCCGAAAGAGGATACCTTTTGATTTGGTTTATTCTATTGTTGCGCACTTATTGACCCAGTCGAAGTAGCCACCGAGATGGCCAACGTAAACCTTGTGCGCGATGTGCGCATACTCCGGGAGAGCGAGCAGATGTTTGAAATGCTTCATTCGCTTATCGGCCTCGTCTCCATCAAGAATATTTGCGAAAAAAATCTTTTTTTTGTGGCTCACCATAAACTTCAACTGGGCCTCTGCGAAATGATAGCACTCTCGCAGAGTCCTCGTCTGACTACCACCTGCTCCTACCACGGACTTGAAGCTTATGAAAATGGCCGCGAATGGCGTCTCTTGGACGCCATCAAAGTCCTCGGTGTAATCAAACCCATCTTCACGGCCAAGAGGCTGGGAAAGATCCTCCAGTGTATTTTTGCGACTATTAATGCGATAAGTTGTTTTAGGACACTTGATCCCCGTTCCTTCTTCGACTGCTTTCCTCTGATATTTCTCCATATCTGTCGTTTTTGCCCCACCTGAAGCCACCCCGAATGCTTCTTGACGTGCGTTTTTTGTCATACTGGCGCCATACAAGAGTCCATCTGGGCATTTGGCCATTTCGTCGTACCCTACACACTCACCATAGTCTTAAGCCTCTCCTCGAGCGATCCCTGGAACCGGATGTTGCCCACGTGGCCCAGGACCGTCATTACGTCCGCGAAAATCTGCCCGCCCATCTGCTGCCAGCGGCGACAGAAGGCATAGTCCTCTGACAGGTACCGCTTGCTCTCGGGGTCGATCAGACAATCGAAAATGGCGTAGTACTCCTCCAGGTCCCGGTTCTGATGGTCGTTGACACACTTGAGCTCCGGGAACTTCTCGTGCATCTTCGTGATGACCTCGCGCTTGATGAGCAGAAAGCCCGTCGGGCCATCCAGGACCTCGGCGAACCCATCCTTGATCTGCGTCTGTTGATACTTGAAGTTCATCACGAGGGACGCGGCGACCCGTGCGAGGTCCTTACCCTCACCTCCCGATTTCAGGTGCTGGTCGACCGAGTCCCACATAACGCACTTCTTGGGATAGGCCGCGCACGACACCTCGTGCCCAGACTTGATAAGGCGGATGACCGACTCGGGGTCAAAGTGAATATCGGCATCGATAAACAGAAAATGGGTCGCCTGAGTCTTCTGGTAAAATCGAGCGATCGCGAGATTTCGGGCGCGCGGAATGAGGGACTCGTTCTCGGTCGTGTCGAGCATCATCTGGATGCCGTGCTGGGCGCAGATGCGCTGTAGACGAAGCATGGACTCGGCATAAGCCTGGAGACAAATCCCGCCGTAGCAGGGGGTCGAGACGAACAAAGTAATTCCGGACATTTAACTATTAAAAGGGTATTTTCTCTAACTGTTCTTGATTATTGCCTCAATCTTCCCTAGTGTCGGAAGAGAGACGTCGCAGATCGCACACAGGGCCTGCCGGTCCGATGCCCCAGGAATCTCCTTGAGCACCAGGGCCAGTACAGCGCACGCGATCGCCTTGGGTGTTCGACCCATAAGCTCCACCTTTTCCTCCAGCTCCTTGCACTTGTTGATGACCTTGCATCTGACTCGTCCTCGATCACCTTCTGGTACGCCCCGGACGTCGTTGAAGAACCGCGGGATCAGATCCGCGGCGGTCGTCACGTGGACCTCCGTCTCCGGCACCTGCTCTTGATACATCTCGAACGTTCGAGACAGATCGCGCTGTGGAATTCCGAACGCGTCCGCAATCTCTTGTGTCGTCCGTGCGACATTGTGCTCCCGACACGCCTGGAAGATACAGTTCGCCTTGATGCCGTTGCGGACCGCCCCACGGGTCAGGACGGCCGAATTAAACGCCCGGTACTTGATCTTTGCATCATACATCACGTTATCCTGTAATTTCAGGATATCCTTGCCGATTCTATCCATCTCGGCATAGGCGTGGAACAGTGCTCGGTCTTTGTGGTTCATAGACGCGTGCATATTGATACGGGCCGAGCGCTTCAGCTCATAGCTGGCGTTTCGAGAGACAGTCATGAAGGTTGTCTGACCCCAGGCCGCCGAGAAGTGATCGAGGTTCACAGGGGCGCCCACGCGCGAGGGGTCCGGACCGGCATCAGCCCCAGAGCGCCACTCGGCTTCCTCGCATATGAAAGAGTCATCGATACGCCCACAGCTCGTACAGGTCGGGAGGTCAACATCCAGACCGTCAAAGATCTTGAAACCGCCGCACTCGCAAAAGTACTCGGCGTTCGAACTCGGGGCCGGGAGAGCCCCTGATGCGTCCGCTCTGAGAACATCGAAATCGGCCCATGCGCGATCGAGACAGGAATCCATTTTGGTTGGAAACTTTTAGGGTCTGCGCCTCCCTGGCTTGGAAAAAACACGAATTCTTAGTAATGGCTGCCCCCGTCGTCGATCACGCCAAGCGTTCCATTATTCAGGAGATTACTTCCAAGTCGCCCTTCAATGTCTTTAACATTGTCGCGATTGTGGCCATCCTGGTGATTGGCTATTTTTTGTATAAGAAGTTTAGCGAGAAGTTCCAGAAGGGGTCTATCAAGATTCCGGACATCATGCCTCTGATGCCCAAGACCCAGAGTGCTGCTCCCGTGGTGGTCGAGACGACCCCGGATGAGCCGGAGGTGATCCCTGAGCCTGGGAATCAGACCGAGTAAACAGACCGAGGCCGTAGGCCTCGTGATAGAGGAGCTACCAAATCCCATCCACAATGTACCACTCCATACACTTGTCCGAGTCCATGTAGACATCTCGCTTCAGGAGCCTCTCGAGCTCATCAGTCGGTATCTCCGTCTCCCTTGTATAGATATCCCGAAATTTGTTCATAAATTGCTCAAGGTTCTCCATCTGGTCCTTGAAGTCCTCAAACTTTCCCCATGTTCCGTCCATATTCAACTGATGTATCAGTATGTACGAATTCTTGGTCATATACCTCTTGGACCCGCCCATCAGGATGAAGGTGGCGGCCGACGCACAGACCCCGTCCGCAATGGTCAGGACCCTCACACGCTTTCGCAGACTCTTGATACAGTCCATGGCGCTCAGACCAGCGTGGAGGTCCCCGCCGTCGCTCCGGATGAAGATGCGAATCTCGGGGCGCTCATCGATCCCAAGATCTAGGTACTTGTGGAGGAGCTCGAGCTCTAGCTTTTTTAGTTTTAAATTCAATTCGAGAACTGTCGTCTCACAGACCTCGCAGTGAAAGTAGACGTCGGACCCCTGGACGTGGACATACTCATCTTCGTGAACTCGGTTGCACTCAGTCGTCATTGGAGTTGCTTCTTTAGAGTAGAGACGACCTTTGGTTTTATCTTGCGCAAAGGGCTCATGTGGTTCAGAACGTCAATGTCTTGTGGCTGTAAGTTGTAGTCTCGCAGGATGTCGGCGTTCCCATTCTCTGCATAGTCCCTCAGTGTCATAAGCACGTCCGTGTGGATCTCTTGACCGGGCCTCCGGTTCGCCATCGTCTTGATTCTCTTCAGGCGCATACACATATTTTGGTGTTTGGTCCAACTGGACCCGGCCCTCAGGTTCGGTCCGAGTCCATGACGGATCGCCACGGATGGAAGGATACACCCAAAGAAGTTGAAGTAATTCATGAGGTCCCAATTTCCATCATAAATTGCATTCTCAAAAATCCCAGAGGTGCTCATGTCCAGGGACACGGAGGCCAAAAAGTCCACACTGGCTCCCCTGGTGTCCACGTAATTTTCATGTAAAATTGAGGCAATATTCCCAGGCTCGGAGAGGGGATGCCCAATAAAGTGGGACGGGTTGACTCCATGGGACGTCCGGGAGACCAGAGAGACTATAAAGTCTCGGGGTCCCTGAAAGTCATCCATGTGATCAGACCGAAACGTCAGGCTCCGGATGGCCCGTCGCAAGTCTCCATTACACTCGATGATGGCCGCATCCTTGATACCCGGTGCGACCTTCTTGATATCTTCGAATGTAGGTATCGGAAACTCATAGGTCGCAATTTCAAAATCAAATTTGACAGGGATCTGGGACACCACGACGAGCAGGCCATTGGTCGGCGGCCCCTTGATCTCACGGAGACCGACCAGGTCCTGGATACACTCGTACTCGTCAATAATCACTGGAGTATCCGTCCCATGGACCCTCTCCAGAAAGTTGATCGTGTCCTGCTTGCTCTTCAATATGTCCGCGGTCAACTCGATATGGGGACGGAGCGCGTCCCGTACGGCCCATGACTTGCCGATACCCGAACGACCCAGGACACACACAGCCGGTCCTAGGCTCGTAAACTCGTACTCAGTTTTTTGCTTGCTTCTGGCAAGAAAGCGATCCATGGAGTCTGATGAAAATGATGAATCTCTTTCTAAACAGGTTTTGAATATGGCCCTGGAGAATACAGGACTCCTGTCTGTTCTAACAGGGTATATTGTTTTTAACGTTGCGATTTTGATTTTGCTAATTTA
>Ga0164297_10004791_pt1 | contig 11949 bp, 11 predicted proteins | sample GEODES058metaG_FD_113539 | JGI IMG/M metagenome (GOLD analysis project Ga0164297, IMG submission 113539) | Dystrophic lake water microbial communities from Trout Bog Lake, Wisconsin, USA - GEODES058 metaG | ecosystem: Environmental > Aquatic > Freshwater > Lake | place: USA: Trout Bog Lake... | reverse complement strand
AAAGTCAAATATAAAGAAATCAAAGATATTGACAATGAAGATCTTGGACATGAATCCACAATTTATGAATATGATATATTTGATCGAACGATCGAAATTGCATTAGGAAAACCGAAATATCAATATACAGATGATTCTGTTATTTATTATCCAATTTACTTTCTTCATGAAAATAAAATAATCGCCAATATTGGTGTATTTGAAATAGAAAGTCATAAATTTATAGACATTTTAGATGAATTTGGTGATGTTGCATTAGAAAAAGGAAATATCATTTTATTTCATTTTGTAAATAAAGAATATATTCATCATCATATAAAAGAACAACAAACTCAAGAAGAAGCAGAAGCCACTGATAAAGATTTTGAAAATATTGAAAAAAATAAAATTTCGAATACGCCGATATCCAAAACAGAAATAAATACTTCCGATGATAACGACGACAACGATGACGATGTGACAAAAATAAAGATACCAGAAGAAAAAAAATCAAAATCACAAGAAAAAAGAAACAAACAATTAGAAAAAGGCATATTCCACACAGATGAAAATAAAAAAATACCGGTATCATTAACAGAAGAAACAAAAGAACAAGCAAATCAAATGAAAGAAGAATACACAGCATCAGATAAAAATACATGGATAGAAGATTTTATGAAAAATAATCATTATGATATTATTGAAAATGAAGGGAAGGGTGATTGCTTTTTTTTCGTCATTTGTGAAGCATTTGAACAAATAGGTAAAATAACGAGTGTTGATACATTACGAACCATATTAGCCAATGAAGCAAATGACGAAATTTATCAGCAATATCGTACGATTTATGTAAATTTTTTAGGTGAATTACAAACAAAAGAAAAAGAAATGAAAAATATTAAAAAAACAATTACAGAATTGAAAAAACGAAGTGAACGAACAAATGATAAAAAAGAAATACAGGATATACTCGATGAAGCAAATAAAATGGTAAAACAATACGATCATTTAAAATTAGAAAAAGAAGATGTAAATGAAATTATGCGAGAATTTAAATTTATGGAAGGAATAGATACCTTGGAAAAATTCAAAGAATTTATTGAAACATCGAATTATTGGGCAGATACATGGGCAATATCCACATTAGAAAAAATATTGAATATAAAAATCATGATATTATCAGAACAAAGTTATTTATCTGGTGATTATGATTCTGTATTTAGATGTGGTCAATTAAATGATGAAGAATTAGAAAAAGCGGGTAAATTCACACCAGATTATTATATAATTACATCTTACTCCGGAAATCATTATGAATTGGTTTCTTATAAAAAGAAACGAATCATGAAATTCAGTGAAATACCTTACGATATGAAATCTTTGGTTATTAATAAATGTATGGAAAAAAATGCGGGACCATATTATTTAATTCAAGATTTTCGTAATTTAAAAACCAAATTGGGATTATCACCAGATGAAGGAAATCCAAAAGAAGAGGAAGAACATATAGATTATGATTTATATGATCCAGAAATAGTATTTACATTTCATTCAAAATCAGATCCAAAACCAAAAGCTGGAAAAGGGTCCGGTGAAAAAATACCGGAAACAAAATTAACAGAATTTAATCTACTGAATAAAGAAAAACAATCTCTGGATTGGCGTCGTAAATTAGATGATACTTGGACACTTGCACAATTTACATTAGATAATCACAAATGGGCTTCCGTACAACATTTTGTATTAGGAAATCAATACAAAAAAGGATTCCCTGATTTTTATTTACAATTTTCATTGGATAGTAATAGTGAAATATCCAAAGATGTAAATATGGCAAAAGCAGCTGCAACTAAAAGTGGTAAATTCAAAGAAAAAACCAAGGAAATACTTTTACGCCCAGCAAATGTGAAAATCGATTTGGATTATGTGGAAAAAAATCGTGAAGAATCCGATCGTATTCGTGCATTAGAAGCAAAATTTACACAAAATTTAGATTTGAAAAAAATATTACTTGAAACACAGAATGCAAAATTAGTTCATTTTGTAAGGGGAATGCCACCAGAAGCAGATGAATTCTTAATGAAATTAAGAAAACAATTACAATCGTAAATTATAAATTACAAATTGTGATTGAAAATGCTAACCCACCAGAATATTTAGAATTAAAAAATAGGAGTTCTATAATATATACATCTATATTATAGAATATGTCGACCTCGACTATACAACAACCCGTGCTTACGAGTGATCAAGAAACACAAATTGTGAATTACATAAATAAATATCGAGCAAAAAATCAAGCACCACCACTTGTATGGGATAATACAATTTATGCCTTTTCACAACAATGGTCCTATCATTTGGCTTCTGTCAATTTGGTTCAACACAGTCAATCGCCATTATATGGTGAAAATATCTCTTATTTTCAAGGTTATGGGAATGATGTCATGAATTTATTGAAATTATCCATTGATGCTTGGTATAATGAAATCGCCAACTATGATTTTTCAAAACCTGGATTTTCACCATCGACTGGTCATTTTACATGTTTGGTTTGGGTATCCAGTACAAATGTAGCTATGGGAATATCTATTAATACATCTACAAATCAAGCGTATGTTACATTGAATACTTCTCCTCCTGGAAATTATATTGGTGAATTTCCACAAAATGTATTACCTATTATTACAACCCCAACACCAACACCAATCCCAACACCAATCCCAACACCAAACCCAACACCAAACCCAACACCAAACCCAACACCAAACCCAACACCAAACCCAACACCAAACCCAACCCCAACACCAACACCAAACCCAAACCCAAACCCAACACCAACACCAACACCACCAAATAATAAAGGGCTAATAATAAAAGAATTATACAAACTGATTCGTGAAATCAAAGCCAATCAACCATCAGCGACTTTATTAAATGAAATAAATACTCTATTATTTATGGTAAATAAAATGCCAAATTTTTAATTTTTATTCAAAACAGATTAGAAAAACAATCATATATCATATAAAAAATGAAAGTAAATCTAATTAGTTATTCTCAACCACCATCTACTACAAAATCGATTCAAGATTTAGTTGCTTATTGTGCAAGAGTATCCAATCCAGCAAATCAAAACAATACAGAAACAAATGAAAAACTGATTCGTTATTTAATCCAAAATGAACATTGGTCACCCTTAGAAATGGTAAGTGTCTGTATAGAAATTGAAACAACGAGAGATATTGCTCGACAAATTCTACGACATCGATCTTTTTCCTTCCAAGAATTTTCGCAAAGATATGCAGTTGCAAATTTAGGAATGGAAACAAGAGAAGCTAGATTGCAAGATAAAAAAAACAGACAAAATAGTATTGAAAACACCGATCTATTATTAGAAACGGAATGGGAAAAAAAACAAAAACAATTAGCAGAGACTGCGGAAGAAACATATCAATGGGCATTAGACAACGGTATTGCAAAAGAACAGGCAAGAGCGGTTTTACCAGAAGGTATGACCGTTTCCAGAATGTATGTAAATGGAACACTTCGTTCTTGGATTCATTATATTCAATTACGAAGTGGTAATGGAACACAGAAAGAACATCGAGAAGTAGCGATTGCTTGTGCTAAAGTGATAGAAACTATATTTCCAATGATTCAAGAATTTGTTTCTGATTCTACATGAAAAATCCAAAAAATTGAATTTATTTTCCAAAAACTTTTTTCATGCATCAAATAACAAATTAATAATAAATAAAAGAAAATGAACACAATGAACACAAACACAGCAACATTACCAGCAGCATCTTTACAATGGAATAGTATTTATATTCCAATTCTTCCAAAGGATTTAATGTTAGAAAACATGGAAATCAATAATGAAGAAACAATCAAAGATTATTTTGAAAACAAATTACAATTTGGAAAAGTATCACGCGTTGATTTTATAACAAAAGCATCGAAAACAGATGGAACTGCAATTTCCGTATTTATACATTTTGAAACATGGAATGAATACTCAATATCTTTCCGTGAACATATGGAAAAACAAGGTGAATATAAATTATATGGAATCAATAATAATACACCTTTTGTCAGTTCTAAAAATAAAAACATAAAAAGATTCATTACATTAAAAATCAATAAAACACCAATACCAGAAGTAAAAGAAGTTCCAAAAAATATGCATCAAATCGTCAATAATTATGCATTAATGGAAAAATTAATTGAAGAACAAAAACAAAAAATCAAAGAATTAGAAGACATGGTTACATTATTAAAAAATGAATTGATTATTACGAATTATGAAAAAGTCGATGTTGAAATGAAAGAGGATGTAGAATTTGAAAATGTAACGATTCGTCGTGAATTTGATTGTCAAAATAATTATATTCGTGAAAAAGTATTATATTAAAAATTAAAAATCGAAATCGAAAAACAAAACAAAAAACCTAAAAACCAAAAAACCAAAAAACCAAAAAAATAGAAACCACAAAGGTTTCTATTTTTTCATTCAAACATCGTCATTCGTAAAGTGTTTGTAACATCATTTACACTATAAGGTTTCAAACTTTCCATGATATGTAAATATTCCAAAAAATCCGATCGTTGATAATGTTCTCGAAAAAAGGAACAATAAGAATCCAATGTCGATTGATTTTTTACAAATACAATCGATCCACGGCACCATTCTATAAAATCATTCGAATAAAACATTAAAATCGATTTTAAAATATAATAAGAGAACACTTGTGTTTTTTCACAATATTTTTTTCTCAATTCTACATCTTTTGGAGAACTGCCATATAAATTCGAATAGGATAATCCAAAAAAATGGAGAACTTTGGCACATTGATATAAGGAGAACATTTTTTCATAATACATCATTTTCTCCATATTTTCAATCATGTTCTCCATTCTATCCCCAGAAAAGTAACAAAGAAACATGATTTGAATTGTTTCCGCCCACATTTCACAATAAGTTTCATACAATCGAACATCTGATTTTATTGGAAATAATTCAAGAATTTTTTCATCATACTCATGGTTCTCCATTTGTGAAAAATCAAAACCCATACAATGAAATGTTTCATGAATGAGAACCTTGAACCATTCTTCCTCTCTAAATATATAAATTTCAGAACAAGGAAGACAAGAGTTTGTAAATGCAGTATTCGCATCTTCCATCTCAATCACCCCGTTTTCCTTCGGTAATGTTTTTTTTAGACTTGTCATGAATAAATAAAGATGTATTTTTTGAGAACATGAATTCTTGGATGCATAAAAATTGGCAATATAGAACCACATAAATATTTTTTTCATAATATCACCCAAATTCATATTCTTTTCAAATACTAAATTGACTTGAATCTCGCGTTTTCCTACAAAAAATGTATATTTTACTACTTTTTTCGACATGTTCTCAATATGGTTTCGAATAGATTCTGGAATGAAATCATATTGTTTTCCTTTTACAAATTCTTTTGTTATTTCATAGTTGTTTGTTTCAACAAATTCTTTTTCAGATTGAAATATTAAATGAAACAATCTAGACAACCATTTTTTAGATGAAGTAGAGAACCTGGATCTAGGAAATGGTTGTTTTTGCGATATTTTATCTAAAAAAATACCAATTTCATTTGTAATTTTTTTCATATCTATTCTATCTAACGAAAAAAAATTGAACCATTGATTTTATAAAAACACTGTATGAAAAAGAAAAAATCAACCAAGATTCGATTCAAAAACCCTCAGAAAAAAACCCCAGAAAAAGAAAAAAACAAAAACAAATGGGAATAAAAAATCTGAATCGATTTTTATTAGATCATTGTAGTAAAAAATCAATAAAAAAAACACATTTAAAACAGTTTTCAAATAAAACATTAGTGATAGATACAAGTATTTATTTGTATAAATTTGTATGTGATGAAACATTACTAGAATCCATGTATTTATTTATTTCTATATTGAAACATTACAATATAAAACCGATTTTTGTATTTGATGGAAAACCACCACCGGAAAAGAAACAATTATTAATTCAACGAAGAATTGAAAAAATAGAAGCTGAACAAAAATACAATGAAATACAAAAAAATATGGAAACGATGGAAGACAAAGAACAAGCCATCCATGAAATGGAATATTTACGAAAGCAATTTATTCGAATTAAAGAAGACGATATTTTAAAAGTCAAAGAGTTGATGAATTATTATGGAGTCACATATTACGATGCGAATGGAGAAGCCGATTTATTATGCATTCAATTAGTAAAAACAGGTATTGCATGGGGATGTATTAGTGATGATATGGATATGTTTCTTTATGGTTGTGCAAAAGTAATACGACATATTAGTCTATTAAATCATACGGCGATATTTTATGATACTGAAAATATACTGAATGATTTGAATATGACACAAGAAACTTTTTGTGATATTATGGTATTGTCGGGGACAGATTACAATATAAATTCGGAAACGAATTTATATGATACAATGAAATGGTATTCTAAGTATACAGATTCTATGAAACTGATCGATGAAAAAATAGGATTTTATCCATGGTTATTTGAAAATACCAAATATATTCTTGATTATGAATCACTTATGAAAGTACGAAATTTATTCTCAATCGAATCAAATCCTGAAAATTCAGCGATTCATGAATCTACGATCAATCTACAAAATTTGCAAACATTAATGGAAACGGAAGGATTTGTATTTGTTCACCACGAATGACCGTAAAAATATTCATACAATTTTTTCATGTTTTCCATATCCAATAAACGGTTCCCATATTTCCATTCCGTTTTATTTCGAATATGAAAAATTTCTTCTCCTATAGATTCTGGTTTTACGAATTCTTCACAATCATAACGATTCAAAGAAGAAAACGAAGAAGAATCATGAAAAAATCGTTTTACAATTATGGTAATAACAACATCATCCGGGTAATAAAGAATATCATCAGACAATGCATTTTTTTCAAATATTTCATTTAAAAAGAATGTAACAAGATCACTGGAAAGAATAAATCCAGCACCTGATAATAATTCTTTTGGTGCAGTAGCTGCATAGTTTACTGTAGGTTGTGAATCTAAAAAAGAGTATAATCGATCCAATATAAAAAAAGAAGAAAGATTGGTTCTTAAAATATAATCATAAGTAAAATATTTTTCACATACCTTCATTCCAGCAATTGTTTTGTATAAAATTCCAGGTTCAAATGATTCTAGTTGTTTATAAGTAATTGTATCGTTGGAAATCCAAACATCTGTCGGAATATTTACATCCGAAGTTAAAAAAAAACATTTGATATTTGGATGGGAATTCATGTATTTACGCCAATATTCTTGAAATACAATAGAATGTTCTCCATCATTCGATGAAATAATCAATAGAATGATACGATAATGATTTTTTTTTATGGATTCTATAGAAGAAGAAGAATCGAATGAAAAACTATCTAGTTGGAACATTGTATTGTATAATAAATAAAATATTCTTTTTACATTTTTTACCATATTATTTATAATATTCTTCCGATTCTGGTTCCAATTCCAATTCCATATCCCTTGGGGTTGTTTCTATAAATGAATTCTTCAACGGTGTAAAATGGGAATTGAGTTTATGATAACTTGCTGGATTCTGCAATTTACAAATTTTATGAGTAGACAGGTGTATCATTGAATGATTCTTTGAACATCCATTTTTTTTGGTGCAAACAAATAAACAATTTTCTATTTTTTTCACCCATTGAATACATTTTTCGTTGATGATGGTATTATCATCCGTTTTTAAGTAAGTATTTATTTTTTCTGTATTCATCAGTATATTCAATCCTAATTCGAAATTTCTATATTGTTTTTTATTTTGATATATACCAGTGAAGATTTGAAACAGCACCCCTACGGGGTGCTATGGTTCTAACTGGTAACTTAGTTAAAGTTTCATCCGCTATTCAGTTTGAAGGATTGAAATCTTCAACGGTGTAAATTATATAATACTAGATAAATAAGAACCTTTATAATCGGTATTTCCAGTATGTGTTAAATTAATAGTAACATCAATCCAAATAGAACCGCCCATTTTTTTCCAACGATGACAAAATAACCAATCTTCGGATAAATAATGACCTTCTTCTACACCACAATCAAATAAAGCATAAGCATAATCGTTTTGAGAACCATATAAATATCCAACATCATCCGTATATTTTGTAGAAGGAAATGCTTGTGACATTTTTTCAATACAATCACGACGAATCATCATGAATCCAGTAGCTAAATGTTTTACTTTTGCTAAATTTTGATCAATGGATAATGTAGGTTCTAGATAATTGATATTATATTTTAATAAATTATGTTCAATCATATCTGTATCTGAAATTATTTCACTGAATTGACTATTCTTTTTTCTTTCCAGAATTTTTTGTATTGGATTTGGATTGGTAGGACTAGGTATTATTTTATCGAAAAAATATCGTTTTAATGGATATACACCACCAACTAATGGTTTATTTGCTAATAATAATTTAATAATATCCATTGGTGACCATGTAATATCCGCGTCAATAAATAACATATGTGTAGTCTCTACATCGCTCATTGCTTTGGCTATTAAATTATTACGCGCTCTCGAAACTAAACTATCGTTTTTACAAAATTCAATGATTAATGGAATTTTATATTTGTCGAATAATTCTTTTGTTGCCATAAGCGAATGAACATAATTAATAAAACACATACCACCATAACACGGTGTTAATATATATAATTTTGGACTATGTTTTTCAACATATTCTTTTATAATTCGTTGAAATCTTTCTTCTTTTGTTTCTACTTGTTCGGTGCTTTTTGTTTCAGTTTCTGTTTCCATATGGATATAAAAATATATTCAAACAATTTTTATATCCTTTCTTAGTTATATCTATTTTTTTTATAACAAACAATTTTTTAATTTTTGAGATAATACTTTATGTAAATCCACACCTTCATTTCTCCAATTTCCACCAGCTCGATAATGTAAAAATGTATCATCATAAATCTCACAAAAAAATTTACCATTTATATTTCTTATATCATTCTTGAAAAAATCAATTAATTTTATATTATCTTGTAAATTTACTGGCAATTCATTGATATCCCAAGAACAAGACCACAGATGTTTTATAAAATAAATATTATTTGTATGAAACTCTTTGTTTGTATAACGAATTTCATCTGTATTTGGCATGGGTGTGTTTACCATTTGTTTTTTCAACCATTCTTGCATCATTCCACCTACATCGCAATTTTCGCAACAATCCCAATTCAACAAATCCAAGTGTTTCATTTTTAGTATATCAAAATAATAAATGCCGTTCCAAAAATAATGAATGGAATGTTGATTTCTACTTTGTAAAACGATGGCACAATCATAATTTGAGTATTTATTTATATCAAAAGAATCTATTAAAAACATATCACTGTCCAATAACAAATATTTATCTGGATTCTTTTTTTGATATTCTAAAATATAATTCATAGAATCCGCACATCTGATAGCAGCGGATTTGTTATACATATGATGTTCATTCGGAATATTTATACAAGTTATATTTAATTTTTTACAAATGTCTTGTATTTCGTTTTTTACATTGACATCATTTCCATTCGTAAAATCCGGAAAATCTTTTGCATCATTAAATACAATAAATTCATAATCCCCTTGAAAATATTTTTCTAAAGTATAATATTGAATTTCAATAAATATGGGGTTATTCACAACTGCTGTGATAATTTTCATTATAATATATTCATATCTTCGTTTTTATGGAAGAAAACGAATCGAATCTTACAATAAATAAGTATTTGAATATTTTTCTATATAATAAAAATGTTTTTGTTTTTTTATTATATTTTCTATTTTTTCTATTTTTTTCGAATCAGTAAGGATCGCATTTTGTGGATGTAATATACAATTATTTTCCATTTTTATTTCTTATTTTTCTTATTTTTCTTATTTTTCTTATATAGATGGAAGGACGGATGTGCATTTGCATTTATGCTGATGCAGCTGGTTCTGATTTTATAAAGTGATGTTTCATAAATTTTTGTAAATTGAAATAACTTAATTGGTCTGAATCACTTACATTTAATAATTTTTTTAATTTGTTATCTGGTATGATAAGACGACCATTTGTTTTATCTTGTAAGTTATTAGCACGGATATAAGCATTTATTTCTTTTGATACTGTTGTTCTTGCCATTTCTGAACCAACTTCTTTACCTAAGAATGCAGCTAATTCATTTGAAATTTTTGTTGGTTTTACGAAACCTGATGGTGCTCTATTACTGTTTTGTCTTCTTTTTTTTGATGAAGCTTTTTGTGCATTTTTCATTTCACGAGAAACTGTTTTTTCTAATGTTTTAAAATCATTTTTAACAGTTGAGAAAAGACCAACTAATTGTTGTAATTTTGCACCAAATTCGGTCATTTTGTTTGATAATGATGATGCATCGGTGACAGCTTCTGTTGATGAAGCATCTGCAACAGGTGCAACTGTTTCTTTAACAACTACAGCAGGTGCAACTTCGACAGCTGCTTTTGTTGTTTTTTTTGCTTTTGTTGTTTTTGTTGCATCTGCAACGACTGGTGCTGGTGTTTGTGGTGCGACTGTTTTAACTGCTCTAACCATTTCTGACTATATACAAATAATATGTTTCTTTTTTAAGTTGTTTTGGCAATAAATATATTTATTAAAATATATTTTTCACTTCATCCATCATCAGAATCAATAAAATAGTAAAATCAATGAAATTCGATGAAAAAATTGGTTTAAGCGATGGATTCATATAACCAAGGTAAAGCCGCTCGTGCATGAGATGAAACTAATGTCAATGCAGTCAAAACATGTAATGCGCCGATTTTACGATGTTCATCATCAACACCAGTATAAATCATATTTTCCATGATGGTCAAACAGATAAATTGAATTTCTTCAAATGAAATGTCCGTTTGATGGATAGAACGATTAAAAATATTTAAAAAAGGATCAAAAAACATACAAATATTCATTTTTAAATTCATCGACAATCCATGATAATTCCAAATATCTAATAAAGAACGATACAATCCAATATATTGTCGCCTTTCCAATGAAGAAAACCACATACTTTGTGTATAATTTCCTAATAAATCGATCTCCATAAATAATTCTCTTATTCGAGTATCTAAAGGTTTCGTTCGTATTTCTATAATTCGATTATATTTAGAACGATGTAGTTGAATCGACGAAACTGGATTTGTAATTCGCGGATAAAAATAATTGGAAGATAAGCATCTTGCAATGGATGGATGAATATGTTGAGTTCGTTCAATAATTGAAGGCGAAGGGCGTTCAATTTGAATAAAAACACGCGAAGTGTCATCACGAAATTCATGAAATATGATTTGTATGATGTTATTTAAAGATACAATATTGAATAATATGGAAACATCGATCGATTCACGATTGTATGGATTGGTAATTTTACCATTATGTTTTTTCTTCATTAATTGAATTAATGAACTGACATTAAATCCATATGAAAAATTATTATTGTCTTTATAGCTAAAAAATAATTCATAGGGTATTTCGTTTAAAGGTTCTAATGTAATAAAATCGGTATCATTTACACAAATGCTACGGTCAGTAAAAGCCGGACCCCTTAATTGAAAAGAATATCGAACAATCCATCCTCTAAATATTTTTTGTATTCGTTTTGCAGATTTCATTCGTTGGAAATAATTTTCAATTCGTTCAATTAATATATTTTTATTTCCAGTAATTGGTAATTTATATTGTCGAACGATAGACTTTAATTCGGGTAATTTGTATTTTTTTAACACAATATTTTTATCAAAATACTCTTGATAATGAAGATTTACAATGATTTCCTTCTTCTCTTTTTTTTCTTTTTTTTTCCCATCTTTCCCATCTTTT
>Ga0164297_10004790_pt1 | contig 11949 bp, 13 predicted proteins | sample GEODES058metaG_FD_113539 | JGI IMG/M metagenome (GOLD analysis project Ga0164297, IMG submission 113539) | Dystrophic lake water microbial communities from Trout Bog Lake, Wisconsin, USA - GEODES058 metaG | ecosystem: Environmental > Aquatic > Freshwater > Lake | place: USA: Trout Bog Lake... | reverse complement strand
ATACCAAGTTTGAATTCGGCCGCGATAGCGAGGGTAAGATTTGCCTAGGCGATGAGGCCTTAACCCCAGATTCTTCGCGTTTCTGGTCTGCTGATTCTTATCAACCTGGCACCGCCCAAGCATCGTTCGATAAACAATTCGTCCGTGATTGGCTATTGCAATCTGGTTGGGATCGAAAGAGCACACCACCGGAACTTCCACGCGAAGTCGTTGAAAAAACTCAAGAGCGTTACACCTCTGCCTACACAATGCTTACTGGAAGGACGATCTGATGGCCACCATTATCGTTGACGTTATGTTGAAGCCCGAGATCTTGGACCCACAAGGTCAGGCGGTTGCCGCAGCGCTACCTCGCTTGGGATTCACCTTCGCCACATCGATCCGTCAAGGAAAGCGTTTTGAAATTACTGTTGCCGGCGAACCAACCGCAGCGCAACTAGCAGAAGTAGAAGAAGCAGCAGAGAAGTTGCTCTCTAATCCAGTGATTGAAACCTTCGTTGTAAGAGTTGAGAAGTAAGCGATGCGCATTGGCGTAGTTACTTTTCCGGGATCACTCGATGATTCCTCAGCGCTTCGTGCGATCACACTCGCTGGCGGTGAAGCGGTCCCACTTTTCCACGCGAGCGATGATCTCAAAGAAGTTCAAGCGGTTGTTCTGCCTGGCGGATTCTCGTATGGCGATTACCTTCGTTGTGGCGCGATCTCGCGCTTTGCTCCGATCATGTCTTCCATCATTGTTGCTGCTGAACACGGTTTTCCGGTTCTCGGCATCTGCAACGGTTTCCAAATTTTGACCGAATCCCACTTGTTGCCGGGAGCGTTGATCCGCAATCAAGATCTGCACTTTATCTGCACCGATCAGCCTGTCACCGTTGAAAATGTGAATACGCCTTGGACCAACGGCTACGCCAAAGGCCAGCGCATCGTTATTCCAATTAAGAATGGTGAAGGTTCATTCCAAGCTAGCGCCGAAACACTTGCCGAGCTGGAAGGCGAAGGCCGAATTGTGTTGCGCTATGCCGATAAGAATCCGAATGGTTCGCAGAACAATATTGCTGGCATCTCGAATGCGCGCGGCAATGTCGTAGGAGTTATGCCGCATCCAGAGCAAGCAATCGAAGATTTGACGGGGCCAAGTGAAGATGGCCTGACCTTCTTTACCTCGATTCTACAAAGTTTGGTGGCTCGCTAACATGGCGCTAGATACCGTTGCAGTTGCAGCAACTACTCCAGAAAACGAACAGCCATGGCGCGAACTTGGTCTGAAAGAAGATGAATACCAGAGCATTCGCGAGATCTTGGGTCGCCGTCCAACCTCTTCTGAGCTAGCAATGTATTCGGTGATGTGGTCCGAGCACTGCTCCTACAAATCATCGAAGATTCACCTCAAGCAATTTGGCGAAAAAGCAGTGAAGAGCGATGCGCTCCTTGTCGGCATCGGCGAGAACGCGGGCGTTGTCGATATCGGTCAGGGCTACGCGGTCACTTTTAAAATTGAATCCCACAACCACCCATCATTCGTCGAGCCATATCAAGGCGCTGCGACGGGAGTCGGCGGAATTGTTCGCGACATTCTTACTATGGGCGCACGTCCAATTGCCGTGATGGATCCGCTTCGCTTTGGCCCAGCCGATGCACCCGATACCAAGCGCGTTCTTCCGGGAATCGTTGCTGGCGTGGGTGGCTACGGAAACTGTTTGGGTCTGCCAAATATTGGTGGAGAAGTTGTCTTTGATGAAACTTATGCAGGCAATCCGCTTGTGAATGCGCTCTGCGTTGGCGTGATGAAACATTCAGATATCAAACTGGCAACCGCGCATGGCACCGGCAACTTGGTCGTTCTCTTTGGCGCAAAGACTGGTGGCGATGGAATTGGCGGCGTATCGGTTCTCGCCTCTGAAACATTTGCTTCAGGCAAAGCCGCAAAGCGTCCGGCGGTCCAAGTTGGCGATCCATTTGCTGAAAAAGTTTTGATTGAATGTTCTCTGGAAATCTTTGCTGAAGATCTAGTTGTTGGTATTCAAGACCTAGGCGGCGCTGGACTCTCATGCGCTACCAGCGAACTTGCCTCTGGCGGTTCTGGTGGAATGGATATCCAACTCGAGAAAGTTCCGCTGCGCGACCCATCGCTTTCTCCTGAAGAAATCTTGATGTCAGAATCACAAGAGCGCATGTGTGCGATTGTGGAACCTGCCAAGCTCGCGCGCTTTATGAAGATCTGCAAAAAGTGGGATGTCACCGCGACCGTTATTGGCGAAGTAACCGCTGGCGATCGCCTGCACATCACCTGGAATGGTGAGTTGATTGTTGATGTTCCACCTCGCACCGTGGCCCACGATGGTCCGGTCTATAACCGACCAATGGCTCGTCCTGCATATCTTGATTCACTCAGCCCAGTTTCTCTTCCAGCTATTGAAAGCGCAGAAGAGATCAAAGCAGCAGTGCTCAAACTCGTTGCGGCGCCAAATATTGCGGATAAGTCGTGGGTAACAGATCAGTACGATCGTTATGTTCGCGGCGACACCGTGCTTTCACAACCAGAAGATTCCGGCATGATCCGAATCGATGATCACACTCATCTCGGCGTAGCTATTTCGACCGATGCCAACGCTCGCTGGTCATATTTGGATCCTTACGAAGGCGTGAAGCTTGCGCTTCTTGAATCCTGCCGCAACATTGCGGTGAGTGGTGCCAAGCCGCTGGCAATCACCAACTGCCTTAACTTTGGTTCACCAGAAGACCCAGGCGTGATGTGGCAATTTGCCGAGACCGTGCGCGGACTCGCCGATATTGCACTCGAACTTGGACTGCCAGTGACTGGTGGAAACGTCTCGTTCTATAACCAGACCGGAAGCGTTGCGATTCTGCCAACACCAGTGATCGGTGTACTCGGTGTGATTCAAGATGTGCGCACTCGCACCAAGATGGGATTCACTAAGGCTGGCCTTGAGCTTTTCCAAGTAGGCAACACCGACGATAACTTCAGCGGAAGTGAATGGGCTTATCTGCACGGAGCGATGGGTGACACCGCACCGCGCGCCGATGTTGATCATGCAACTCGCTTGGTGAACTTCTTGCTCGAAGGTCAACCACTCTTTGATTCTGCGCATGACCTCTCTAACGGCGGATTAGCAGCAAGCCTCACCGAATCAACACTTAAAAACAACGTCGGTGCGACCATCGAACTTCCTGCCCAGTTCATACCTGGCGGAGTGAGCGCCGCTCTCTTCAGTGAAACTCCTGGTCGTGTTCTGATTGCGGTCGAACCAGAGAACTCCGGGAAGTTTCAGGCACTTGCCGAATCTCATGGACTTCAGTTGCACGCAATTGGAAAAACTGGCGGAACTGATCTGGTTATTAACGACGCAACTATCGCGCTTGATGAACTGCGCGCAGCCCACACTCAAACTTTCCATAAGTTATTTGGATAAGGATTAATAGCGATGGCCCGTGACCCACTTGTCCTTGCACAAGTGAAAGCCGTGCTCGAAGAGATTACACAACTCGCGCCCGGCAAATCGGTGGAGTTGCGCGTGCCTCCTTATGCAGCGGTTCAATGCGTCGCTGGCCCAAAGCACACTCGTGGCACGCCACCGAATGTGGTTGAGATGTCGGCGGATACGCTCTTTGCGCTCATTGATGGCAGCACCACTTGGGCGACTGCTCGCTATGACGGCGCTATCTCGGCTAGCGGTGAGCGCTCAGATTTAAGCGAGCTTTTCGAACGTGCAGCCGCGACGATTAGGATTGCCGAGTGACCCGCCGCCCCGATGGAAAGCTCACCTTTGAGCTCTTCGACGCCGAGCACTCGCCCCAAGATGAGTGCGGAGTTTTTGGAGTCTGGGCCCCGGATGAAGAAGTCGCAAAGCTCACCTTCTATGGTCTCTACGCGCTGCAGCACCGCGGGCAAGAGTCTGCGGGAATCGCGACCTCTGATGGAAAGCGCATTGTTGTCTTTAAAGATATGGGTCTGGTTTCGCAGATCTTTACCGAAAATGATTTAGCAACTCTCACTGGAAAATTAGCAATCGGGCATTGCCGCTACAGCACCACCGGTTCTTCCGTCTGGGCGAACGCGCAACCCACTCTGCGATCCACAACGCACGGAACTTTGGCGCTTGCTCACAATGGAAATCTCACCAACACCGGTGATCTCGCCGAAGAACTTGCGCGCACAATTTCCGAAGAAGAGAAAGCTCACGGACTTCACGCCACCACCGATACCGAAATCATGACTGCGTTGATCGCGGCCCAAGAAGGTAAGAATTTCGAGAGCTCAGCGCTCACCGTGCTACCAAAACTTAAAGGCGCATTCTCGATGGTCTTTATGGATGAGCACACCTTGTATGCAGCGAGAGATCGCAACGGTGTTCGCCCGCTTGTGATTGGAAAGCTTGATCATGGCTGGGTTGTTGCTTCTGAATCTGCGGCACTCGACATCGTCGGAGCATCGTTTGTCCGTGAAGTTGAGTGCGGTGAATTTATTGCGATCGATGAGAATGGCCTGCGTTCCACCATGTGGGCGACTGCAGAACCTAAAGGCTGCATCTTTGAATATGTCTATCTCGCTCGTCCGGACACCTCGATTGCTGGTCGCAACGTCCATGCAACTCGCGTAGCACTCGGACAACAGCTTGCGAAAGAACATCCAGTAGAAGCAGATTTGGTTATTCCGGTTCCAGAATCCGGAACGCCCGCAGCAGTTGGTTATGCCCGCGAATCAGGCATTCCTTATGGCGCAGGCTTGGTGAAGAACTCATATGTTGGTCGTACGTTCATTCAGCCATCACAGACAATTCGCCAACTGGGCATACGTTTAAAGCTCAATCCGCTTCGTGAAATTATTGAAGGCAAGCGCATCGTTGTTGTCGATGATTCGATCGTTCGCGGCAACACCCAACGCGCGTTGGTACGGATGTTGCGCGAGGCTGGCGCACTCGAGATTCACGTGCGTATCTCTTCACCACCAGTGAAGTGGCCGTGTTACTACGGCATCGACTTTGCTTCTCGCGCCGAACTCATTGCAGCCGGTCTTGAAGTCGAAGAGATTCGCCGTTCGATTGGCGCCGATTCATTGGGCTATGTCTCACTCGAAGGCTTGGTCGAAGCAACGACCATTGCAGAATCAAAACTCTGCACCGCGTGCTTTACTGGTGAATACCCAATCACCGTTCCTGCTGATTTATCTGCCGGTAAGAACTTGCTAGAGATTGTGAATCGATACGAATGAGCACCTACGAAGCAGCTGGCGTTGATATCCAAGCCGGTGATCTCGCTGTTCAATTAATGAAGAGCCATTTAGCGAAGGCTCGTCGTCCAGAAGTAATCGGCGACATCGGCGGTTTTGCTGGTCTCTTTGATGTCAGTGCCCTTAAGAATTACACCCGCCCATTGCTCGCAACATCGACCGATGGCGTCGGCACCAAGACCGAAATCGCTCGCATGCTTGGCAAGTACGACACGATCGGGCAAGACCTGGTTGCTATGGTCGTGGATGATCTTGTTGTTTGCGGAGCCGAACCACTCTTTATGACCGATTACATCGCAGTCGGAAAAGTATTTCCGGCTCGTATCGCCGAAATAGTTTCTGGAATCGCAGTGGGTTGTCAGAAAGCCGGCACCGCACTCGTCGGTGGTGAAACCGCAGAGCACCCAGGGTTGCTCGGGGAAGATGAGTTCGATATTGCTGGTGCTGCGACTGGCGCCGTCGATCATCACAATTTGCTCGGTGAACATCTTGTCCAAGAAGGCGATGTACTGATTGCGATGCCTGCCTCTGGTTTCCACGCCAACGGCTACTCACTTGTGCGCCACATTATTAAAACCAAGAATTTGAGCCTTGATTATCACGTGGCCGAGTTTGGCAAAACCTCTGGCGAAGTCTTCTTGACCCCGACCGAGATCTATACCCTCGATTGCTTGGCGTTGATCCGCGGGCTCAAAGAGAAGCTGCACGGCTTTTCGCACATCACTGGTGGCGGGCTAGCGGCTAATACTGCTCGCGTTATTCCGGCCGACCTCACCGCAGTCTTTGATCGCAGCACCTGGTCCTTGCCAGTCGAGATGGAGTACTTGGCTTTCGAAGGCCAGGTAGCTCAACCCGACATGGAGAAGACCTGGAATGTGGGGGTTGGCATGGTCGCGATCGTGGCCAAAGATGCTGCCGATCTGACCCTGCGGAGCCTGGCGGCGCGAGGCATGAAGGCCTGGGTCTGTGGCTCGGTTGAGCGTAGAAATGGCCGAGAAGGCTCAATTTTGGAAGGTTCTTACCAAGCGCGATAACCTTCGCACCTGAAGATATTTTAATTGTACCTAAAGGTTCTTAAAGAGTTAGGAGGTCATCGCTATGGGGCGTGGCCGACAAAAAGCTAAAGCGACCAGAGTCGCACGTGATCTCAAATATTCAGGCCCAGAAATGGACCTCGATCGCCTTGCGAAAGAACTCCACGGCGAAGTTCCTGCCAACGCTAGTTCATCTTCATCACTTCTCGATCAATACAGCGAAGACGATCCATACGAAGATGGCAATTACGCACAACGTGCGTAACTAATGCGCCCAACTCCTTATGTGGCGGCGCTTCGCGTCTATGAGCCACTCGATAGTTTTGATCCAGCTGAACAACTTCGCTGGAACTCGATTCCCATCTCTGCAACAACTGGAGTAGAAGAGCAAGCTCGCGCAATTCGTCGCACCATCACCATCGAACCACCTGCGCTCGCTGCCGATGGCGCGCATATCCTCGAATTCGAAGGCCGTCGCTATGTCGCGCCCTGGAGCACAGCCGCTCGTTGCCTACTTGCCCTTGATGAATTTCAAGAGAGCATGCCACCTTCTGTTGCCAAGTTCTTTGTGCCGCCGAATGTGGAAGAAGCGTTGACGATTAACGAAGATGATGTGGAAGATAAAGTTCCCTACATTCAAACCGAGACCTGGATTATTCCGCCTCGTTGGTTTGGACTCTTCGAACCCGATGAAAGGCTGCGCGGTCAAACTACCGACGGCCCGTTCACGGTGATGCGCACATCTATCACCAATGCGAAACGTCGCTGCATGTTCACGCACCAGAGCGTCGTTTCAGCTTTTGGCGAAGGACCGATCGAACAAGAGATCGCAGACTTGTTGGAATGGCTCAATATTTTTCACCCAGAATCGATTGTTGAATGCGATTACGGCGGACTCGCTGGTTATCTCGAAAAGATTCTGATCAACGAAGGTTTCGATGGACTTGAGGGCGATACCTCGATCGAAGATATTCGTCTTTCGCTCAGCGGCCTTGCTGCCGGCGATGGCGAGAAGGCGGGCGAGGGCTATGAACGCCTGGTTTCACGCTGGCGGAAAGTGGCTGCGATGGAGCAGGCCAACTAGTTTTTACGCTCATTCGAGCCCTATTCTCAAATAATTCTGAGAAATTACTTGTCAGGCCTACTGCAACCTGTGAATACTTACCCATATCATCGCAAAGCGGACTTATCTGGATTAAGAAGTGAAGGGGGCGTGAGATGACTGAGCAGCAAGAAGTTTTGTTGACCCCATCAGAAGTCGCAGCACTTTTCCGGGTTGATCCAAAGACTGTCACGCGTTGGGCGAAGGCTGGCAAGCTCACAAGCATTCGCACCTTAGGTGGACACCGTCGTTACAAAGAGTCAGAAGTAAAAGCTTTGCTCAGCACCTTGCCTGGCAATAATTCTGACGCGAATAACCGATAAGAGACTATGCGTTTTCCGCTCTGGCAATATTTTTCGCTTGCCGTTGTGACCTTTGTATTAGTGGGTCTACTCACTCCGGTGATGCGTCGATACGCAATCACCAAAGAAATTTTTGATCGTCCTACCCTTGGCCACAAAACACATAAAGAACCGATTCCTTATCTTGGCGGCGTAGCAATCATCATCGGCGTCATGCTGGTGAGTTACGCCGGACTCTTTGCGAAAGTATTCACCGCTAAAAATTTCTGGCTCGAAAGTTCTGCGCTCATCCCAGCGCTCATTTTGGGAATCATTGGTCTGTGGGATGACATGCGCAACTTGCGCCCAGAGCCGCGCTTTATCGCACAGACACTCGCCGGAGTGTTTACTGCAATTATTTTAGTGACGAGCAATACCGTTGGTAATCCGACCGGATATCGCTGGCTCGACATCGTGATCACAATCGTCTGGGTTGTGGGCATTTGTAACTCCATTAATTTCTTCGACAACGTTGATGGCGGAGCAGCTGGCACTGTTGCAGTATCGGCAAGTGCACTTGCCTTCCTCGGTTACAACGGTCACCAATTTTTCGTGACAGCACTTTCATCGGTCTTGGCTGGTGCAACTATCGGATTTCTGCTCTGGAACAAATCGCCTGCACGTATTTATATGGGCGATGCCGGCGCGCTCTTTCTTGGAATTTTGATTGCCACCCTGACGATTCGGTTAGAGCCAAATGCGCAGACCAAGTGGACTTCTTTTTCAACGCCGCTGCTCTTGCTCGCAGTTCCAATCATGGACACATCGGTTGCAGTCCTGTCGCGCTTGCGTCGTCGAATCTCACCATTTCAAGGCGGCAAGGATCATCTCTCACATAGATTAATTAGAGCTGGCGTTGCTCGGCCAATCGCTGTGATCACATTGTGGGCGCTCACCGGCTTTTATGCGTTCTGCGCGGTATTAATTCCATTGGTCCCCAAGAAGCCCGAAGAGTTCATTGTGGCCACGGCCTGGGTCTTGTGGATCGCGCTCTTCCTACTTTTCTTCCGCACTCAAGATGCCTAGGTTAGGCTAAGAACTATGGGTCATACAGAGCAGGTGGAGTTCACGCTCTGGCTGCAGGATCGGCAGAAGGCGTTGCTACGCGCTGCTAAAGCAATCTGCTTCGACACCCAAAATGCTGAAGATGTTTTGCAAGAAGCCTTAGCAGATGTGTACACCCGCTGGAAGAAAATTCGCGAACACGAAAATCCAGAGGCCTATGTCATTCGCGTGATGGTCAGCAAGCACGCAGATTTGCGGCGCAAGTGGGGGCGCAAGCGTCAAGAGAAAGAAGTGACTTGGGAGCTTGCCGAAAGCGTCCTGACAATCTCGGATCAATCCGATGATGTGGTGCAACGCTTATTAGTTCAGTCTGCGCTTAAAAGTCTTTCGGCAGTACAACGCGCAGTATTAGTTCTGGTGTACGAGCATGGTTTGGTACTTCGTGAAGTTGCCGAAGTTTTGCAGATTCCCATGGGCACCGCTGCTTCACACCTGGCTCGCGGAAAAGCCGCAGTTGCAGCCCACCTAGACCTTGTTCCTGAATTTGAGAAATCAATCAAGAAGTCGCTCGGAAACAAGCAGGCGCTTGTGAGTGATGCGACTATCGATACTGAAGTTTTATTCGGAGAGGTGGTGGACGAATAATGAGCTACGAAGTAGACCCACTGATCCGTCGTGAATTGCAATGGATGGCGCTTGGCGTACTTGAAAATCGCGATATCGCCCCACTTATCTTCCAAAAAGTTCGCCGCCGTCGCATAAAAAGAGCGATCTTTAGCGGTGTAGCAGTTGTGTTGGTGATTGCTTTAGGTTTCGGCATTTTTGCTTTGACTTCAAGTAGCACGAGCAAGAATTCAATGATGGCTAACACCGGTGCAGTGAGTGAGAACCAGCCAGGTGCTCTTAATCCTGATTCGGTCCAAGGTGTGACCTCGGACTATCCACTAACGTGGGAGCAGAGCGTGGGTGACCTCGCTGCTATCTCTCGCGCAGGTGGTTTAGGCGACACCCTAGGCGGACTCACCGCAGTTGGCCTCAAAGTTACATGGCAACGCTGTCCATCCGGTCAGTGCCCTACTTCGTGGATTTTGAACTTGAAAAATAACACCGGAGATATCGTCTCGGCCTCGCCGGCGCTGATGATCTTTGTTGATCACGCACCAGTGACCAGCACATCACGACCAGTCACCGTGACGCCAGGAGGCTCTGCTCTCGTTGTTTTCACGTATCCTGAATTCACACAAGGCCTCAACGTCGACCCGAGCGCTTCGTGGCAGTGGAACTGGTACCTCACAGTTTCACATTAATTCGTAAGATTTTTTGACGAGTGAAATGGACTTACTGTGGGTTTTAGCAATCGTGTCAGCAAGAGTAAGAAATTTGGCATTGGCTTAGCGGCTCTGATTCTTGCCAGCGTTGTGGCACCAGCGGCGCACGCCGACCTCAACGTTCCCACCACCTCATTTCCTGCTTGTACTGATGCAACAACGAGCTACTGCATCCAAGCTGTCAGCGTCACTGATACTTCAGGTAAAACCACAAATCTCACCTACACCTCAACCGGTGCAACGACTGGAATTTTGGGATCGTGGAGCGATGCAGCGTGGGGCGCGGCAGAGCAGGCAAGCAGCGGCTACAACGGCTTATTTGTGAGCGCGCGTGCTGCCAACCAATATGTCAGCCACATCTTTGTTGATGCGCAACCAGTAATCGCCAATGGTGGTAGCGCTACTTTGGCTACCCAGAAGAACAATGCTAAATATCCAGTGGACTTAGACCCCAACACAACTATTTCTGTAACGATTCGCACTGGCGGAATTAAAGTTGGCGCGACCATCGGCGTCGGTATCAATGAGAGCGTGAAGACCACATACGGCAGCGCTTACTCCACCGTGCAAATCACTGGCGACCCAGTGCCAGTTGCGCTAGCTGGATCAACCAAGGATTGCACTGGCCAGAGTGGTGTTGCGGTAGCGAATGCAAATGAGTTCCAAGCAGTGATCCTGGTCGAGAATGACACTTATGGTTTTGGGGTAGATAGTGCCAGCGGAAACATGGTGGTCTCATCAAATGGCACATGTAATCTCTCAACACCAGTTTGGAATTCAGATTCCAAGAAACTCACGTGGGGAACGTCGGCTCCTTATTTTGAAACTGATGGCAAGACCGCTAACCAAGGTTTCTATACAGCGATCATTCCGTTCGCAGATGTCACTGCTTATTGGGGATTGACTCGCCCGCAAGACGCATCGAGTGCGTTAACAGTTTCGATCTCTACCAATCAAAATGGTTCGCAAGCCGCTGTTGCCGATGTGAGCGCGCGCAATGGAGTCGTAGTCATCTCTGCGACCGGATTTGATTTTGCGGCTCCAATTTTGACGATCGGTTTAAATACCAATTACAAGCCTTCGACCGTGAGTGCTCCGGCCACGACTGGCTCCTCTAAGGCTCCGGCCGCGACTGGAACAGTGGCTAAGTCGGGCAAGGCCACGCTCAAGACCATCACCTGCGTGAAGGGCAAGAGCACCAAGTCGGTCACGGCAGCCAATCCGATCTGTCCGAACGGATACACCAAGAAGTAATCGGAAAGTGGGGTGGAATTCACCTCACAATGATCAGTCAGCGGAAAGAAAACGCTGGCTGGCGCATAAATAATCCGCGAAAATACGGTGAGCAGTGCAGTTAGCCAGAATGGGCTAGCTCCAGAAGTTCCCATCGGGGGTTAACGTGCGTAAATCAATCATCGCGAGAAGTGCAATTCTCGCTCTCCTAGCAGGGTTTGTGGTCGTCAGCTCGGCCCCATCCCAAGCGGACACCTTGCGTGTTCCTAAGACATCATTCCTGCCTTGCGCAGTTCAAAATGGACTTTATTGCGTTGATAGCGTGATCGTCACGACATCGACCGGACAGAAAGTTCCATTGACATGGGTCCCAAGCGGACAAGCCGTTCCTGCTGCTCCAACTGGCGGCGGAATCTCATTTGCTCCAATGGCAGAAGTTGCAAACAACGTTGTTGTTGGCAATGGCTGGTGGACCGATCAAGGTATGCGTGCAACTCTCACAGATGGCACCGCAAAATTCCTTGATATTTCAAATTTGATCGACACTCCAAATTACCCACAACAGGGCGCGATTTACGATTCAACAAATGCGGAGACTCCATTTGACGTAACTCAACCTGTTGACTGGTTTGGAAACATGACTCAGTGCAACAACACT
>Ga0164297_10004789_pt1 | contig 11951 bp, 25 predicted proteins | sample GEODES058metaG_FD_113539 | JGI IMG/M metagenome (GOLD analysis project Ga0164297, IMG submission 113539) | Dystrophic lake water microbial communities from Trout Bog Lake, Wisconsin, USA - GEODES058 metaG | ecosystem: Environmental > Aquatic > Freshwater > Lake | place: USA: Trout Bog Lake... | reverse complement strand
TCCGTATCGCATTCTTGGTGAGCACCGCTTGGCTTGGGGCGCGATTGTGCGGGCAGCCTGCGAGTGAGTGCTCATCCTAGTCATGCCCCTCTCTCCCGCCGCGCAGAGCACTTGCACGTGAAGCCGGGCAAGGGCGCCGCCTTTGTGCGCACCAAGTTGAAGAACCAGGTGTCAGGTGCGACGCCTGGCTGCCGGGTGTGCCGCAACGCCAAAAAGTGCAAGGCCCTTATCGACTGCCGCCGCCCGACAGGAAACACCGTGGAAAAGACCTTCCGCGCCGGTGAAAAGGTAATTGCTCGCTGCGCACTGCATTTACAGCGACTCGAGGTCTGATGTCGTCGCTGCAGGTGGACTCCGCGGACATGAACAAGTCCGTCAACCAGTTCACCTACGTGGAGGGCGACCAGTGCGTTTGTTCGCTCGCCGCGCTGGCTCTTTCGCGCTATGCCCTCATGCATTCCTCGTCGTCAGATACGTGTTTATGAACCTGGACTCCTTCGAGGAGACGCGGCTGCCAAAGGTGAGCTGAGGAGACACGAGCTTGTAACTCTCACTCGTCTGACGGTGCGACATCGTGCCCCCAGGATGACGCGTGGGCCAAGTACTTGAAGGAGGGCGCCAACGTCAACCTGCTCACATGGAACGGCAAAGTGATTGATGTAGAGACGCCCAACAACGTGGTGCTCAAGGCGCGTAAAGTGCTTCCTCTCGTGAGCATTGTCTGTGCGGGGGCTCACTTCTTTGACCTCCTCTCTCATTGTGCCAGGTCATCGACACCGCGGGGTCAGATAAGGGCAACACGAAGGACGGTGGCTCCAAGGCAGCCACCCTCGAGACTGGGGCGGTAATTCAAGTGCCCCTGTTCATCAACGTTGGCGAGGAGATCATGGTGGACACACGTCAGGATCTCTATCTCTCGAGAGTTGGAGGCGCGAGCTTTTAGTGCACTAGTGATGACGAATGCGTCGATTAGAATCACCTACGTGAGACTCATCAGACATGTGACATGACAACACACTCCAGTGTTGCTCAGCTGGCGTGGCAGGGCCGCATTCCTATTCAGTGCGACTGTTTGTGCGATGGCGAGTCGATAGGCACTGTGTTTTGGCTCGCACCGCGTGCTGCGCCTTTGATTGCCGTGGCGGCCAGCATTTCCGAGCACTTTGGTTTCGAAGCGGCAGGAAAATACGTGTGGTATAGCACTTGCGACGGCGTCGCGCTGCCTGCTTTGCCAACAGGAGTGTTGTCGGACTGCTTGCAACGACCGCTGCCATGGCGCTTGAGAGCACACTTCGACAGCGTCGCTTCTGCATACGCTACCAATGCTCATAATGAAGAGCGCTTGAAGTCGCTTCTTAGCAACACTCTCAAGGAGGCCTGCTTCTTGGAGGCCGGCTCTGCAGCCGCTGTCATAACACTGCCCAGGGCGCGCTTGGAGGAGGTCCATGAAGGCTATCTCAGCGGCGACAGGGAACGCTGGTGGCGTGGTCTGCCCGAGGAGTTATGCGGCCATTCCAGTCGGCCAATAGCGGTGAGACTTTACTGGGTTGACGGCTCTCGCATTGCGACATGGAGGGATGCTGTGACTTGCGAGTCACACGCTGTGCGCGACGCCAGCATCTCCTTGCGAGCATTTCTGGGTGCTGCGCCTATTGACTGCGTCACGATCAATGGGGTGAGACCGCCTTTGGACGTGCCAATGTCATGCCTGCTGCCCCTTGCGATGCCAGACTGCATGCTTCATGTGGTAGTTGCATTGAAAAGCTGATCTTCAAATCCAGTCCCCCTTCGTGAGCGAGAGACATAAAGAAACTCAGACCGCGGCCAGAATGCTTGTGCTCATGATATCATGCGCACCTCTTGCAGTTTGAGTGGCAAGAACGTCTCCGACAGGTACTGAAATCCGAACGAGCTGAGGGCCTCTGCATCAGCGGGTGTTTCGGAGGTTGTGTCAACGTACAGACTCAGGGGAAACATGCGCAGGGCACGCACGGATTTCGGCCTTCTCTTTTGAGTCGAGCATCAGCTGCAGCTCCTTGACCCACCTGCAAGGGCCAGGTATGACAGGTCAGACGCGCGGCGGTGGCGGGGCGAATCCAAAGAACCCACGCACGCTGGGTTGGCCTGGATGAAATCCTCTTGCAGTAGCTTCTTGCCGATGGAAAGATCAGCCTCTGACATGGGCAGGCGGCATTGCTCTGGAATGTTGAACCTATGGCAGGCATGGTGAAGTTACACTATGAGCAGGTGAAACTTACCCACACGCGGCGTGCCGCACCGGTTGAGATCTGATGGACGGACGCCCAGCCACTTGATGTCTGGCGTGGTCAGGTTCGAGCTGTCGTATGACATATTCTTGCTTCCGCTCATGTACACCGACAGGATCTGCGGGTGATGGTAAGATGTGATGGAACAGAGTTGCGCTACCCTCTCACTTGTTGCGTGCCTTCAATCCGGACGGGTCGGAGTCGACAAGGCCAAGCACGGGTATCCGCAGCTCCGTTTTGGCCTTCTTCAGGAACAGGCTGCGCATGGAAATCGCCGGGTCGTGGCAAGCCAGTGAGACTGAGAGTGATGCAAACGTAGAGAGGGTGACACACCGTGTCGCCACATCTGGTTGACCTTTGCCTGTGATGATGATACACGGATACTTGTTGTAGAACCGGTCTTCAGCTAGGCGCATGAAGGCGGCGTCTTTTTCGACAAGGAGGATGAACTGGGCATCGCTTCGCATGTCCTCCACTTTGTCCACATTCGGCGGGATGGCTTTCCCTCCGATGCCCATCTGGCAGCGAGACACGCGCAACAGATCAGTACTAGCTGTCATCTCCATGCTCACACACGACAGTGAGCGCGCCTTACTGCAGTCGATGAGGTCGCCATCCTCTCGGAAGGTCAGTCGGCCGACTACGACGCCCTTCTCTGACGCAACAACTGTGCACGCGCAAAGAGTTTGGGTCACTTATGGCGCGATATTCTGACCAAATACGCACGGTTGCTCGCCATTCAGGCTAGAACGTGTGCAACCCAGCATGCAAGAAACATCGTCCAGGACGGCGTCCGATTTCTTTTGATCCTGTGATTTGGCATCAAATATACACGTGTCAAAAATTGCATGCAAGCAAACGTCCAGCACGCGAAAAGCGCGCCTCGAAGAGCTTGACGTCTGTGTAGAACAAGTCACGCTTTGTCACATGGATGCCTTTGACGCAGAGCTCGTGCACAAGCTGGAGGATGCGCGTCATGATTGTGGTCTTATTCACTTGTCCCTGGTCGTTGAATTCTCGGATGGCCATGTTCTCACGCAGCACCTGTCAAGTTGAAGGTTGCGGATATGAGGGCGCACGGACACTGAGCGGCGATGTGCATGCATTTGAAACGCACGATTCGGTCCAGCTCTTTGACGTATACCTGGTTGGCGTTCGCTCTCGAGGGCACAGAGTAACGCAAGCCGAGGCCTGGGCAAGCGCGGCGTCAAGCCGCAGCTAACGGCGCCCATGAGAAAAGTTGCTCACGCACCCGCAAGGATACTTGAAGCCGCGACGTAGAAGGCCCGCTCTATGGTCTCGATGACGCTCTGCGCAGGCATATCTACCACCTGCAACGCGCCGTTCTTGTTAGTGGGGCAATGAAGACAGGAGAGAGTTCAGAGGCGACTTGCCCACCTCTCTGAACTTGTCCGTCAGGTGCAAATCCTCCAGACGTCTGGCGAGCGGCGACACGCGCGCTGAGTCGAGTTGGCCGTCTGTGGTGAGCAAACAAGCAAACCGTACTTTGGTGCCGAGGCTGACGCGCCACCGAGGGCGACAGACAGCTGGCGAACTGGCGCCAGCACCTCATTCACTGTCTTCACTCGCTTGCGAGCCGCTGTGCAAATGGTGTCAGCCCTGGTATCAGATGTACGAGCAGCCCTCTCACCTTCCACTGCAGCCTCAACGTCCTGCGTGGCAGCTTTGCGACGGCCGCTCATGACGACTTCTGTCGCTCAAATGCGCGTGTCGCAGGGAGACTCTCAGGCAAATGACTACCAGGCAATCGAAACGGCGACAAGTTTTTGCAATGCAGAGCGCACAGTCGGCCGGAACTTGCGTGTGATTCCAGCTTTGGTCGCGCAATAGTCGCTCAGCTCATTGCCGCTTGCTCAGACCCGGGATCGCTTGACGAACTTCGCGTTGTTGGTGCGGATCTGTAGAGAAAGGAAAGGGCAAGAGAATCAGCGCAACGGAGAGTCACACGAGCGCAGCGCAGCGCTGTCGACTTGCCGAAGAATTGCGTGAATATTCGTGTGAAGAATGAGAAGTTGCGTGTCAAGGACAGACGCAGCGCCGGAGGGAGTGGCTCTGTCAGCACTGCAGGGCTGAAGATGCGCTTGAAGAACTGCAGCGCGCCGCGTGTCAGTGTTCCCACACGGAGCACTGCATAGACGGCGTGTCGCACCTGCACTTGACGCGCGACAGCCTCCTCAAAAGCGGGCGGGAACTGGAATATGGGCGGCGGCTTTCCGCGCTGCGTCATCTGGCTTCGGGCTAGAACCTCTTTCGCCCCCGTTCGAGCTGCGGCATGCCGGCCCGTGCCCGTGCCCGAGTGGCTGACCAACTGAGGAGCGCTTTGCGCAACGGCTGCTGGCGTGCTAGACCCGGCCTTCTTTGACGGAGGAGGCCCAATCGAAGCAGCGCCGCGCCTAGCCCCCCCAGACGACTCGATCCTCGCGGTGTCCGCCATTACTCTCGTAACAGCTGTCACCGAGGGGTCCAAAGTCTGTCCGTTCGGAAACTGGTCGGAATTTGCAACAGACGAAAAGACGCCACAGTTGAGGGTCGCATATGGGACACGCTGCAGAATCCTTGCAGGCTGAGCTTGCGCAACTAGTAGCACAGCGTGCCGACGTGGATGCGCGTCTGCGCCATCTGCAGGGAAGGGGTCGCGGCAACGCCTGGCAGCAGTTGGCGGCTCCGCCTCAGCAACGACGAGGCTTGCTCTCGTCCGCGGTAGTAGTGTCGCGGACGCGGGAGTCCGAGGCCACGCGCCCTGCGAGTGAAATAGCCGCAGGCAGCACAGACACGGCCACCGAGAACCCGCTGAAGCGGCCATCCCGGGAGGTGCGCTACGGTCTTGCAATGCACCGCCGTGTAGTCTGTACTGACGACTCCCGCTTTAGCAGACCGACAGCAACCCAGCACAGGAGAAGCGGGCACGTCGCATGCTTGGCTCACTGCTGGGCACGCTGCAGAAGTTTCGCCAGGAGGAGGGCGCTGCTGTTCGTCAGGAGCTGGTGGCGAAGCGGGCGACCATATTGCAGCGCGCAGAAGAGAAGGAGAAGGAAGAGAGTCGCCGTCTGAAGGAGCTAGAGCGCAGTACGTTAGGAGAAAAGTGCCGCGAGGAGCAGCAGCAACGACAACGACTCGACGCACAGATTCAGGAGAAGCGGCTTCGCCTGGCGCACGTCAATTGGGTTGCAAACAAGGAGCGTATCTTCTCATTTCTGCAGACTGCCGCCACGCCGGCGCTGCTCTACCTTCCATCGCGTCTGAACGAGGCTGCGCAGCTTGCGATGCAAGAGCGGAGAGACCTGCTGTCGGCGTTTCAGCAGTCTGATGAGCTTCGCGAAGCGGAGGAGAAGCTGGAAAGCAGCATCAGGGCACTGCATGCGTCGGCTGACCAGGCACAAGAGCCGATGACAGTGGAGGAGGGAGAGATTGCAGAGGGACATGCAGCTCCGGAGCCATTCATCGTGCATGCCACAGCTGCCGCCGACGCAGACGAGGGCGAGTTAGAAGAGGAGACAGGCACTGGGGCAGCTGATCCGGAATCGCTGCAAGACCTCTTAGCATGACGATATCGCGATCATGGTTCATCAGTTCAAGTTCCTTCGTTGAACGCTGCGCACCTCAGTGATCAACTCTTAGCCCGCTCTGCGCTAAGTGTGTAGCTGCCGCCTCGCCGAGGATTCTGTGCGCCAACTGGAGGGGAGCGCGGTGTCCCTGCAGCCCCTTCCAAGTCATGGCACTCATGGATTGCTGGCGCCACGCTATCTGCAGCCATCACCACCACCTCTCGCTGTGGCACGCTTTCCACGGCCCTCAGTCGCTCGAGAGTGGAGGCGATGGCGCCACGCAGCTCCAGCCCGCGCTCTCGCCCTATGTACAGCTTCTCGACCAGACTGTCCATGCGCTCTTTCGTGACGTCCAGCTCGCGCTTCCGGTCCATCAGCTGTGAAAAAGGCGATCAACATGCGCTCAGTCTGCATTAGCGGCGCGCTTGTCGGCAAGTGCGCACCTCATCCTTGGCATCTCTCACCGCCGTGGCTGCCGCCTCGGCTTGGGCCCTCCAGCGAGCCATTTCCCGCGCCACGACTCGGGTCCGTAAATTAAGCTCTTCTTGCAGACTATCCAGCTCTGATGTAAGGCGCGTGACACAGTTGTTGTGCTCAGCCTCAATCTTGAGGCGCTCCATGCCCTCTGCTTGGCGAACTGCCTCCTCCGTCTTCGCAAGCACGGACAGAGCCCGCTTAGCCTGTGGTAAGTGAGTGCGAATTTAGCGGTGGCGGTGTGAATGAGGCACGTAGAAGCAAGCAACATCGTGTGCACAATCATCCTCAGGTCGCCGATGGTTTCGAATCTCACCTCATTTCTAGCCTCCTGCAACTTCATCTCAACGCGCGCCTTCTCCTGTTCAATGGCAAGGTGCTCGGCTTGCAAGCTGACCATCAGCGTGTCCATCTGATGTGCCTCTGTGTTCCGAGTCCGTAGCTCCTCATCCGTGCGAAGACGCAGCTCCCGCTCATGCGCTAATTCCTCTGCGGCAGCAGCTTCAGCCTCCTCTGCTCTTCTTCTCACAGCTTGCTCGTTCCGGAAGAGGCGCTCTATGCGTTGAAGCATGTCCTCCAACTCGGCCCGTGTGCGGCCCTCTATTTCCAGCTATTGCTTGTTCCGGGCGACACGTGCGTAAGTTGACGCGAACAGCGATCATCCGGGCCGCAAGCGGTCGTGCCTGCTGTGCCTGCTGTGTCGTCAGTCGTACATACTCCTGCAGCTGCCGCGCAACCTCGGACTGCACACTCACGCGTGCAACGTGCAACTCCGATACTAGGTGCTGCGAGTCTGAGTCGTCGTCCAAAGCGAAGCTCGACGGCCCGTCCTCGGCCACAACCTCCTCCGTTGACTGGGGAAGTGGCTCCTCCGCGCTGGGTGGACTGTCGTCGTAACGTGTCCAGCGGTGAGATGAAGTCATCTTGGGCACAGTGTCCGTGCAAGGCGTACCGCGCGTCAGTAGTCTCCACGCCAGCAGCCTCAATAGCATCTTCGTCATGACTGTCGCCAGGAAGGCTCTCTCTTTCCGCTTCGACAGGCAGGCTGTCATCACCATGGGTGTCTTCAGAATTCATTCGGTGCAACTGCACCGGCGAGGGTGACTCGCGGGGCAATGGATTTGCGAGGCGCCTCAGCCTTGCCTAGTCCAGGCAAAGTGTTGAGCTCACCAGGGCAGTAACATCAAAACGTTGTGAGTGCAGCGGATATGTGTGTATGTTACACCGCGGCATTGAGGAGACATGATTCCACGACGCTGGCACTTCGCAGTTGGCAAATCGATTTTACTGTGGTGGCCTGGGCGGGGGAAAGTTTGCAGGCGGGGGAAACCCGGGAGGCATTCCAGGGCGGAAACCTCCTGGCGGCACTGTAAGGAAAGCAAGAAGGGTGGCACTGAGATGTAAGCGTCCGTTTTCGAGCGCACATTCAATTGAGGCATCCCAAATGTGTTATGGGGACGCACTTCCTGGTGGAAAGCCTGGCGGCGCCATTCCCGGGGGCATCCCGGGTGGCATCCCCGGAGGCATGCCCGGAGGCATGCCTGGCGGCATCCCTGGTCGGAAGCCTGGCGGGGGCACTGCAGTCAGGAGTCAGACCACAAGTAAATGGCAACGATATCGGTGCTGTGAAACGCACTTCCTGGAGGAGGCATGAATGGTGGCGGCATGCCTGCCGGTGGCCGCATGCCTGGCGCCATACCCCCCAGTTGAGGTGCTGCTGCAATCTGTTCCATCAGAGAGAGGCACACGACGATGGCGTCAGCTCCGTCAACTGTGGCAGCTGCACGTGAAAAGGGGCACTGCACGCGGGCGTTCTCGTGCCTGCGGTCGCATGGCAGCAGCCCCTGGGCCTCCTACGCCGCGGACGGGCCCTGCCAACCCAGCCGGCACTGCCTGCCCCGGCGCAGGTGCTGGCACTCCCCGTCCGGCAGCCTTGCCGCTGCCGGGCCCCGCCTGTATGCAGGCAGTGCGTGCGTCACACAGTCCGCGAGTCAGTGGAGACCAACCCTAGGGGATGACAGGGAGCAAAAACAAAACGCCTTCACGGAGCGGCGAACGCACCGGTGCAACGTCTCGCTTGCCACGCCGGTCATCAGTGGGCGGCGGCCCCTCGACTGTGAGGCTAATGACAGACTCGCCGCGAATGAGGACCAAGCCCAGTGGCCGGCGCACTTCCCGGTCTGCCTCAGGCACGCCCTTCTTGGGCGGCAGCCGGCGGAACTCCTCTGCATCGCCCAGCACTAGGTTCATGTGACGGTCAAATGCCAGGAAGCGACCCACCAGCTGGCGGCCGTCCAGGACGGTGATGCGCATCCTGTCACATGCACTCTGTGTCACTCGCGACGGACCGAGCACGACGGAACAGAGAGCACACGCACCTGTAGTTGACATAGGAGAGCAGCTTGCTGGATTTGCTCACCATGATTGCAATGCGCCTTGCGACTCCCAGCACAAATGCCAGCTCCGGACCATTTCTTCTCTCCGCGTCGCCAGGCGCATGTCACCCACAGCAAGAAGTGTAGGCAGTAAGGCTTACATCTGGAAGCCATAAGACGGCACTCTTCTCGCGGCATGGGGCGGCTCACAGGAGTCCTGTATGCCGCGGTGCTTGTAGCGACAGTGGCGAGTGCAACTTGCGCAGCTGACGTAGCGTGCAGCGGCGCTTACAGACCGGGTGTTATTCAGACTCTGGCGCAGACACCCAAGAGCGGCTTCGGTGTTGTGTTTGTCGCCAATCACGGAGATCCAGAGAAACACAAGCACTTCCTGCAGCTTGCAACTGTGTCGGCAGCGTCGTATGCTCGCGCCTCGCCGCAGTTGCCTCGAGCGCTCATAACCAATGCCCACAGCGGCTCCTTACCTGGTGCGCGACGCGGCGTCGCCTCTGTCAAAACGTGGCGCCCCTGGACTTTGCTCTGATGCGCGCGTCTGCTTCTTCAGAAAACGGTCCCTTCACCAGCGTCATACACATACCGGAGTGCATGCTGATGCCCTCGTTCACTAAGCCGCAGAAGTTGACGCGAACGCTCACATATCACCTGACGCCCTTCGAGCTGACGCTTGCGGTGGACCTGGACACGTTTTGTTGCACGGACTTGTATCCCGCGCTCAAGCGTGTGTATGATACGCAGCGCGGCGCCTTTGTCATGGCGGCAGCTGGGCACCAGCAGGTGCTGTGGCATCCAGATCATGGTGTGAAGCTTTTCTGGTGGTCTGAGGACATGCGGAAGCTGCTGCAGCTGTGGGAGGAGTCGCAAGTAGAGCTTGGCATCACCAGCTCCGACCAAATTGCGCTCATGCACGCGGTTCGCACACATCCTGAGATTAATTGGCGTTTTGGGAGACTGCCAGCCACGGTCTCGTGCCGCATTCGCCCGGGAGAGAACGAGTCCTTCGTGATGGGCTGGTTTGAGCGGAACTTTAGCCAGAGCATGCCGTTGACGGGGCCGTTGTACATCATCCACATGGCGGGCGTTGAGGACATTCACCCGCTGGTGTGCAGCATGATCAACAGCCACGCCGACCGCACGCGCGTCGTCACGTTCAAGCACTCCAAGCTGTTCCCCACGAATGAGACGGTGGACCAGTCGTTCCGAGTGGCGTACAACCAGAGTGACTGCGACACACAGATGGCCAACCGCTGCCTGCCGGGCTTGGACTGGACGCCGCACCCGTTTACCATCCCGCTCGTCGACAAACGGGACTTTGAGTGGTGACTAGTAATTGTTATGGCAAGTTGCTATGATGGACGGAACCCGTAATTTGCTGCCGCCATGCGCTGTGCGAGATGGGGATCATCGGGCGCCAAGAGCTTTTGCAGCTTCTCCACCTGTGCCATATCGCCTGTCTGCGCAGCCAGTTGCAATTGCGCCATAAGCGCCTTCTGCTCACGCAGTCCATCAAGCTTGCCAGTGAGCCGCATGTGTTCAATGAGATCCCGCTTGCTCGCATCCTTCGCCCGCTCACGCTCAGCAACGAGCTCGCGTTTCCTGTCTTCCTCCAGCGTTGTGAAGGTGACTCCTGCTTCGCGGCCACCTCCATCTGCTTCTGCAGCTTCTGCCTGCGTCGCGTGCCACCGCTGGAGATCGTAAAACTTGACGTGCGAGAACGTGCCCGTGTTGTGGTCTTCCGCGAACTCCTTGAACAGTTCGCGCTCTTCCCACTTTGCCAGCGTCTCCGGGTCGCGCTTCTTGCACTCGGCAAGCCACGCAAAGAATTCTGGCTGCTTTGCCCACTGGTCCTCTAGCTTGACGACTCCATATTTACCGAACGCAGCAGCAGTCGCTTTCGTGGCGTCGCTCTTCTGGTGGTGCCTCTTCTTACCTTCACGGTGCTTCTCCTTTTTTTTACCAGACTGCTCTCGCGACCGCTTGCGCCCCGGCTCCCCTGCTTCGCCCCCAACAGACGCAGCAAACTCCTGTAGTGTTGCATGGGCTGCGGCAACGTCCCAATTGCACGCAACGAGCGCCATGCGGTGCAGCTCGGGGTTGAAGCCACTGGCGAGACTCGCGAGGTCGTCGCAAGCCGCTTCTTCGAAAGCCTCTCGCTGTCGCGCTGCGTGCTTTGCCACCAGCGACTCCCCGCGACCGTCTGCCATGTCCACAAACGACCTGCGAAATTGGGGCTCGCTGCCACGTAAGCGCCCGATTTCTCTGTCGCTCGCCTCGCAGGGCCCTTCAACACTTGTGCAAGTTCGCTGAGTGTTGAGTCGCAGCAGAGCATAATGCTTGGGGAGCCCCTAGCGAATGTCTTGCCTGCAGTGACTGCAAGGGCAGCAGCGCGAGGGCGATCCAGCAGCTGCAGCTGCGCCCGCTCTAGACACATGGACGCGTCATTTGTAGCGCGCCGGCCGAGCAGAGTGTACTCATGGAGGAAGATGAGGCACGTTCTTTGCAGTGGCGGCTACCTCCAGTGTGCTATGTCCGCCTGCAGCAAGCGAGCTCACAATCGCACCGCCAATATTGCGCTCACACAACCCTACTGTTGCCAACTCTCAGCGGCTGGGAGGAGCAGCTCGAAATGCTGGAGCCTCACGCCCGCGCCGGTGCGCCAGTCGACCCGGAGGCTCTAGTTGCGATGAAGAAGAGCTTCGACATAGTGCAGCACGTCAACATTCACGAAGACATCCCGGGCTTATTGCGCGTGTTGATGAGACACGCCAGCGGAAGGCGCGTTGCTCGAGCACGACAGAAGCCTGCGTGGGTGCTCCCCTCGGCGCCTCACTGACACGTATTCGCTTGCCTCGTCGTCCACAGCCGCGCTGATGTGTGCTTGAGAGGTGCAACAGTCACGTCATGGCGTTTGTCAAACGGCAGCGACGTGCTATTCATTCGCCCGGACACGGCTCTTGAGGAAGGGCAGCCAATCAGGTGCGATACTTGGACTCATTTCTCTCAATCACAAGCGATTAACGTATGGGATTGCTCGACGTGCGCAGCGGCGGGATTCCCATCCTGTTCCCGCTCACGAGCGAAAGTGCATCGGCATCTGCTGCCCCTTCGCCGCCTGGGTTTGCAAGCTCGCAAGACTGGGAGGTGGTGGAGACGGTGCGTGTCCGTGTGTCTTGTCTGCATGCACTTTGCTGCAATGGCCGTTACTCCCTCATGGTTTGATTGACTCAAATCGTGTCCATGCTTGCACAGGG
>Ga0164297_10004788_pt1 | contig 11953 bp, 7 predicted proteins | sample GEODES058metaG_FD_113539 | JGI IMG/M metagenome (GOLD analysis project Ga0164297, IMG submission 113539) | Dystrophic lake water microbial communities from Trout Bog Lake, Wisconsin, USA - GEODES058 metaG | ecosystem: Environmental > Aquatic > Freshwater > Lake | place: USA: Trout Bog Lake... | reverse complement strand
ATTGTGGCGGTTCGCGAGATGATTTTGGCCGATGATACCGCCGGAAGACGGCAGGCTTTGGCCAAGCTGTTGCCGATGCAGCGCGCTGATTTTGTTGAGCTTTTCACGATTATGCAGGGGCTGCCTGTTTCCATCCGCCTGCTTGACCCGCCTTTGCATGAGTTTTTGACGCAATCGGACGAGGAAATCGCCGAAGTGGCGGCAGCCATGGGGGCAAGCCCCGAAAAGCTGAGGGCTCGGGCGCTGGAATTGCACGAATTTAACCCGATGTTGGGCTTTAGAGGCTGTCGTTTGGCCGTTGCTTACCCGGAAATTGCCGAAATGCAGGCAAGGGCGATTTTCGAAGCAGCTGTTGAAGCGGCCAGAAAGACCGGACAGGCGGTTATTCCGGAAGTGATGGTGCCGCTCGTTATGGCCAAACCGGAGCTCGATTTCGTTAAAGCGCGGATCGATGCGATGGCAAAGGCCGTTAAAGACGAGACAGGCGCGAGCTTCACCTATCAAGTAGGCACAATGATTGAGCTGCCGCGCGCCGCCTTGCGGGCCGCCGAGATTGCCCAATCCGCGGAGTTTTTCTCTTTTGGTACCAATGATTTAACCCAGACGACGTTGGGGATTAGCCGCGACGATGCAGCGTCATTCTTGGGCGCCTATACGGCAAGCGGGCTTTTGCCGGCAGATCCGTTTGTGACGCTCGATCAAGACGGTGTTGGGGAACTTGTGAAGCTCGCGGCGGAACGCGGACGGTCTACTAGACCGTTGATAAAGCTCGGGATTTGCGGCGAGCATGGCGGCGATCCGGCCTCGATCAGCTTCTGTGAAGGGGCAGGGCTTGATTACGTGTCCTGCTCGCCCTACCGCGTGCCGATTGCCCGTCTGGCCGCAGCGCAGGCGGCGATTGGGGCCAAGGTCGCAAGCCAAGCTTAACCTCTTGTAAACCATAGTCTTTAACCTCCCATCAACCTTAACGCGGGATAAACACGCAAGGGTTGGATGGGGGCGCGCTTTTGTGATTCGCCTCTGCCTTTTGAAGGGTTCGGGCGGGTTTCATGCGGCGTTCCGGTCTTTTTCGGGTGCTTTCGGTGCTCAACCGTACGGTGTTGGGGGGCTGCCTTTTGGTGTCCTTTACCGCTAGCGCCAGTGTGGATGCCACGCGCGGTTTTTCGATTGCCACCTACCACCCAAAACAACCTGCTAACCTACTGAAATCTATATCGAATAATGTGAGTTTAGGCGCTTCTGACGAGGCTGAGCCGTTAATCATTATCCCCGCCCATATCGGCCTTGGGCCCGAGTTTTCGCCGGGATTTACAACGGCTCCCCGCTATCAGGAAAAGCTGGCGGCGGGGGAGGAGGAGCGGGTCAACACGCTCAAAAAAAGCGATCCTTTGCCTGCCTTTTTGCCGAGCTTTGACGGGCAGACTCCGGCGCTTGAATCAGCCGCCGATCCTCACGCTAACACGCTGACAAAGCTTGCGGAATCCCCTGCGAAAGAGGGAGACGGCAAGGTAACGGTTCGCTCCGGTTTGACGCCCAAAGCGGACCCTGCGGCCACAACGCCCGGTGTATCGGGAGCGCCAACCTTAAGCGTGGCGCTGCTGTCGGCCGATCGGCTTTCGGGCGGCATGGAAAAAGACCGTTTCTCGGGCGGAATATCTATTGTTGCCAAACCCTTACCGCCTATTCGACCAGAAGACCCCAAGCCCGTTTTTGTGAGCCTCATCAAGCCTTCGGAATTTGCCAAGGAGCAACATTGCCTCACCGAAGCGGTGTATTTCGAGGCCCGCAGCGAGCCCGAAAGTGGCCAAGCGGCGGTGGCCCAAGTGGTGCTTAACCGCTTGAAAAGTGTCTATTATCCCAAAACCATCTGCGAGATCGTCTACCAAAATCAGGAGCGCTATCTCGGCTGCGAGTTCACTTTTACCTGCGAGGGTAAATCGCTGGTGGTAAACGACCCTGATTCATGGGCTTTGGCCGAAAAACTAGCCCGAAAAGTGCTAGAAGGGGCGATTTATAACGCCGAAGTGGGCGATTCCACCCATTACCACGCCGATTATGTCCGGCCCTATTGGGCGAAGTCGCTCGACAAACGCGACGTCATCGGGCGGCATATTTTCTATAGTTTGAAACCCGGCCTACCGGGTGGCGTGTGTCCCGGCTGCCTACTGGCAAAGGCGGCGGGGTAGGGCTTTTGGCCTCGCTTTGAGGTGAATAACGCTAGGGTTGTGGTGAATAGCGCAGCGGTTGAGGTAGTGGTGAGGCGGGTTGCGCTTATTGAAGGTGCATGGGCGGGCGCAGCGGTGCGGAGATTTGCAGGCTAGGGTTGTGTAATTGTCATCCTTCTCCCCTTGCGGGAGAAGGTGTCATGCGAAGCGTGACGGATGAGGGGTCCTTTGGTGGGCGTACCCCTCACCCGACCCCCGTTCGGGGGCCACCCTCTCCCGCAAGGGGAGAGGGATGTTTTAAAGACCGTATATTTTTATCCCTCATCCTGAGGCGGACCGTAGGTCCGTGTTGAAGGAGGTGGTGTAGGGCGAAACGCGTCGACCATGTTTCGACACGCGCCTTTGGCGAGGCTCAGCATGAGGGGTGGTGGATCGTGAGGGTTTTGCCTTGCACCTTTTCCGCTGTGAGGTGCGCGGTTTCTCTATTTGCGAAGCCATCTCCTGCAAAAGGAGAATAAGCACGGCAATTCTTTTCCGTCATTGCGAGCGAGAGCGAAGCAACCCAGTTGATGGTTGTTTCGAAAGTGCAATGGCGATGTCGCGCTCTTATGGTTTGCTGCTAGCTGGGTTGCTTCGCTCTCGCTCGCAATGACGATTTTAAGCTAGATCCTCAACGCACCCCTATATCCAACCCCAAATCGAGCACCTTGGCCGAGTGCGTCAGTGCGCCGACGGAGATCATGTCGACGCCGCTTTCGGCAATCGCAGCGACCGTTTCCAAATTCACGCCGCCCGAGGCTTCGGTGAGCATTTTTCCGGCAACGCGGGTGACGGCTTCGCGCAACATTGCTGGGCTCATATTGTCGAGCAGCACCACATCGGCGCCCTCTTTCAACACCTCGTCGAGCTGGTCGAGCGTGTCGACTTCGATTTCGATTTTAACAAGATGGCCGATGCTGGCTTTCACCGCGCGTAGCGCTGGGATCACGCCGCCTGCAACCGCGATGTGGTTGTCTTTGATGAGGATGGCATCATCAAGCCCGAAGCGGTGATTAAAGCCACCGCCGCAACGCACGGCGTATTTCTCGAACGCGCGCAAGCCCGGTGTGGTTTTGCGCGTGCAGACGATGCGCGCTTTGGTGTGGGCGACCGCCTTCACATATAACGCGGTGAGCGAGGCGATGCCGGAGAGACGGCCCATATAGTTGAGCGCGACACGTTCGGCTGAAAGAATAGCGCGGGCGGGACCTTCGACCGCCAAGACGACATCGCCTTTTTTGACGCTCGAGCCATCGGCCAAATGCGTGTCGAAGCGGACAGTGGCATCCATCATGCGGAAGGCGGCTATCGCGATCTCGCTTCCGGCGATGACGCCTTCCTGACGCGCTGCGAGTACGGCGCGGGCACGTGCGGAGGCGGGAATTGTGGCGAGCGTGGTGATATCGCCCGCGCGGCCGAGGTCTTCCTGCAAGGCGGCTTTGACGGCGTCTTCGATCATGAGCGGGTTGAGCATGGTGGGAGTCCTCGTTGGCACTATCAAAATATCCATCCCTCTCCCCTTGCGGGAGAGGGTGGCCCGCGAAGCGGGTCGGGTGAGGGGTGAGGCTGCCGCTTACCCCTCATCCGACGGTCTTCGACCGCCACCTTCTCCCGCAAGGGGAGAAGGCGACTTGTTCAATTATTTTACCTTCACCCCATCACCCCCGACACAATCGCCCGCAACTCATCAAGCGTAAACTTGGAGCGATGTGCCAGCGCTGGATTGGCTTCGGGATAATCGGAGCGGTAATGCCCGCCACGGCTTTCTAGCCTTGCATAGGCAGCTGTGGCGATAAAGAGGGCAGCTCGGGCCATCGCGGTGACTTCTGGCGCCTCTCCGGTGGCCTCGATATCGGCGAGCGTCCAGATGGCGGTCATTAATCCGGTCTTGTTGCGGATGACGCCGACATGGTCGGTCATGGTTTGGCGCAGCATGTCGACAAGATCGGGATCGAACGGAATGGTTTGGGCCTTGCCTTTATCGGTTGCTTTCACCGGGCTTAATTCAGCGGGCAAAGCATCGGCGACGCGGGCGGCAAACACGATGGCTTCAAGCAATGAGTTGGATGCGAGACGGTTGGCGCCATGCACACCCGTTGAGGCGACTTCGCCGATGGCCCATAGGCCTTCGCATGTGCTACGACCTTCGGCGGAGGTGAGGACACCACCCATGTGGTAATGCTCGGCAGGAGCGATGGGGATGAGATCGGTTGCGGGGTTGATGCCTGCGGATTGGCAGGTGGCGTAGACCGTGGGGAACGCTTCCGCAAATCTTTCGCCGATGGCCGTGCGGCAATCCAAGAACGCGCCGCGGCCTGATTGTAGCTCCGTGAAGACGCCGCGGGCGACGATGTCGCGCGGGGCGAGTTCGGCATCTTTGTGCAAGGCTTGCATAAAGCGCTTGCCCGCTTTGTTGACGAGCGTTGCGCCTTCACCGCGCAGGGCTTCCGTTGCAAGGGGTGCCGGGTCGCGGCCAATTGCAATCGCGGTCGGGTGAAATTGCACAAACTCCGCGTCGGCAATCACAGCGCCCGCAAGCGCTGCCATGCTGATGCCATTGCCGCAGGCTTCTTTCGGGTTCGTCGTCATCGCGTAGAGATGGCCGATGCCGCCTGTGGCGAGCACGACATCGCTGGCGTGGTAATGCGTGAGACTATCGTTTTCATCACGCGCGGCAACGCCTGTTACTTTTCCGCCTTCGGTTAAGAGATGCTCGGCGGTGACGCCTTCCAACACGGTGATGGAAGGCGTTGCGCGAACAGCGGCGATGAGCGCCTGCATGATCGCAGCCCCTGCCATATCGCCACGCACGCGTACGATGCGACGCTCGGAATGCGCGGCCTCGCGCGATTGCACGAGATGGCCTTCGAGGTTTTTATCGAACGGTACGCCATAGCTCAAAAGATCGCGTACACGATCACCCGCTTCACGCGCCATACTGAGCGTGATCGCTTCATCGACAATGCCGCCGCCTGCAACAAGCGTATCGGCGGTATGTTTTTCGGGTGTATCGCCTTCGGCCATCGCTGCTGCGATGCCGCCTTGTGCCCATGCGGATGATGCACCTTCACCAAGCGGAGAAGTGGCGAGTACCGTTACAGGACGCGGGCTGAGTTTTAACGCGCAGAACAGGCCTGCGAGACCACCACCGACAATGACAACCGAAGATGTCATTATCGACCGAGCGCGATCATCCGCTCAACAGACGCGCGGGCTTTATCGGCAATGGCGGGATCAACGATTACTTCATCACGCAGATAAACGAGACTATCGAGAATTTTGGGCAGCGTGATGCGCTTCATATGCGGGCAGAGATTGCACGGGCGAATGAAATCGACTTCCGGCGCTTCGGCCGCAACGTTGGACGCCATCGAGCATTCGGTGACCATCAATACGCGCTTGTGGTTTCCCGTTTTTACCCAATCGATCATATGCGCGGTGGAGCCTGTGAAATCGGCCTCGGCCAACACGTCGGGCGGACACTCGGGATGCGCGATGATTTCGATGGAAGGATCGGCTTCACGATAGGCGCGGAGCTCTTCGCCCGAGAAGCGCTCATGCACTTCGCAATGGTCCTTCCAGAGGATGAGCTTCACCTTGGTTTTGGACGCGACATATTTTCCGAGATATTCGTCGGGCAAAAAGATGACGCGGTCGACGCCCAAGCTCTCGACAATCTGCACGGCGTTGGACGAGGTGCAGCAGACATCCGTTTCGGCTTTCACATCCGCGGACGAATTCACATAGGTGACAACGGGAACGCCAGGATAACGCTGTTTGAGCAAGCGCACATCGGCCCCCGTGATGGAGGCGGCGAGCGAGCATCCGGCGCGCGTGTCGGGAATGAGAATGGTTTTTTCGGGGTTCAAGAGTTTCGACGTTTCGGCCATGAAATGCACGCCGCATTGCACGATGATATCGGCATCAACTTCGGTGGCTTTCCGCGCAAGCTGCAGCGAGTCGCCGACGATATCCGCGACACCGTGGAAGATTTCCGGCGTCTGGTAATTATGGGCGAGGATGACCGCGTTGCGTTCCTTTTTCAGACGATTGATCGCGGCGATATAGGGCGCGTGGAAGGGCCATTCGACGGATGGGATGACGTGCTGCACGCGGGCGTAAATATGCGCCGTCTCGCGCTCGACTTCAGGCGTCCACTCCAAATTCGGCATCGGTAACACGCCTAACCGCTGAACAAGCGGGGAGGGCGCGCCATGCGGCACGGGCTTTGAGGAAATGGATGCGGTCGTAGACAAAGCGCTCATCAGTTTCTCCGTTATGCTCTTTAGGAGCATAATCGCGGGGCGAAAATACTGGCGAATTCGCCAGATACCTCTCCCCAAGGGTATAAATGCTCATTTAGAGCATAAGGATTATACGCCGGATTGAGGGGATTGGATAGATGGAAAATGACGGGGGCGGGGAGGAATATCATCCGTCATTGCGAGCGATGAGCGAAGCAACCCAGCTAGCGGTGATTGAGGGGCGCCATTTAACCGTTGTGCCCTCTTCTAAACCATTAACTGGGTTGCTTCGCGTTCGCTCGCAATGACGGTACGAGGTGCCATTTGAACGCTGGCATCCCTCTTCTCTAGCGGAAGGACATGTAATCTTAGTCGTCATTGCGAGCGATGAGCGAAGCAACCCAGCTAGCGGTGATTGAGGGGACGCAGCTTAACCGTTACGCCCTTTTCGAAACCATCAACTGGGTTGCTTCGCGTTCGCTCGCAATGACGGGGAAATGTTATTACCCGCCAGCAATCGCCGAGAAATCTGCCACTGCTCTTGTGGCTTCGCGGAAGGAGGCGAGGAGCCGCAATCGGTTGGCGCGGATGCTTGCGTCTTCCGCGTTCACCAGAATTTTATCGAAGAACGCATCCACCGCCGGGCGAAGTTCGGCGAGCGCTTTCATGGCGCTCTCGAAATCTTCCTTGGCCACATGGTCTTTGGCGTGGCGGGTTGCGACATCAAGGACTTCGGCGAGGACTTTTTCTTCCATCTCGCCCTTCTCTTTGATGAGGTGAAGATCGATGGCCTCGTTGTAGCTCTTGCCGTCTTTCTTCTCCTCGGCCTTGAGGATGTTGGCGGCGCGGCGGAAACCTGCGAGCAGATTGGTGCCATCATCCGATGCGAGAAACGCATCGAGCGCTTCAACGCGTTTGACGATCATCAACAGATCATCCTGCTGGCCTGAGCCAAGCACCGCATCGATGAGATCATGCCGCTGGCCTTGATCGCGGAGATAGACTTTTAGGCGGTCGTGGAAGAAGGCGAGGAGGTTTTCGTCAACGTGATGCTTTGAAAGCGCAACACGAATTTCATTTTCCAAAACCAAACGCACAACACCCAACGCCGCACGACGCAACGCATAGGGATCTTTCGAGCCGGTAGGCTTTTCATCAATTGCCCAGAAGCCTGTGAGCGTATCGAGTTTATCCGCCAGTGCAACCGCAATTGAAACGTGATCTGTCGGTACGATATCGCTCGGGCCTTGTGGCTTGTAATGCTCCTCAATCGCTGCGGCGACGCTTGCATTTTCGCCTTGACGTGTCGCGTAATAGCGACCCATCAGGCCTTGCACTTCCGGAAATTCGCCGACCATTTCGGAGACGAGATCGGCTTTGCATAAAAGCGCTGCTCGTGCGGCTTGCGTGACATCCACTTTCACAATGGGAGCGAGTTCTTTGGCCAGTGCTACGATGCGTTCAACGCGCTCATATTGCGTGCCGAGTTTCGCGTGGAAGGTAATGCTTTTGAGCTTTTCCAACCGGTCTTCGAGCTTCACTTTCAGATCGGTTTCCCAGAAGAATTTCGCGTCCGACAAGCGCGCGCGGACCACGCGTTCATTGCCGCCAATGATGGTGGCGCCGTCATCTTTCGCGATCATGTTCGAGGTAAGCAGGAATTTATTGGCGAGCGTGTTCGAACCTGCTTTGCGCAGCACAAAACATTTCTGATTGGCGCGGATCGTGGCGCGGATAACTTCCGGCGGAATATCCAGAAAGCGTTCTTCAAACGAGCCCATCAACACCACGGGCCATTCGACGAGGCCTGCGACTTCTTCCAGCAGCGCTTCGTCTTCGACAAGTTCCAAGCCTTGCGCGAAAGCAAGGTGGCGCGAGTCATTGGCGATGACTTCTTTGCGGCGATCGGTGGAGAGGACCACCTTGGCGGCTTCGAGCTTGGCGACGTAATCCTCATAGCGGCGCACATGGATCGGCGCGGGTGCGAGAAAGCGATGGCCATAGGTGATGTCGCCGGAATGCAAGCCGTCCACCTCGAAAGGAATGATCTCGGGTGTTTCGGTATCAGAGCCGAAGGTGCAGAGAATCGAGTGCAACGGACGCACCCAGCGCAACGCGCCTGATTCAGCCGACGCCTTGCCCCAGCGCATGCTTTTTGGCCATGGGAAAGCCTTGATGATGCCGGGAATAATTTCGGCAATCACGTCCGGCGTGGGTCTGCCTTTGCTCTCGACGATGGCGATATAAAAATCGCCTTTTTTCGGATCGTTTTGAATGGTCGCTTGCGAAAGATCGGTAAGCCCCGCACCTCTCAAGAAGCCGTCAATCGCCTGTTGCGGCGCGCCAACGCGCGGGCCTTTCTTTTCTTCCTTCACATCGGGTTGATGCGCGGGAAGGCCGACAATATGCAATGCCAAACGACGCGGCGTGGCAAAGGCTTGCGCTCCCTCATAAAGGCAAACGCGCTCGACCAAAGCATTGGTGACAAGCGATTTCAAATCCTCCGCCGCGCGACGTTGCATGCGGGCGGGAATTTCTTCGGAGAAGAGTTCAAGCAGAAGATCGGGCATTGGAGGACTTTCCAGAAATTAAATCGATGATATCGCGGGCAGCGAAGAGGCGGGGATTGGTAGACCCTTCTATTTCAGTCAGAATGTTATGGCGAACCAAGATATCGACATTTTTCTTGGCCGCCGGATAGGTGACCTGAAGATTGGCTTGAATGGTAGGGATACTAATGACGGGATGCTCAAACAAGGCGTCAACAACCGAAAGCAGATTGGCCGACATTCTCGTTTTTTGAAGCCGTGCGCGATAGTCGCGTTGCAGGCTGAAAATCTGGTCCGTTAACCAGATCGTTTGACGGGCGGCATCCCGCATCGCGATGAGGTAGAAGATAATCCACTCTTCCCAATCGCCTTTGCTGGATACGGCATACATCCGGTCAATATATTCATCTTTTCTCTCTTCAAAAACAGGAGAGAGATAGAGCAAGGGTTGGACGAGTTTTCGCTTCATAAAAAGATGCAGAATGATCAGCATTCGACCCACGCGCCCATTACCATCCGCGAAAGGATGAATAGTCTCAAACTGATAATGGATTAAGGCTGAGTTGATGAGCGTGTCGAGATTGTTTTCCTCGTCATGGATATACGACTCGAGGTCTTGCAAGCACGCCATGCATTCGCGGGGTGGCGGCGGAATGAAACGTGCCTCCTCAATAGTGCCCGGACCACCGATAAAATTTTGGAATTGTTTGAATTCGCCCGGCCTCACCGTTGCGCCTCGGTTGCGCCCGACATTCCGCAGCATGGAGCGATGCGCATCACGGATGGTGCGGAGCGATAATGGCACCTTCGTCAGACTATCAATCGCCTCCGTAAGGGCATTCATATAGTTAAGCACCTCGCGGGTGTCGGGCGTTGTAACACTTGTCTCGTTGACTTCTGCAATCAGAAGCTCGTCTACGGTTGTATACGTTCCTTCCATGCTCGACGAGCTAACCACTTCGCGACGTTGCAGGGGACGGATGAGCAGATAGGGGTTAGCAATCGTACGACCAATGCCGTTTAATTCGCCAATGGCATCAAGCGCTTCGCTCCATGGTTTGATGAGCCGTTGCAGATTAATGGTGGGCGGCGGCAAACGGTTAGGCACAAAGGCGCGCTGCCCGTGATCCGTTCGAACGAGCACTCCTGACGGCGAAGCAATGAAGTCCTCGTATTGCACTTAAATACACTCCGACGCCAATTGATTATACCAAACTGCCATATTGGTATAATCAATGAAGGGACAATGCAACCAAACTATATCGAAAAAGGGAACAAAAAAAGAACAAATATAGTAATAATCGCCTTACGCCCCGCCGCCTTCGGTTTTGAGCCAGGCTTCACCGCAGGCTTTAGCAAGTTCACGCACGCGGAAAATATAGCTTTGTCGCTCGGTGACCGAGATCACGCCGCGTGCATCGAGCAGGTTGAAGAGATGGCTTGCTTTGATGCATTGATCATAAGCGGGCAAGGCCATCTGATGGCGGCCTTCGCCTTTATTGCCGAAATCGAGAAGCGCTTTGCATTCGGCTTCCGCATCTTTGAAATGCTGCGCGAGGTTTTCGGTATTTGCCGCTTCGAAATTGTGTCGCGAATATTCTTGCTCGGCTTGCAAGAACACATCGCCATACGAAATTTTCTCATCGCCATTGAGGCCGTTGAAATTGAGATCGTAAACATTCTCGACGCCTTGCACATACATCGCCAAGCGTTCGAGGCCATAGGTGAGTTCGCCTGCAACGGGCGAGCATTCAACGCCTGCGACTTGCTGGAAGTAAGTAAATTGGCTCACTTCCATACCATCGCACCAGCATTCCCAGCCGAGGCCCCATGCGCCTAGCGTTGGGCTTTCCCAATCGTCTTCGACAAAGCGGATATCGTGGAGTTCGGGGTCGATGCCGATCGCGTAGAGCGAACGCAGATAGAGATCCTGAAGATTGGCGGGCGAGGGCTTCATGATTACCTGATATTGGTAATAATGCTGCAGCCGGTTGGGGTTTTCGCCGTAGCGGCCATCTTTCGGGCGGCGCGAGGGCTGCACATAGGCGGCTTTCCAATGTTTGGGGCCCAGCGCGCGCAAGGTCGTTGCGGGATGGAAGGTGCCCGCGCCGACTTCCATGTCGTAAGGCTGCAAGATCACGCAGCCTTGCTCCGCCCAGAAGCGGTGGAGGGTCAGGATCAGCGCTTGGAAAGAGCGCTGCGGGTTCATGGCATCGGGGCTTGTGTTAGACATCGGAAGGACCGCTTCAATTCGATTGGATTTGTTGCGCTGCACCGTATGGAAGGGGGCGTTCTCGGTCAAGCTCGCTTAAGGCCGGATGATGGCAGGCTCGGCTATTCGATGATGGTTGGTTTCACCCACCATTCGGGGTGCAAGCGCGATAAATGCTTTGCGGCATAAGCAGCGGCACGGCAGCTATCAAACACCCCAAAAAACGTGGCGCCCGAGCCAGACATGCGGGCAAAGCGGCAATCGGGCATGGCTGCGAGGGCCGCTTCAACGTTGCCTATCACGGGCAAGAGCGCGGTTGCTGCCGCTTGCATGTCGTTGCGCCCCTGTTCGAGGCTTTGGACGAGGGCAGGGCGCGTCAAATCAGAGACGATCATCGGATGTGGTTCGCCGTGATGCGTTTCGCCTGTCTTGAGGCCGATTTCCTTAAACACGGCCGGCGTCGATGAGCCCTGCCGCGGATTGACGAGAACCGCGAAAAGGCGTGGCAGGGTAAGCGGTTCACCAAGCGCTTCACCAATGCCGCGCATCATGCGCGCTTGGCTCGCTACACAGACGGGGACATCGGCGCCGGTTTGGATGGCTGCTTGATGAAGCGCGGGATCATCGGGTGCCAGATGATTAAGGCGGGCAAGGAGCCTTAAGGCCGCCGCCGCATCGGCCGAGCCGCCACCCATGCCGGAGGCGATGGGCAATCGCTTGATCAAGCGAAAGGCCCCAAGCTTT
>Ga0164297_10004787_pt1 | contig 11956 bp, 13 predicted proteins | sample GEODES058metaG_FD_113539 | JGI IMG/M metagenome (GOLD analysis project Ga0164297, IMG submission 113539) | Dystrophic lake water microbial communities from Trout Bog Lake, Wisconsin, USA - GEODES058 metaG | ecosystem: Environmental > Aquatic > Freshwater > Lake | place: USA: Trout Bog Lake... | reverse complement strand
TACGAATTACGAATTACGAATTGCGTATTGCGTATTACGCGACACACAATACGCCGTGATGTCTTCAGCTTTTACCGTAGCATTGAAGGGTTCGCATTTGTCAGCAGGCCCATTGTGCACTGAGTTTACTGATAAAACATTTAAACCTTTTAATTAAAGCGCATGCATACACAGTCCCCCAAAAATAATTCAACCCAACTCACTCAACCCAGCGACAAAGAACTGGTGCTCAAAGTGATACCCATGCCAGCGGACTGCAACCAATACGGTCTCATATTTGGAGGATGGGTCATGGCTCAGGTTGATCTTGCTGGCTCAGTGCTCCCGTTTAGATACGTGAAGGGACGCATTGCAACTATGGCTGTTAAAGAGTTTGTTTTTAAACAACCTGTCAGGCTGGGTGATTTGCTGAGCTTTTACGCGGAGATTGTTCGGGTTGGCACAACCTCCATCACGGTCCATGTAGAGGTATTTGCAGAGCGCATTCAAGCCCACGGCACTTACTTGAAAGTCACCGAGGCCACTCTCACATATGTGGCAGTTGACGAGGACGGTAAACCTAAAGTGATCTCGCCTGACGGGTTCACTCAGGACCCCAAATGAGACAAAAAATCCTGCCTTTAGATTTTGGTGAAATCAGGTTTGCGCCTTTCTTGGAATGCCCGCATAGCCTCTTTTGCAGCCGGCTCGGTGAGCATTTTGGAGAACATCTCCCCTTCCTCAATCATTCGCTTTTGTAGCTGCGCCAACTGACCCCCTTTCAAAAGTCTTTTGGTCTCAAGCACGGACTTCAAAGGTTTTGCAGCTAATTTAGCGCCCTGTCGCTGCACAAACTCTTTAAGCTCAGTTGGGGGAAGAATTTGGTTCACCAACCCGACCTCGAGCGCCGCCTCGGCCATAAAGGGCTCACCCAACAACAGGGCCTGTGCAGCGCGTTGGTACCCCATCACTTGGGGGACCAACAAGGAGGAGGCAGCTTCTGGGCAAAGTCCTAAGTTTACGAAAGGCATCGAGAACGCCGCGTTATCCCCTGCGTAAACCAAATCACAGTGAAACAAAAGCGTGGTGCCAATACCCACCGCGGGGCCGCAAACGCCGGCAATGAGGGGTTTGGGGAATTGGACCAAAGCGTGCAAGAATTTAAAGACAGGCGCATCTTGGGAGCTTGGAGGGTTTTCGACAAAATCGGCAATGTCGTTGCCCGCACAAAATACAGTCTCACTGCCTTGGATCACCAACACACGGACTTCCCCGTCGCCTTGGGCGTGCAAAAAAAGTCTGGCTAACTCAGAATACATCTCACTGGTGAGGGAGTTCTTTTTGTCGGGACGGTTCAGGGTCAGCGTGCAAACTCCCCCTTGCTGATGAATTAATATATCTGACATGTCTTTGGTTTTCCCCTTAGATACTTTAAAATTAACCTGTTTTAGCTACAAATTATGGGTATTTCTACACAAGTGTAGACTCAATCAAGGGTTTGATCTCAAACCTGCATGATTTTTTGAAAAACCTCTAAGCCCCTTTTTTAAAAGAAGTATGACTGCAATGGAATCTACACGCATCATCGCGATTCGCCACGGAGAGACTTTGTGGAATACACAAAGTCGCATCCAAGGACATATTGACATTGGATTGAACGATAAGGGTCGCCACCAAGCCGCCTTGGTCGGCCAAGCCCTCTTAGGTGTTGATATCCCTATAGCTGCAATTTATTCAAGCGACCTACAAAGAGCGCTACGCACCGCTGAGCAAATCGCTCAAACAACTAAGCTCCCGATCACCCAAGACACACGGCTTAGGGAGCGTCATTTCGGAGACTTTGAGGGCAAGACCTGGGCAGACATAGATAGGCACTCTCCTGAGGTTTCGCTTAAATGGAAGAACCGGGACCCATTTTGGCGACCTGGCGAGGGCTCGGAGAGCTTAAACGATTTAGAGATACGCGTGAAAGGGGTTGTACAAGACATTGCAAGTCGCCACCTTGGCACTCAAATCGTAATCGTCTCACACGGCGGTGTTATGGACATTTTGTACAGGTGGGCTACGGGTCAAGACATTCAATCCCCCCGGACTTGGTCTATAGAGAACGCCGTAATCAACCGGCTTTTATGGTCTGCGAACGCATTTAGTTTGCTCAGTTGGGGCGATAACGCGCACTTGGACTCTATACCCAAGGATGATGCAAGCGCTTAGTGTTTTCAGTTAAATACAGTCCGTCTAATCAGTCCCCCGGTGTGCCAGCAGCTTTAGGGGGGACTACGCCCAAGTGTTTGTAGGCCGCGAGGGTGGCGATTCTCCCCCTTGGCGTTCGTTGCAGATAGCCTTGTTGAATTAAATAAGGTTCGATCACATCCTCAATCGTTTCTCGTTCCTCGCCAATACTTGCTGCCACGTTATCAAGTCCTACCGGTCCTCCGTCAAAGCGGTGTATGACGGCTTCAAGGAGTTTCCTGTCCATGACATCAAACCCCTGCGGATCCACATCCAGCATGGTCAACGCGGCTTTGGCAATCTCTGGGTCGATCACGCCGCGGCCCTTAACCTGAGCATAGTCTCTCACCCTCCTGAGCAAACGGTTTGCGATACGGGGCGTGCCCCTGGAGCGGTTGGCTATCTCAAAACCACCTGCCTCGTCCATTTCCACTTTGAGCAGTCCGGCGCTTCGAATCACAATCTTTTGTAACTCTGCAGGGGTATAAAACTCCAACCTTGCAACAATACCAAAGCGGTCTCTGAGTGGATTGGTCAACATCCCCGCCCGGGTGGTTGCCCCCACAAGCGTAAAGGGTTGGAGATCCAATTTGATGCTCCTTGCGGCGGGCCCCTCTCCAATCATGATGTCAATTTGGTAGTCTTCGAGCGCGGGATACAAAATCTCCTCGACCACGGGGGACAAGCGGTGGATCTCATCAATAAAGAGCACATCGTTTTTCTCTAAATTGGTTAAAAGTGCTGCTAAATCCTTTGGTTTTTCTAGGACGGGCCCACTCGTTTGGCGCAGATTAACGCCTAGCTCATTGGCGATAATGTGAGAAAGCGTGGTCTTCCCCAACCCAGGGGGACCAAAGAGCAGCACATGATCCAAAGCCTCGCCCCGCTTGGAGGCGGCGCTTATAAAAATCTCGAGTTGCTCACGTACCTTCAGTTGCCCCACATAGTCGCCCAGCATTTTGGGGCGAAGCGCACGCTCAACAGCCTCTTCACTCGGGTTTGTTGGAGCGGGCGATACGATTCGCCGCTCGGGCGAGAAGTCATCGGTTTGAATGCTCATTTTGATATCGCCCTCAGTGCTGCTTTTATACCCTCAGTGACTCCGATGTCCTCGGGTAAGGCTTTAAGGGCCAGGACTGCATCTCGCTCGCTGTACCCAAGCGCGATCAAGGCCGACATGATGTCGTTTTGTTTGTCCCCCTTGGACGCGCCCAACTCGCCCTGCGCACCCAACCCGACCGTGGCGAGAGAGTCCACCATTTTGCCCTTGAGCTCAAGCAACAAACGTTCAGCCGTTTTTTTGCCGATGCCTGGAATCTTCGTCAACCGCACAGGCTCTTGGGCGGCTACGGCGTGAGCGAGTTCTTGCACGCTCATGCCCGAGAGTACGCCAAGCGCGGTGCGCGGGCCAACGCCGGAGATTTTAATCAGTTGTTTAAAAGCCGCTTTTTCCTCAGCAGTACCAAATCCGTACAGGATTTGCGCATCCTCTCGCACTACAAAGTGGATCAAAAGCCTTACCTGCTCCCCAGTTTGGGGTAGCAAGTAAAAGGTGCTCATAGGTACATCGACCTCATAGCCGACGCCCCCGCAGTCCACTAAAACTTGAGGGGGATTTTTTTCAAGGAGAATACCGTTTATTTGACCAATCATTGACCAGGTCCTTAGAACATAACTTGTGAGATTATCTCTTGATCCTTAGACACGCATTCACACCCCCTAACAATACCCGCTTGACCAACCTTTGTGGCCCCTTAGATGCTCACTTAAGAACGATCGAGATCGGTACGCAAACCAAAATTGCTCACCGCCATGAGCATTTCAAAGTGGAGGGCACCAAAGCGTGTGCCATGAAAGCGATGGAGATCTTACAGGCAATTTATGAGATGGCTGTACGCCCCGTCTCGGACGATAAGATTCAACTGATGTTGGCCGAAGACCTGGGCTCTCGAACCGACATCTGGGTGGGTGCCCTTAGAGGCAAAGGGACTAAAAAAACTGCCTCCCAAACACTCCTTAACCCGAACACCCAGGAGGTGCCCACTTTGCTGACTCGTCGGGTTGATTTGAAAGCGCGCACGACCAACCAAGCTCATTACTTGGACAGCATTGCACAGCACGACATCACTTTTGGAATAGGACCTGCTGGCACCGGGAAAACTTACCTCGCCGTGGCCAGCGCAGTGGACGCTTTAGAGCGCTCAAGCGTTCAACGCATCATACTGACCCGACCCGCCGTTGAGGCAGGCGAAAAACTAGGTTTTTTGCCTGGTGACCTAGGACAAAAAGTGGATCCTTATTTAAGGCCTCTGTATGATGCACTTTACGATTTAATGGGGTTTGATCGGGTGCAAAAAGCGTTTGAGCGGCAAATCCTTGAGATCGCACCACTCGCATTTATGAGGGGAAGAACACTGAACCACGCATTTGTGATTTTAGATGAAGCGCAAAACACGACCCCAGAGCAAATGAAGATGTTTCTCACCCGCATTGGCTTTGGTGCGAAAGCGGTTGTAACTGGGGATGTGAGCCAAATCGATCTGCCCAAAGGGCATCCCAGTGGCTTGATTGACGCTGAGCGCGTTTTAAGGCGCGTTCAAGGCATTGGTTTTGCTCACTTTACATCTAAGGACGTGGTTCGCCACCCCTTGGTTGCAAGAATTGTGGATGCTTATGCGGTGAAAAGGTCCCCGGACTCAGACGCCTAAATGCAGTTAATCCAATTCTTTTTTTGCGGCAGTTGGTTTTTAAAGGGATTGCTTTGAATAATAAAACCTTAACCTCTTTGGTGCCCCCCCTTGAGGTGCACGTTCAGTTCTCAGACACGCTCAGCCTGGGTGAGCGCTCCCTTTTAAAACCTGTCTTGAGCAAAGCCAATGTGCGCAGGTGGGGCTCTTGGGCTTGCGACCCGTTGGCCCCAGGCTTGGAGGAGATGACTCTGAGGGTAGTTGGCAGCGCCGAGGGACGACGGATCAACCGAGAATTTCGAGGCAAAAACTATGCAACAAACATACTGACCTTTAATTACTCTAGTGTTGCCAACTCACAGTCTGATTTAGTGATGTGCGCACCTGTGGTGATTAAAGAGTCTGCAAAATTAAGAATTCCCCTTAAAGAGCACTGCGCTCACCTGCTGGTCCATTCCACTTTACATGCCCAGGGGTACGATCACGAAGTAAAGGAGTCAGATGCGCTCATCATGGAGGCGCTTGAGAGCCTTTTAATGATATCGCTGGGATTCAAAGATCCGTACGGGACAAAAATCTAGGGTCCTCCCAAGTACACGCGTTACACTGATAGAGCGCCTTTTTTGTATTATTTGTTGTGCAACCGATTTGTTGCACAACCGGTTTGGCTCAAGTAAAGATGCTTGGGTTTTTCTTCACTCATTTGCATGGAGATTAGCATGTCCAATAAACCCCAACAATTTACGGTGAGCCATCTCAGAGATGAGGATTTTAAAAAAGATGGACTGCGCCCTTACGCGTTGTATAGAGATCTGGGGTTTGCACAAGCCACCAACGGACTCGCTCAGGCGCATGTGATCAAATTCCTGCCCCCGCACACCCCAGAGGCTGCGAAGTTGCATTTTCACACCGTTCAATTTCAAATGATTTATGTTTTAAAGGGATGGGTTCTCAACCAGTTTGAGGGACAAGGTGAAATCTTAATGGAGCCAGGAAGTAGCTGGATCCAGCCCCCCGGCATGGCACACGCAGTTCTTAATTATTCAGATGATGTGGAGTTGTTGGAGGTTATTCTTCCCGCTGAGTTCGGTACAGTCAATCTTTAATTGCTGACTCAAAGGCCCATCTTCAGCTCTTCAATGTCAGCTTCACAAACTTTCGCTTGCCGACTTGGATGACGTAAGTTCCGGTCTCCAACTTTAGGCCTTTATCTTCAATCGTCACGCCGTCAACCCGAACTCCTGCGCCCTCAATCAAACGGTTGGCATCTCCTCCCGAGCTGGCAAGGCCGCACTGTTTGAGAAGGGAGCCGATGCCTTGAGGGGCACCGCTGAGCTCCACCTCAGGGATCACATCTGGGATTCCACCTTTGCTGCGGTTATTAAAGTCCTCCTGAGCCTTTTCGGCGGCCCCAACTCCGTGAAAACGAGCCGTAATTTCTTTTGCTAAAAGAGTTTTGACGTCTTTGGGGTTTTTGCCTTCAGAGATTTCTTGCTTGAGTTGATCAATTTGGGTAAGGGATTTGAAACTTAGGAGCGGGTACCAGCGCCACATCAGCTCATCGCTAATGGAGAGCACTTTGGCAAACATGGAGTTGGGTTCCTCGCTGATGCCGATGTAATTGTTTTTACTTTTGGACATTTTCTCTACCCCGTCCAGTCCTTCTAGCAAAGGCATCGTCAATATACACTGGGGCTCTTGACCGTAGTCCTCTTGGAGGTGTCGACCCATCAGGAGGTTAAATTTTTGATCTGTTCCCCCTAGCTCTAAGTCGGCCTTGAGGGCCACCGAGTCGTAGCCCTGCATGAGAGGGTATAAAAACTCATGCACGCTGATGGGTAGTCCAGAGGTATATCTCTTGTGGAAATCATCACGCTCCATCATCCGTGCCACGGTGTAGCGAGAGGACAACTCAATCATGCCTCTTGCGCCGAGAGGGTCACACCACTCGCTGTTGTAGCGAATCTCGGTTTTGGTGGGGTCTAAAACCAAGCTGGCTTGTTTGTAGTAGGTCTGTGCGTTCTCGCTGATTTGTTCCTTGGTGAGCGCCGGCCTAGTTGAGTTGCGCCCTGAGGGATCCCCGATCATGCTGGTAAAGTCCCCAATCAAAAAAATCACTTGGTGACCTAGATCCTGTAGTTGCCTCATTTTGTTGAGCACCACAGTATGACCTAAATGGATATCAGGAGCGGTAGGATCAAGGCCTAATTTGATTCTTAAAGGCACACCGCTGGTGCTGGAGCGTAAAAGCTTTGCGACCCACTCTTTTTCTGGAATTAACTCATCGCAGCCCCTGCGAGTCACCAGCAGAGCCTCACGGACGTGCTCGGGCAAGTCGTGGAGGCTCGTCTCAGAGCCCTTAGGAGTTGAGGTAATTGTTGTAGGCAATTGATTCATATGGGGTTTTTTACTTACCCAGGTACAAACTGGGCTATTTTTCTTGGATAAAAAGGTATACTACCAGGGGTTTTAAAACCATCAAGGCAAAAAGTTGTTGACTTTTCACAGAAAGATTTTTCTTGATTCTACTGGTCCAACCAGTTCAAGGGGCAAATAATAATGTTACCCAACGATGAACACGCTTTACAACGGGTGAATTGTCTCGTAGGGACAAATTTCTTTTGTAAGACCTGTATAAAGCGGTCCTGTGGGTCTCTTTCAAATCTCCATCACTTACCACTAGAGTGCTTTTAACTTTGTTAGTACTCAGTTAAATCCAAAAGTAAAAATTATTTTGTTCAGCCCATCCACCCGTTCTCAGCTATCACAGCCCGCAAATTTGGCCAGCGTAAGCTCTCAACCCAAAGAGAGCCATCACACGCAGCAATTGGGCATGGACCTGTACCAGTTTAAGACCAAACACCTCCTGTATGGATTAAGTGTTTTGCTGTTTTTGGTGGGCGGGGCAACTTACGCTGTCTCCAGTTTAAGCTCACCCAAGTCCATTGGGACTCAGCACGAATTGGAGGAGCTTTTAACTCCCCCAGGCGTGGCCACTCAGTTGATGCCCGTTCTCAACGCAGACAAAGCACTACACCTTTACAGGGCGGACACCACAAGGTCAAGTGATACCGTAGAGAGTTTATTTTTACGCCTGGGGATAGACGATCAACAAGCCGCCTCTTTTATTCGCAGTAATGCGCAACTTAGAAAAAATTTGCTTGGTAAATCCGCCCGCCCAGTCAGAGTGGAGGTTGACGGGCAGGACAAATTACTGTCTCTCAAAGTACTCTGGGCCTCCTCAGAGCGTACCTATACGGTGCTTGAGTTAATCAAACAAGGCAATTTACAGGTTTCACCAAATTCTGAAACTGCTTTGACCTCTCCTATAAATCCAGGCAATTTAACCAACTCAACCAGCCCAGTTGGTCCTACCAACTCGACTGCTGTGACTGGTGTGACTGGTGTGACTGCTGTGACCTCGGCCACTGCCGCCACTTACCTGGCTCCCGCTTTAGCTTCTACCTCTGGAGATGAACGCTCTAGCTCAAAAAGCTCAAAACCACACAGCCTAGCAAAGCCCGTAAGCCCCTACCAATTACAACAAAACACTCTTCCCCTGCATGTGTCAGTGCGTTTAGCCAGCGCAAAGATACGAACCTCTCTTTACGCCGCCACAGATGCAGCGCAAATACCGGACAGCGTAGCTGCACAACTTGCCGATGTATTTGCAAGTGAGATCGACTTTCACCGATCACTACAAAAGGGTGACCGTTTCACCCTTTTGTACGAAGCGCTGGACGCTGATGGGGAGCCTATGGGTTACGGCAAACTCTTAGGGGTCGAGTTTGTAAGTGCGGGGGTGGTTCACCAGGCCATGTATTTTAAGGAGAGTGGGGCCAAAGAGGGCAACTACTTTAACCTCAAAGGCCAAACCCTTAAGCGTCCCTATCTCGCTGCGCCCCTAAAGTTTTCAAGAATTACCAGCGGCTATAAGATGCGCATACATCCGATTTGGCAAACATGGACAGCCCACAAAGGGATCGATTACGCCGCCCCAATAGGCACACCTGTGCATACGGTCGGTAAGGGCGTTGTGCGATCCGCGGGATGGATGAACGGGCTCGGTAATGTGGTCTTCATCGACCACAGCAACGCTCAAACTACGGTTTACGCGCACCTTAGTCAGTTCAAGGTCAAGGCCGGTCAAAGCGTTGAGCAAGGACAGTTGATCGGTGCTGTGGGCGAGACAGGCTGGACCACAGGTCCACACCTTCATTTTGAATTCAGAGTGAACGATCAGTACCGAGATCCCTCAACAATTGCTCGTCAAAGCACACAAATTGTGCTTTCAAGCGCGTCAAAGGCGTTATTTGACAAACAGGCTACCGCCTTTCTCTCGCAGTTAAGTGCAAGGGGAGACGCGACTGAAGAGCGTGTCTCTCTCGCACAATAATCCCCTCCCGCTGAGCCCTTAAAGGGCAAATCTATGCAAGAGCTCTACATTGGCCTCATGTCTGGGACCTCGCTTGATGCGGTGGATGCAGTTGTCGCTGATTTTGATAAAGGCGTTAAAGTCCTCGGACATGAGAGCGTCCCCTTTGACCCTGTATTTAAAGCGGACTTATTAACGCTTCAAGCACCCACCGCCAATGAGCTTCACAAAGCTTACCTTGCCTCTAATACACTGGCGCTTTATTACACTAAAGTTTGCCAACAGTTGTTGAGCCGTCTTAATCTCAGCGCCTCAGACATCAAGGCAATCGGCGCTCACGGGCAAACTGTGAGACATCGCCCTGGCGCTTTTGACTCAATTGGCTACACGGTTCAACTCAACAACCCCGCTTTGTTGGCTGAGCGAATGGGAATCACTGTGTGCGCAGATTTTCGCAGTCGCGACGTTGCCGCAGGAGGTCAAGGCGCCCCGCTCGTACCGGCATTTCATATGGATTTATTTAGAGCACAGACCCACAGTGTCTGTGTTTTAAATTTAGGCGGGATTTCAAATTTAACCGTCATTCCAGCGAAACTCCAGAAAAATCGGTTGGATGTTGAACCGTGCGAGCTTGTGGGGTTTGACTGTGGACCCGCAAATTGTTTGATGGATGAGTGGTGCAAGAAACATACGGGTCAAGATTTTGACGAGTCGGGCGAGTGGGCTGCCAGTGGTCTTGTGTTTGATCCCCTTTTGGAGCTATTCATGCAAGAGGATTACTTTAAAGCACCCCATCCCAAGAGCACAGGTCGTGACCTATTTAATATGCAGTGGCTCGCTACAAGTTTGAAGAAGCTGCAGGGCACAAAACACGGTACGAGCCCGCTTCGCGAGGTAGACGTCCAAGCAACCCTTTGCGCTTTGACGGCGAAGACTTGCGCGCAAAGCATTGAACGCGTGTCGCCCCATGCGACAGAGTTGATTGTGTGCGGAGGCGGCGCACTGAATGCTCATTTGATGCACTTACTTAAAATTTACTTGCCCAAAATGAACGTCGTCTCCTCCGAGTTGCGTGGGCTCCCTCCTTTGCAGGTCGAGGCTGCAGCCTTTGCCTGGCTGGCTAGACAATGTATGAAAGGTGAGACAGCTAGCCTAAAAAGTGTTACGGGCGCACAAGGCGCCCGCATACTCGGTGCAATTTATCAGGCTTAGAACGCCAAAAAGCTTGAACTTAAGTTAGTTGCAGATCTCTAAAAATGCAGGGGACTAAGCAGAAAAAGACGAACCACAGCCGCACGTGGAAGTTGCATTTGGGTTTTTAATTACAAACTGCGCACCCTGCAAATCTTCCTTGTAATCAATCTCTGCACCAATAAGGTATTGGTAACTCATTGCGTCCACCAGCAAGGAGACGCCGTTTTTGGACATCGTTGTGTCGTCTTCATTGACGATTTCATCAAAAGTGAAGCCGTACTGAAAGCCAGAGCAACCCCCGCCTTGTACAAACACTCTGAGTTTTAAATCTGGATTGCCCTCTTCTGCGATTAGGTCAGCCACCTTGGAGGCAGCGCTGTCCGTAAAGACGATGGGGTCTGGCATTTTGGTTTCAATGTTTTCTGCAAGTGCACTCATATCTAACTCCTAGCTCTTTAATTGGTTGTAATAGTAACGTATTTTTGTCAACAATACCAGTACTTCTCTTTTACCCGGTTTAGCAATGAGGTTAATGGATTGCAAAAAAAAACCGCGCAACAGGATTGCCCTGCACGCGGTTTTTGGGGCTGCAAAGACAAGCCCAATAAAGAATTAACGTTTGCTGAACTGCTTGCGACGACGCGCACCGTGCAAACCAACTTTCTTACGCTCAACTTCTCTGGCGTCGCGGGTCACAAAGCCAGCGGCAGATAAAGCGGGCTTTAAAGTTGCATCATAATCCATTAACGCACGTGTGATGCCGTGACGCACTGCACCGGCTTGTCCCGACTCGCCGCCGCCGTGCACATTGATTTGAATGTCAAATGTCTGGCCGTGGCCCGTCAACTCAAGGGGTTGCCTAGAGATCATGATCGAGGTCTGACGACCAAAATAATCGGCGATATCTTTACCGTTAACGGTAATGACGCCTGTGCCTTTTTTGATAAATACGCGTGCGACGCTTGATTTGCGTCGTCCGGTTCCGTTGTTCCAATCACCAATCATATTGAGCTCCTCAGACTTCCAAAACTTTGGGTTGCTGAGCGCTATGAGGATGATCAGATCCTCCGTAGACTTTCAGCTTCTTGATCATGGCATATCCGAGCGGGCCTTTGGGCAACATACCCTTAACAGCCTTCTCAAGCGCGCGACCTGGATGCTTGGCTTGCATATCTCGAAATGTGGTGCCATAAATTCCGCCTGGGTATCCCGAATGTCGGTAATACACCTTGTCAAGGGCTTTGTTGCCGGTGACACGGATTTTGGAGGCGTTGATGACGACAATAAAGTCGCCTGTATCGACGTGAGGCGTATAAATGGCTTTGTGTTTACCGCGTAAACGGAGGGCTGCTTCGCTGGCAATCCGTCCGAGCACCTTATCGGTGGCGTCAATCACAAACCACTCATGCTTCACGTCAGCGGGTTTTGCGCTGAACGTTGACATATTCATATCCTTGAGTGGGTTGTTGGGCCCTTTTCCACGGTCGGT
>Ga0164297_10004786_pt1 | contig 11956 bp, 21 predicted proteins | sample GEODES058metaG_FD_113539 | JGI IMG/M metagenome (GOLD analysis project Ga0164297, IMG submission 113539) | Dystrophic lake water microbial communities from Trout Bog Lake, Wisconsin, USA - GEODES058 metaG | ecosystem: Environmental > Aquatic > Freshwater > Lake | place: USA: Trout Bog Lake... | reverse complement strand
GTGGTATATTCCCTAATACTAGATATAGGAGAAAATGTGGAAACGGGTACTACAGATAGGTTTTATTTACCACTTATTTATGTTGTAAAAAAACACGGTTCGTTAAATGCCTCGGCAAAAGCCCTGGGAGTTAGCCAACAACGGATATTCCATTGGAACAAGGTAAAGGCTATTCCAGACGAATATAAGATTCTTTTACATAAGAAGTATGGGGTTCCGTATAAATCTTTCTTTACTCAGTTGGAATAAATAAAAAGTTGTGTTACGATACAGTCGTCGGGCGGCAACCTGGCGATTGGCGAATATGCCCCAGTCTTTTTAGAGGGTGTGTGTAATCGAAAGATACAAGTCCAAATCGTTCGGTTGCTCATGCCAGAGCCACACCCTCTAAGATTTCTGGGGTTTTTCTTTGGTACGACGGTCTTAGATGGACGGCTAAAAACACCAGCGTCTAGGATACAAGTGCTACTGGGGGATAGTTGATGTAACAGCACACAAATCGGTGGCGAAGCTAGTGCCGATTCAACGAACGACTGGCGGGTGACGAGAAACTCAACTGAGTAGACCGTTTGAAGGGACATCTAGGAGGCTAGGTGTCTCGAAATCTAACTAAGTATCCCCGTAACAAATAGTATAAATAATCAAAAAAGACCATTTTTTGCATGAAATTTACATGAGAATGATTCTTATTTAATACCTATGAGTAACATATAAGTTACTAATTTGATGTTAAAAGGTATATATTTTGTATATACATTGATACCTATAAGTATAAAAATCAGCAAAAAGTATACATATTGTCGGTATTTGTAAAGTTATTTTGACGGATTGTAAAGTTATAAAGACAGCATTGTAAAGTTAAAGACTTATTAAAGAGTCCTTAAATAAATTAAAGCCTTATTAAAAAGTCATTTAATATTATAGGAATGTTATGTAGGTTTATCTTTTTTACATAATTTTACAAAATGCCCCGTTCGGGAATATTTTTTTACTTTTGCACACTTTTTTATCAATTCTTCCCGTTCGGGAAACTTTTTCTTACTTTTTTTTAAGTTAAAATAAGATATGCAAACACTTTTCTTACAACCAACAAAAGAAGACGCTGAAATTGTTAATAATTTAGGTGCTTTGTGGGACAGTGTGTACAACAAATGGTACATAACTTACGATATGGATTACACGCCATTTGTAAACTGGATGTCTCCAGAAATTTTAGCTTTATGCAAGCAATACTCAAAAAGTCAATAGATTTTCATTAGGGAATTCCCTATCTAGCAGTAATTTGCAGTAAGCGGATAATAGGAATTATGAAGAACAATTTACGGCAGTATCAGGTCGATTCCATCAACGACCTTAGAAAAGCTATTCTCAAAGGCCACAAGCGCATAGTTCTACAACTGGCGACAGGCGGTGGGAAAACCACAATTGCATCTGAAATGATTAGGAAAGCAAATGAAAAAGGTAAGAAATGTTTATTCCTTGCTGACCGCATTGAACTTGTTGAACAAACATCAAGGAGACTTGACTATGAGGGTATTGACCACGGAATTATTATGGCGGATAACCCTCGTTATAAGCCTCATTCTATTAATCAAGTATGTAGTCCTCAAACATTGGCTCGTAGAGCTACTCCTCCTGCAGATTTAGTCATTATTGACGAGTGCCATGTAGCCTATAACGTCCACCGTAAAATGATGGAAGCAATGCCAAACACCGTATTTATTGGCCTGTCTGCTACCCCATTTACTAAAGGACTGGGAAAAATGTATAGCAACCTAGTGATAGGTGCCACTACATCCAAATTGACAGACGAAGGTTACCTCGTCCCCGTTAAAGTCTTTGCTCCAAGTAAGCCAGACCTTACCAAAATCAGGATGATAGGGGGCGATTATGACGAAAAGGAGTTGTTTGCCCGTGTCAATAAACCAAAACTCGTCGCAGACATTGTAGATACTTGGATAAAGCGAGGAGAGAACCGCCCAACAATTGGCTTCGCTGTCAACGTTCTCCATAGTCAGGCGTTATGCGAGCAATTTAAAGACCGTGGTATCCGTGCAGCCCATATTGACGCATATATGCCAAAGAAAGAACGTGAAGAGACAGTCAAAAGTTTTAAAGAGGGATATATCAAAGTATTATTTAACGTAGGCATTCTAGACAAAGGGTTTGATTATCCTGAAGCATCATGCCTTATTATGGCACGACCTACCAAGTCCCTCATGTTGTATATACAACAAGCAGGGCGTGTGTTACGTCCACACTCTAGTAAAGAAGATGCAATAATTTTAGACCATGCAGGAAACACTCAATCACATGGTTTTGTAACAGATGAATTACCACAGGAATTAGATGATGGCACTAAAAGGAAGGTGGAGAGAACTACGAAGGTACAGGAAGAGAAAGGGCGCATCTGCCCGTCATGCGCTTTTGTCAGGAAAAAGCACGAGTATTCGTGTCCATGTTGCGGATTTGTTCCGAAAAAGAAAGATGCGGGTATTGATGTCCAGGAGGGGGACTTACTGGAGGTTACCAGGAAGAAAGTCACAATGGAAGACAAGCAAAACCTCTATTCAGAGCTTCTCTATGTTGAAGTAGAAAAAGGGTATAAAAGAGGATTTGCAGCGCAGATGTATCGTAATAAATGTGGAGTATGGCCTAAGGGACTCAATGATGTTCCACGCATACCTTCACTTGACACACTTAATTATATTAAATCACGCATGATTGCATTTAGACACGGAGCTAAACGGGCATGAACGCATTAACGCATGAAGGCATGAACGAATGAAAGCAGTAGACCATGCAGTAGAGTATGCAGAACGAGGATGGCACGTACTTCCATTACATTCTGTCATTGATGGTAAATGTACTTGTGGTAAGGTAGGATGCACTAGCGCAGGAAAACATCCACAAACAATGAATGGATTAAAAGCTGCTAGTACAGATTTAGATACAATTAACACATGGTTTAAACATTGGCCAAAAGCCAACATAGGTATTGCAACAGGGGCTATTTCGGGCATCGGTGTCATCGACATTGACCCAAAACATGGAGGGGGAGATTCATTAGATGAGCTTACACATAAATACGGCAAGATTCCTGACACAGTTGAAGCAATTACGCAGTCTTCAGGTCGTCACATCATTTTTCAGTATGAGCAAGGGTTTAGGACTACTGCTGGTAAGTTGGGCAGGGGTATTGATACTCGTGGTGATGGTGGATACATCGTTGCCGCACCTTCAAAAGGACTTATGGGAACTTATGAATGGGAAGCAAGCAGCGACCCTTCAGAGTGTCCGATTGTCAAAGCTCCAGCTTGGGTATTACAATTACTTAACAAAGATAAAGAGCTTGAATTCGCCTCCGAAAAAATCATGGAAGGATTGCGAAGTTCGTATCTGTGTAGTATAGGTGGGGCATTGAGGACTAGAGGGGTTTCATTTAAAGCCATTCTTGCTTGCTTGGTAGAAGAAAACCTTGCAAGATGTGAACCTCCAATGAGCAATATAGAAGTATTTACCATAGCTAAAAGTATGATGAATTACCAACCAACAATGGAAAAGAATAAGTTAAGGATAAGTAAGAATGGTTTACATTGATATTGAAGCAGTAATTACGATGTTCAAGTCCACTTATAGGAATTCCTATTTGCGTGGTGATGAGATAGCTAGAATTATTGAGTTGAGATATGGACAGCAAGAGCAAAAATCGTCTTCTTATGCCAGAGACGGCAAAAGTAGTGGATTACTTCAGGACGGTCTTCCCGAAGATTAAAGTAATTTATGCAGAAGAAAATGATTACCGTATCGGTAAAAAGCCTGACCCTAGTAAGTATGTAGTTCCGTGTATTGACGAACGTAAGTTAGAGAAAAGGAAAAAGAAATGAGCGAGAAACAAGCCGACAGTATTAAAGACTTCCCTATGGAAGCAGCAATGATGTCTGACATGGTAGCCCTAGCCGTTATCGAGGCTATGGTATCAAGTGACCTAGGCAAACAATTAGAAAAACCAATGGAACAGATGACTGCTATTGGATTTGCCTTTGCTAAAGAATTCCTAAAGCAACGCCAAGAATGGTTAAAGCCAGCAGAGCCTAAGCCTAGCCCTATTGTCACCCAATAATTATGATACCTATTGTGGTGTGTACCGTAGGCTCTCGTAGCTTATCGGTGATGCAAACTTCCGTCAGAATCTATAACCCTGATGTCAATTTAATGATATTTGAAGGGTTTATGGGAAACTTTGGGGATGACTATAACGCAGTCATGGAGTTGGCATTTAGAGAATATGACGAAATCATTATTGCTAATGACGATATAGTCCTCAATCCTGACTCTTATAACTTATTGCTTGAGGATGTAGCTTTTTTAAAAAACCGACACCCCCGTAATTTGGGGTTTGTTGCTGCACGTTCCGATTGGGTTAGACCACACCAAAGCATAGCCCATCAACCTGAACAGAATATTCTTCAATGCAACATTATTTCTCCTTTGTTTGCTTACATCAACAAAGAAACATTTGCACAAGCTAAGTTTCCACCTATCAATTGGTTCTCTGACGATGTGATGTGTAAAGACCTCATTAAAGCAGGTTATCTAAACTTTATTTCAAGGTCTTATGTGCATCATGTAGGCTCACAGTCTATTGGTCGAGATTTTCAAAAGCTAATGGATGGCCCAAAAGAGTGGATTAAACAGAATAGACCAGAATACTTTAAGGAATGGTATGGACAATAAACCCCGTAGGATAATGATTGGTACTCCTTGCTATGACGGCAAGCTAGAACTCGACTTTATGACTTCCATATTCAAGACTATGGAGTTATGTATTCTCAATGAAATTGAAATGACCCTCAAAACCATTGTGGGATGCTCATTGATACAAAAGGCACGAGATGAGCTATTCCGTATGGCTTATGAGGCAGAAGTAGATGACCTTATCTTTATTGATGCTGACCAGGGATGGGAGCAGAAAGACTTTGGCAATCTAATTTCTCCAACTGTGGATGTCATTGGTGGTGCAGTGGTCAGTAAGAATGATTTAGCACACTATAACGTCAAGACCTTTGATAAAAAGTATGACTTTTACTATGGTTTGATTGATGCTCGTGCCGTAGGTACTGGATTTATGCGTATCTCTAAACGTGCAATCAAAATGATGTGGGATGCGTCAGAAAAATATACCGACCACGGAAAAGAATACCGCCATGTATTTGAGACTAAGGTAGTAGATGGTCAATTACTTGGTGAAGATGTAGCATTCTGTCAAAAGTGGCGTGATTTAGGTGAGAAAGTGTATGTTCACCCTGATATTAACGTATCACACACAGGCAAAAAGACTTGGTACGGTGATTTCAATAAATATGTGGAGATAGCTAATGATAACTATGCCAGAGACAACAAGAATCCCGTTTGATGGTGACGAAGAAGAGCCGTGGGATTGTGATTTACAGACAAGTTGGGAACTAGACGAGGAAGAAGATGATTAGTCAAAAGGATATTGAGAAAGCATTAGACTTTTTGCGTGATTCTGCTGAAGCTGCAGCCGTGAATCGTTCTAATAGGGTATATATGGAGGAATTCCGTAAGTCACTCAAGGCACAGTTAATGTCAGACAACATAGATATGGCAGTAAACGCTCAAGAACGAGAGGCTTATAAAAATGTTGAATATATTACACATTTAGAAGCTATGAAAGAGGCCATCTATGAAGATGAGAAGCTCCGATTCCTGATTGAGGCAGCCAAGATTAAGATTAGTGCTTGGCAGACTATGGAAAAGGCTAATGCAAATGTCTAGTTATCTCAAGACGAAGCCTTATCGTAACCCTCAGTTGCTAAAATTAGCAAAAGATGCTCCCTGTGCAATTTGTTGTTCATACGGAACTACCGTGTCTGCTCATTCTAACTTACTAGAGCATGGAAAAGGAATGGGACGAAAAGCTGACGATTGTTATATTGCATTTCTATGTCAAAAGTGTCATTCACGGATTGACCAAGGGGCAGGAACCTACTTAGAAAAGAAACAGGAATGGTTTGAGGCTATGGCAAAGACTTACCATTGGCTAATGACTCACAATTACCTGATAATCAATCCAATCGGCAACACACACGGGAGAGAATTCCAATGAGTCACGGAGGCAAGGGCGATAAGCGTAGACCATTAGTTGTCGATGAAGAACAATTTAATAATAATTGGGACGCTATTTTTAAAAAAGAAAACAAAGAATGGGATGCTTATGAATATATGTGTCCTAGTTGCGTAACTCCGTGGAAATGCAACGGGCCTCATATTGAAGAGAAAAAATGATATTAGGAATTGACCCAGGTTTAGACGGAGGGCTTGCCATTATTGACGGGTCGTCCATTGAACTACTAGAGACCATTCCGACACAGACTAAAGGCGGATTTATCAAGAGACAGGTGGATGCTCAAAAATTAAGCAACATACTTAGGGTTTACCCTGATTTAGTATGCTATCTTGAGGGGGTAGCTTCCAGACCTGGTCAGGGTGTTGCATCTGTATTTAGTTTTGGGGATACCTACGGAGCGATTAGAGGCGTTTTGGGAGCATTAAACATTCCAGTCTATACTGTGTCCCCATCTAAATGGAAAAAGGCTCTAGAGGTCTCTAGTAAAGAGGACTCACTAAAGGCTTCAAAAGACTTATTCCCCTCGGTGCAGTTTAAGAAGAAAGACCATAACATAGCAGAAGCCCTATTGATTGCTTATTACGGACAAAAGGAAAGAGAAAATGAGCAAGATGACATTTGAACAATGGCAAGCACGTTATCTAGAGGAAGAGAGTAGCAATTATCCACAAGAAAAGCGGCTTGAATTCGTAAAAGATTACCTCTTAGACCCTAATTTAGCAGCCGTTTGCCGTAAACACGATGTCCCATATCAAACCGCTTTCCAATGGAAATCAAAAGACTGGTGGCATAACATGGCGGAAGAAATCCTAGCAAATTACAAGGATGAGCTACTAGCCAAACAGCGTCAAATCATTAACAAGACCTATGACGAAATCGGAGAAAGGCTTATAAATGGTGACGAGACTTATATCCCAAACGAGGGTCATGTCCGAACCAAAGTAAAAGCCAATCACCTAGCCACTATTGCCGATGTAACGCTAAAGGCTAATCAATTGCTACAGGGTAAGGCCACATCTATAAACCATGTAACCATTGAATCATTGGCCGATAAATTGCGAACCATTACCCAAGAAGCAATAGACATCACCCCAGAATCTCAAACCATTCAGCAGATAGAACAAACCCCTCAGGATTCAGAGTAGGAACTAAAGGCTTATTGTTTTCTTGATTTTGGGTGGAAAACCGCCTAAATGTCTCTCTAATGTCGGTTTGTGTCGAATTAGTGTATTTAAAACTAGGGTCTGTAAGTCTTAATTGTGGATATAGTGTCTTCATTGTTTTACCTCTTCAATATTGCCGCAGTCTATAAACTCGCCACTTTCTAATTGTTCCTCAATGGCTCGCTCTATCCAGTCCGTATCATCATTTTTTAATTGAATGGTAAATTCCACCTTAAAAGTTTTCATTTGTTCCCCCTGTAAATGGCTAATAATTCGGCTAATTGTTCCCCGTCAAGGATTCCCCGTGCAAACGCAATAGACAGGGCATAGTGCATTCGTTGGTATTTGGTCATACTGCCCCCTGTCTTATTTCTTTGTTTGTCTGTCTTATCCATTCGTCTTTGTTTTGTTGCTCTCTTTCTGCCTTTATCCTTTTGTAATACTTTTTAATCAATTTATTGGCCTCTTTAATCTCTTTGTGCATAGCGTCTATGCCGTCCCATCTATCATCGTCTAAATAGGTTTCAATTGATTCTGTAAGCCTAGCGAGCAAATCCACTGTGTAAGCTATTTCTAATCTATCCACGATTAAACCCCCTTTACTAAGTTATCAAAATATTCCTGAGGCTTCTCCGTTGCAAGATGCACCCATGAATTGATATGACGGGAAGTCGTTTGACTCCATTTCTTAGACGTTTTAAAGAATTCCCCGTTTACCCATGCCGCCACGGGTGTCGCATAACTAAATAACACCTGAGTGCCATCGGCTAATGTAATCTCGTTTTTATTGCTTGATAAGTGCTTTAAATTCATGCTACCTCCACTATTCTGTAATCGCTTGCGTCATACTCATCCTCAATTTCCCCATTAAAATTCGATTGCGCCATTTCGTCCAAGAAATCATCTAGGGAGTCCTTAGCATCCTCATAAGTGTCAAAGTATTCTAGTTTTCCGTCACATTCCCAGACGTTTTCCCATCCATAGATGAATTGTGTTTGTATTTCGTATTTCATAATTCCCCCTATTAGCAATATTCACGATAAAAACAGCCATTAAAACCCTTTAAGCATGACCCGCTAGGCATTTGCTCTGGTGCGTCTAATGTTCCATAGGTGCAAAATAACAGGCCATCGCCTAAATCTCCCCATGTTCTGCGTTCTGAAAATTCAACCAATACAATACTTTTTCTAGATTCTGAATAGTTAATCATCATTAAACCCCTAACAAAGCAACGGCAAACAAATACCCCAAAGTAATTCCCAAAGCTATAAACGCTAGAAAGTTAATAAATTTAGTCATTTTTTACCCCTTAGAATGATACGAAAACAACGGAATCGGAAGTCTCACCAATGACTGATGTATGACGATTTAAATAGGTCAAAACTTCTTCATCTAATTCCTCATCTTCGCCCACTTCAATATCATAAGCGTCTGCAATTTCTTGGTGTGTCATTTCTCCAAAGTCGCAGCAAATGGCAATAACATCTAATTCCATATCTTCATCAACTTCCTCGAAGTAATCAAATAGAATCTCCAGCCCCTCATAAGAGAAGTTATTAGGGCGGATAGATTGGAACTCATCACGGAACTGTGAGAGGTTAATAGTTTGTTTCATTGTTCTATTCCTTATAGGTTAGTAATCTATGAGTAGCGTTATTGCTCCCCATGTGAAGAACTATACACGATAACAAATATTATTTGTAATATATTTACTAGGGATATTCCCTTAGTTGCAAACAAACAACGCTGCCTATTTTTTAAGCAATATCAATGAGATGCGAGGCGGCCGACATTAAACCTTATACAAACCTAGTTAAACCATTAAATAGAGAGAGAATAAGACTATAGGGGAATACATAGAGAGTAAGACATATCTCACCCCGTTTTGTGTTGTGTGGGTCAGCTACACAGTCACCCCCCTTGCTCCTAGCTTTCCCCAGGGCGACCCCTAATCCCCTAGCCATTACTAGATACCTTAATACTATCCCCCTATATATAGAGCATACATCTACTCTCATCTACTCTTATATAAGACATAAGACCCCCAGACCTAGGGTAAACCCTACTGTATGGATATACAGGGTGGGAGGGGGAAACGGATTGTGCTTAATATAGTTATAACCACGCTTCCGACGACGCCACCAAATTTCAAATTTAGAAAAAAGGCTTATCCCCTCTCTATAGGAAAATGAGACTTTCCTTGAAAATCAATATTGCATTTCTCGCTATATAGGATTTTTGAAATTTAGGGTTTATACTCACTCCTATGTATAAAGGTAACAATATTCCGCCAGGGGATTTATCTCGGCCCGTATGCGAAGAAGTATTACAAGAGATACAAGCAAGGTTAAATGCAGGATGGCGAGTCAAAGGCGATTTACAGTTATTAATCAATTTTGCCTGTGATGTCATACAACAGAGGAAAGTAGATGCAACTAGATGCACAGTTGATAGAGGGCTTTGTAAGGGTGTTTCTTGTCCCTCGAATGGATGCAGTCAAGGCAATTCCTGCGTTTCATAGGGTTCTTTGGGATAAGTTTTGTTCAGATGGTTCTAGAGTAGTAGTCGCTGCTCCACGTGGAACCGCCAAAACTACTGCCGTTACATTCTCTGGTACGTTAGCATCTGCTCTCTTTCGTGACCGTGACTTCATTCTTTTAGTCTCCAAGACTGAAGGACAGGTAGCCCGATTCCTAGCCAACATCAAAACTGAGCTTCTAGTCAATGAAGAACTTAAGTCCCAGTTTGGGGTAAAACGGTTTATCAAAGACACCGAGACTGAGGTAGTAGTCGAGTTATTAGACGGACACCAGTTTTGTATAATAGCTAAAGGTTCCGAGCAAGAAGTCCGAGGACTACAGTGGAACGGAAAACGACCTAACTTAATCATTATCGACGATGCCGAAGGTGCCGAGCAGGTAATGAACCCCCAGCGTCGTGAGAAGTTCCGTAACTGGTTGTTTAATGACCTATTTCCTTGCGGCTCAGAATACTGCAAGATACGGATGGTAGGAACTGTCCTACACATGGACTCTGCACTAGAACGTCTATTGAAAGATAGCTTATGGGACTCTGAACGATTTGCAGCGCACAATGAAGACTTTACCGAAATACTATGGCCAGAGAAGCTAGGTAAAGCCAAACTAGAAGAAATACGACAATCCTATATTAACCAAGGAAACCCTGATGGATATAGCCAGGAATATCTCAATAAGCCTATCGACGCTGAAAATGCCTATTTTCATAGGGATGATTTTATTCATAGCGATACTCCTGATTATCTTGAGTATTACGCTGCGATTGACTTTGCTATTACAAAGAAGACCAAGTCTGACTATACCGTTATTGCGGTGGCGGGCATCGACCAAGAAGGATTAGTCCACGTAGTCGATATAAGGCGTGGCAGGTGGGACGGCTTTGAGATTATTGAGAATATGTTTTGGATACAAGAAAAATATGAACCTAACTTGTTCATAGCAGAGAAAGGTCAAATTAAACATACCCTAGATGCGTTCTTAAATGCCGAGATGGTTAAACGGGGAATGTACATTAACCTACACGCAGTCACCCCAAAGGTCGATAAAGAGCAACGTGCCAAACCATTACAGGCTCGTATGAGGGCTGGTGGGGTACGTTTTAATAAGGATAAGAACTGGTACGCTAGTCTAATAGACGAGATGCTGGTATTCCCAAGAGGACAGCACGATGACCAAGTTGACGCACTAGCTTATATCGGACTAGCTTTAGACAAAGTGACTATGGCACCGACTAAAGAAGAAATAGACGATGAAGAGTACAAAAAAGAATACGGTGGAGGATTATTTGAGGGTCAGTCACAGTGGACGGGCTACTAGACAGTAAATTCCGTGTCTAGTAATCTTTCAAGCTATTGACTATGCTACAATCCTGTGGTATTTTCCTTTAAAGAATTCACAAGGTAAACAATGAAAATAGAAGAACTCCTACGTTCCCCCAATATCGCTGAAGATATGGACTCAGAGGAGTTATCCTCATTAGGCTTTAGATTGATGGATGAAATCAATCTTGACTTAACTTCCCGTTTAGATTGGGAAGAGCGTAATGAAAAAGCCAGTAAGCTGGCTCTTCAAGTAGTTGAGCGTAAAACGTTCCCTTGGCCTGGTGCTTCTAATGTGAAGTTCCCCTTGATTACTATTGCTGCAATGCAGTATCATAGTCGTGCCTACCCTGCATTAATCTCCAACAACGAAGTAGTCAAATGTAAGGTGTACGGCAAAGATGACGATGGCGAAATGCACAAACGTGCAGACCGCATCTCCCGTCACATGACATACCAAGTAATGGAAGAAGATGAAGGTTGGGAAGAGAACACTGACAAGACTTTGCTGGTTCAAGCTATTGCTGGTACCGCAATCAAGAAGTCTTACTTTGACCCAGTAAAAGGTCATAATGTCTCTGAGCTTGTTCTTCCTAATGATTTCGTTGTCAATTACTATACCAAGTCAATTGCAGAATCCCCAAGAGTCTCACATCGAATTCTTTTGTCTTCCAACGACCTGCACGAGCGTCAGGTACGTGGAGTATTTTTAAAAGTAGAAGACGAAGTACAACCTAGTCTTCCTAACGTCTCTATGCTTACCCAAGCTAAAGAAGACGCACAAGG
>Ga0164297_10004784_pt1 | contig 11958 bp, 16 predicted proteins | sample GEODES058metaG_FD_113539 | JGI IMG/M metagenome (GOLD analysis project Ga0164297, IMG submission 113539) | Dystrophic lake water microbial communities from Trout Bog Lake, Wisconsin, USA - GEODES058 metaG | ecosystem: Environmental > Aquatic > Freshwater > Lake | place: USA: Trout Bog Lake... | reverse complement strand
TAGCTCGTGATCATTGAGCTTCTGACCACCCTTATTAAGTCGCTCCCAAAGAACCTTTAATGCGACCTTGTTATTCGCGGTGGCCTCATCAATATAGTTGATAGTAAATGGATAGTTTAGAATCTTATCACGAATGGGTCTAGGAAGATCCTTGAAATATTTTCCTGCGTATTGCTTCAGTGAGCTTAGGAAGGTCGCCTTGCCGTCAATAGGATACTTACCGTCAATGAATTCCGCCCCAGCTTCGTACTTATGTGCTCCATCAAAGATATGATCTTCAATCTCTTCAGTCTCCTCGTCATCATCGCAATTCTCTTCCTCCGATGGTCTTTGAATAATATAGATAGGAGGGCATTTCCATCCATACACAGCAGTATCTACAAACTCGGTCTTGTCCTTTGTAGACCAACAGTTTTCACGCTGATGAGGACCCCTAGGGATAAGAACATTACGCCTGTTCTGGTTGGCCTGATGAGGATCTCTGCGATTTTTGAGACTAATAAGAGACTCCTGCGGCATTGCTTGATACCATAAGCAATGACAAAAAATAGTATCAATTTTTCGGTCTAACTAAAGTACGATTGAACCTGTGATATACCCATATTCCGCTCCCTGACAGCTTGCTCCTTTTGTTTGATCATCTCCGCATAGATACCCTTTAACATTTGAAGCTCGGACCTAATCTCCATATCTTCCTTTGCACTAAGAGTCTTAGAATACAGGAGGATATAGAGCTCTTGAATTGATTTTAGGAGTCTTTCCATTCTATAATCTATTCAATAAAATTGAGACGCAATTTTTGGCCTATGAGGAGTACCCAATCCAAGCAATCATGCCTCGTGTAATCAAAGTCAAGAACCCAAATGGTATGGCACAGCCTGTGGTACCTGAACCCATTCAAGAACTACTACCGCAAGTTGTACAAGAAAAACCCAAGCGCGCCATCAAGATCAAGAAGGGCCTCCCCGTGCCTCCCCCTCCTGCCGCCGGTGTCTACATAACAAAGGCTATGGAGGCCTTTGAGGCCATGCGTGAGTATTATGAGATCCGAGACCTGCCAATTCCCGATGAGGACATCAAGTGGTACCACGAGGAGCTGGCCCGCGAGGAGGCTGAGACAAAGGCCTTCTGGGAAGATTGCTCCGTAACAAAGGCGGTGATGGACGCCATGGCGCGCGGAGCAACGGAGGATGAACTCTTCATGGCAGAAGCCAAGGCCAAGCTAACAGAAAAGAAGAAGCCACTCACCGAGGCTGATCTGGGCGAGATGCCGGCCTATGGAAGCCCAGAGTTCTGGGCGTGGTGCCGCAAGCGGAAGCAGATCCGACTTGAAAAAGAGGCGGCCATCATTGCCGCGGGCGGGACGGTGAAGCCTCAGAAGGAAAAGAAGCCCAAGGCACCGAAAGTGCCGAATGCCTAATCAGTCTTATAGGTAGGATCAATCTGTTCTTTTTCTGGTATCATATTAATGATTGGTACAAGTGCGACAAAGAACGGTGATACACTGTAGGTGAGAAGTCCTAGACTTATAAGAAGTGCTAGATTCCGACGCCATCTATAATTATTTTCCTTTTCTTCTTCCTCATCCTGATAGCGATCAATCAAGTCCTTGATATGATTCTCTTCCATCTCTTCTAGTTCCTCTAACTGACGAATTGCGTTCGCTTCCTCTTCCTCCACTTCGCAAGCGACTTCAGCTGCTTCCTCGCACAACTGATCCCAGTCTATATCTTCATCAAGATTGGTTTGTGATACCTCTGGTACTTTTTGTACCTCTGTTACCTCTGGTACCTCTGGTACCTCTGGTACCTCTGGTACCTTTTGTACCTCTGGTGCCTTTGGTGCCTTTGGTAATTCTACGTTACAAGACATAGTGCAACCCATTTTGTGTGCTATAGATGAAGGCCTGCGCGTAATGTCAATTTTTAGCACTGCCCCTTCATCACCGCTGCGATGTGGGCACGGTAATTTGGATACTTCTTCTCCATCTCAATAAACATATCCTCTGTAATATTCTTTGGAGAACCAAATAGCGCCGAACCAGACGGGCCATCATTCCAGCGAGATGGATACTCATAGTGATGCTCTAGAACGCTAATCCGTTGCTCAAAGATCTCTCTCGCCGCATGTTTATGCTCTTCTAGACGTTCTGTCGCCTTTTCATTAATAAGAGCATCAAACATCTCGATCATAGTCGCATCATCGTATGAGATCTTGTATTTCTCACGGTAATCATTTAATAGACTAGGATGTATCCTGTCAGAAGAGAGAGCCGTACGAGTATTGCTGTACCTCCAGAGATCAGACATTTCAAGCTGCTTCGCTAGATACGCGTCCCTCGCTACACGAGTCTTCTGTGCCAGAACAAACCCATCCCAGTCTTTCAAGAGATGCTGATACATTCGTGCCAGAAACACCATACTTACGCCGCTGTGATGATCTCCAAATTTACAAAGTAGACTGCGACCAAAGGGATCACCAAATGAATATGTACCTCTTACTGGCATTGGATAGTCTCGGATATACTCTCGCGCACCAGGTGTAGAATCAATTGCCGCCTTTGCCGAAATATAGTTATTCTTTTCTGAAGTCTCGCCCATCCAGTCAAAACTCTCAACTGGCTCCTTAGCCTCCAGATCCAATTCCTGCTTGTAGATATTCCATACAGGAAGCAAGGTACGAGTCGTCATTGTGTGCTACTAAAAAATAGGGGCGCGCACGTCAATTTTTAATTTAGTCACCTGTAAAGATTGAGCCGCGCACCCGAAAGCTATTCCAGCTTTGGCCGTTCCATACTGCACAAGCCATACATGAGGTGTGCTGGCGGCCCCAGTCAATGACCTCACATTTCTCACAGCAGATCCAGTGGTAGTCACCTGTCCTCTTCTTCTCCTCAAGACAGGCCAGAATATGTAGGCGCTGTGCTTCCTTTGCTGCCGCAATTCCCTCAGGGCTTCGCGCGTAAGTGAGTTCTGCTGCGCGCTCCTCCTTTTTCTTCTTCTTGTCAGCCTTCTCGGCGGCGAGTGCCTTATCCATGAGCTCCTTGCGTAGATGCTCGCTGTCAAGGTGAACGGGGAGCAGCCAGCTGGAGGTAGAGGGGTCCCATCGGCCGCCGATCGCCTTAATGGTCTCCTTCGCGTAAAACGTCGCACCGCCGATGATCAGATTGCTCGTGGTCTTCTTGAAGGCTAGCATCTTGGTTGGTACCTAATATATACCACCATATCTGAATCAATTTTAACATGTAATTTAAGTATCTTTAGCAATACGAAGAGCCTCCTCAAGCTTCTCCAGACGTTCAACCTCGTCTCGCGCAAGTTCAAGACGCCCCAAGGCAATCGCCCATTTTGTGATACGGTTCTGTTTATTATCCTGTTCTGCTATCATCTCAGGTATAGGGCCTGCTCTAGGAGAAAGATGCTCTTGAAGATGTTTAGAGAATAGATCTAAGATTGTATCCCCAAGAGAGGATTCAAGCCGCCGATCCTCCTGCTCCATAATTAGAATATTCTTATATTGACCTTCAAGAGCATACTCTACCTTGGCACATCCCCGTAAGATCGAGCGTAAATCAATGAGACCCTCTGTGTCTGCTTTGGCATTCTTAGAATAGAATTCCTCAATACTCTTCTTCAGATCATAGAAACACTTCTTGACTACTAACTCTTCCATAACAAAAAAGGAGTATATATAAATCATCAATTTTTGCTATCCATTAAAGCAACATGAAGTTGAGATTTTGTACTGCCTGTCCACCATTCTTCCAGTGGAACTTACACTCCATTGGAACCTCCTTCGTCTCACCATCGCGTGCCAGAGTGAGAATATAGTGGAAGCTCATTCCGCCCTTCGGCTTGGGTAGTGTCGCTGAGAAGCGGAGGTTCACAACCTTCAACCCTCCAATGAGCTGTGGGCCAAGCTTTGATACACAGATCCAGGCATCCTTAGCCTCAAGGACCTCCTTGACAACCTCCTTCAGACCCGCATGGTCTGGCGTGTGGCTGCTGAACCAAGATGTCTCAAAGGCGAGCCACTTCTCCTGGAGTTGCTTCTGGAGCGTCCCATCGGCGCGCAAGGCATTAATGAAGGCCACCGCGGCAGCCTCCTGCTTTCCCTTCATGCCAATTGTAGACATGGCCTTCTCATAACCGGCGCAAGTCATCTCTGCCGCAGCAGGTACCGCCGCAGAGAAGGGCTTTACGATCTCGTCAAACCAGACACGGACCATGAGATCTCCACAATCACCAAGGAAACGCTTGCCCAGGCTAGACTTCAGCTGCCCCTGGAGGAACTGTACTGTATCCTGCCAAGGACGCCAGGACAACTGCTCAAGAGGACTAGGGTCCCTCTGGGTAACCTTGAGTTCGGTGTGAAGGCGCTTACCACCATTCTCTGTATCAAGATCATAGTGTTTGCCGAGACCGCCGATGACTCTTGTGTTACGGGCTTCTGGGTACCTTTGTCTGAAGACATCGGGGAAGGCCTCAAGAGTAGATGCGGGGCAAGGAAAGGAGCTGAGACTCTGGGGGCCCCCCATTCCATTCAAGATGTGTGCCATGAGTGACTCGCGAACCTTAGTTGTCGCAGAAGCAATGCGGCGAGCGTCCATGGTGACTCGGTCAGAAGACATGTGCCATCCCTATACAAAAAATAGTAGTCAATTTTTTCAATGTATACCGTGGAGTTCTTAGACCGTTGAACATTAAAAATAGGCATTTTACCCATTTTTAATAGCTCAACTGTCGGCGAACAATGCTCATTTAAAATGAGCATTGGTCTAACTTTGGTACTTGGCGGTGCTCAATAAGGTAGGGTGATCAGAATTTTCCCACCCTTGGGTAGGGATACACGCCAGGCAAACTCATTCGCGAACTTGGTAATCTTGAGAGGAAGACGTGTGCGCCAGGGAGGACGGGGTACCAGGTAGAACTCCTGGCAAGCGGTACAAATGCACTTGTTGTCATGACAGTGGCCACCACCATCGGTCACAGACTTGACTTGGAGAACACCGTAGGCCTTGACCACCGCAATGCGGTACGTCTCGTCATTCAGGAACCACTTGAGCTTGGTACCGATAATTGACATCTTACGGGAGGGGTAGCTTATCGCTGAGCTGATGTTGAATCAATTTTTATTTGTTTTGAATTCAAAGCAGCTATCTCCAAAATAAGATCTACAGAGCAACCCTGGAACTCACGAATCGCCTTCACATGAATATAACCCAATTCCTTTTCAAGCTGTTCTGCCAATTTAGCGCGCTGCCTAGCCTCAAAGAGTTTCTCTTCTTCCATACTAAAAAGAGGGTAGGTTTTTTCAGTCAATTTTTATCTTCAGCGCCTAACACGAGTGTAGTCACCGCCGCCTGCCTCCTTGTGCTTCTTGTAGGCTTCGCGCGCTGCTTCCTTTACGATTGCCTTGACCGTCAGAGCCTTCTCGGCTGCCTGTTTCACTTCCTCCGCACGATCGTCCACCTTCTCCCTGCGCGCCTTCTCCTGTGCCACGGCCTTCTTTGCGCTCATAACATCCTGAAACTTGGCCATGTTGATACTAAAAAAAGGGGCGATATTTAATTCAATTTTTACAAGCGACCTGCCTGGCGTAGCCTCTTCTCCAGAGGTACAAAGGTCTCAGGATCATAATTCGGGTCGGTCCCGCGATGGAACTCCTCAAGACAAGCATTCAAGAAATTGATTGTCTGGAGGCGTTGTAGCTTGGCATATTCCTGCTGTTGCTTCTTGAGTTTCTCTAGTCTCAGGAAGTATTGCCCAGCAATAACAGTGATGACGGGCGCGCTGACAATGAGACTGATGATGATTGGGCTGTCCATTTGTTTTCGAGGGGTACTCCCCATGCTGGAGCGTCCATATGTCAATTTTAATCAACCGATGCCAAAAAAAGAGATGCCTCCCATCTGGGTCGGTTGCTCTTGAAGCCCTGAGTAATACAGGCGCGATGATCATTCCTGAGAGAGGGCTTATTACAGACAGAACAGAAGGCTATCTTTCTCGAAGGGAGTGCCCTTCTTAGTGTACCAGGAACACCAGGCATGGTGACATTCTCATACTGCCTAGGTGGGCACGCCGGCGGCGCCTGGAGAAGTACAAGGCCCTCTTTTACATAGTCCATCTCACGTATCAATTCTTCAAGACGCGCCTGTAATCCCTCAAAGTCCATCTTATTAAAAATAGGATGGATTTGTTTAGATGATGTTTAATCCTCAGAATAGAGGCAGCCACCAGGATCCATGTGGGCTAATTGATTGGGCTGGTCCTCCTTACATCCCCAGCACATCTTATTTGGACCCTTTCTGGCACAGTATGCGCTACAATGTCCCTCTTCATCGTAAGAGTTGGATGTAGCCTCGGCACAATTCGGGCAGATTTTAGGAGGCGGCACCCTGAGTTGATCACAATTCGGACAGCAACCGGTCTTAGAATCAAGATACACTTCACATACTGGATCCTGCTCCCAGCAGATATAACATATACCCTCAATTGTACAGTAGTACTTCTTGCGCTGAATGGCTTCCGCTTCTAGTTTTGCGTAATCACTCATCTTGTATGACCCCTCTATCCTAGAACAATGGTTCAATTTTAGCCATCCATCTAACGCAAAAAGAGCCGCCGCCCTACTTTGACCTACCTCTAGGATTTTGATCTGGTTGCCAATACACCTCGCAGAAGCGGATGTTTGACAGCCTCAGCGAATTTTGATACTTCTCAGCACGCTGGAGTGGCCGAGAAGACAGGATCCTTAGACTATATAGTCTTCACCCGCCAGAGATCATCCTCAGATGCTCTGTTATTGTTATAGACCATGGGCAGAACCCTAGCGGTCAGTGCGGAAGAGCTCGGGATCCAGACATCCAACACGCTCTCCACAGCACTCATCCCGTCTAACATTAGACGAGGGTACATGGGCATTATGCGCCATGTATGGATCAAGGAGGACGACTCGCACGGCGAAGCCGCAACCGAAGCCCTCCCTAACCCTTCCTTTGCTACGCATAGGAATCGCCGGCACGTATCAATTGCCGGCCTATCCTATTCAATTTTATTTTACGAATTTCATCTTCAAGAAGTTGATTTTTCGAGAAAGCAAAAAAGAATGTCATTTGCTCTATGGTGTGGCGCCGCCCCTCCTACGCGGCAACCTGTCACGACCTGTCGTCGTGTCCTTATCCTTAATTTCGCTACCATTCTCGTATAAGAGAACGGTAGTAAACTTTGTCTGTTAGCGCTGCCCCTCCCCGCAGCACTTCGTCGTAGCCGTCCAAATAGTATTAATATGCTACGCCCGTGAGATTGCTTTGTCTTACACTTGTTAAGAGTATAAGCGCCGCCAGTGCTCTCAAACACTGGAAGGATGTGTGCCCCGTCTGTCTTCATATCGCACACACCAGTCATGCCCAACCGCTAACACAGCACGTCCTTTTAGCTCCAAGATGCCGCTCCTCCCTACGCGCACACCCGTCGTGGTCTCCAATCAACTCCCACGCCCGCCCATGCCCTATGGCTTGTCTACGCCCTCTAGCTTGGGTACCTCCAATAGCAGGGCGCTTGCGATTCAATTTTTTTTCGAATTGAATTTGTTCTTGAACCGATTTTTACGTCGCAGCGAGAGCCAAAGGACATGGAAAAAGAGTAGCGCTTACCTCGCTTGCTCCCCTCCGTATTTTTTTTGGTTTAATTTTTTTTGCTGAACGCCGTCAGCCCCACCAGACTCCTGCTGGTCCCTTTAGCGGCGCCGCGGCACCTCCCACCCATCCTCCTGGTGCCCGTACGCCGCGCCACCCTTGCCACCGCGGTAGCCGCCGCGGGGCTCCTGGCGACCCTGCGCGACGGGAGCGCGGGCTCCGCAGCTCGCGCCGCAGGCTCCGCCGTGTCCGTGGTGCTGCGGGCGCGCCGGGCCGCGCTCCTGGCGCGCGGCGGCCACAAAGCGGTTGACCTGCGGCGGCTCCTGGCCCTTCAGGTGGAAGCACGCCGCCTGGCGGTCGTAGCACAGCACGCCCGAGCAGGCATCGGCCCACTGCGGCTCATCGGGGTGGACGTAGATGCACGTGCGCGTCTGCTCGTGGTTCCAGCAGCCGGCGAGCTCCTGGCCGCACACCAGGTGCCCCTGCTTTGCCTGGCAGTGCGTCTGGCCGGCGGGCACGTTGGCGGAGCAGTTGGCGCAGATGCGCTGGGCGAAGAGCGCCGCGTACTTGCACGGGCGGGGGACGCGGAACTTCATCTCGCCGCCCTTCGTCCACTTCTCCTCCTTTCGGTTGACGAGGAACTTGACGAGGCCCTCGCGGGAGCGGCGCTCGTGCTCGGCCTCCGCAGCGAGGCGCGCGCGGCGCTCGGCCGGCGTCTCCGCCGCGCGAGCCGCCTGCTCGTCCTCCCACATCATGTCGCCCCACGTGGTGCAGTTGGGGCCCGCCGCGCGCATGCGGAGGGCCATCGTCAGCACCTCTCCCGCGAGGAGGGGGTGCTCGCGGCAGTTGCCGCGGCAGACGCTGTGGCAGTGGCCCGCGGTGAGGGGCTCCTGGGAGCTCTCCTCGTCCACGAACCAGCTCCCGTGCGTGCACTGCCACACGGTGTAGCCGTTGTACGCGTCCAGGCAGGTCTGGGGGTGGCACTTGCCGCAGGGGCCGTTGTCGAACTCCTCGCCGTTGGCGGGAATCCAGCTCTTGAAGGTCGTGTTGATGCGGTCGTCGTAGATCATCTTGGTCGCTTGGTTCTCTTGAAAGGCTGTGAAGGCTCTGAAGGCTCTGAAGGCTCTTGATTGCTTGTGCGTGGACGGGTACAATTCATATCTTGGCCAATTTGATTCAATTTTTTTTGGAAATTGAATCAATTTTCGAGAGGATTTTTCTCTCCCAGGGGAAATTGAATTGCCGGTGGCGGCTCCGATTCAAATTCTCCGTAAAATTGAATAGAGCCTCCTCAAACTCTCCGTAAAATTGAATCGGTATTATTCAATTTTTTGTATCAAATTGAACGCCCTATAGAGCCCATGGGGACCTCTATAGACCTCTGTAAAGCCTCTTCGAGACATTCAATTTGCCCGAGCAGGCTGAAAAAAAGCCATTTGGCGCCGATTCAATTTCGAAAAAAAATTGAATCGGATATCTCCCAAATTGAATAGTACCCCTCCAACAAGCAACACACGACAGAGCCTTCAGAGCCTTTCAAGAGCCTTTCAAGAGAACCAAGAGATCAAGATGTCTGCCAACATGACCGTCAACCAGCTCCTCGCCGAGCGCGAGCGTATCGATGCCGCCATCAACGCGATGGGCGGTGCCAAGAAGCAGGAGAAGAAGCAGAAGCGCAAGAGCGCGCCCGCCGGCCCCTGGGCGGCGTGGACCAAGAAGATGCTGGAGGAGAACAAGGAGGCGGTGGAGGCCTTTAAGGCGGCCCAGGAGGTGAAGCTGGGCGCGCACCTGAAGTGGATCTCCGCCAACAAGGGCAAGGACACGGCGGAGTACAAGTCCTTTGCGGAGGCCTTCGCACCTGCCGCAGCGCCTGAGGCCGAGGAGGTGGAGTCCGTGGCCTCGGAGTCCGTGGCCTCGGAGCCCAGCGCGGTGTCCGCGGCCAAGCGCCGCGGCCCCAAGAAGCTCGCCGACATGACGCCCGAGGAGCGCGCCGCGCACCACGCGAAGATCGCGGCGCGCAAGGCCGCGAAGGAGGCCGCCAAGGTCGCCGAGGAGGTGGCAGGCAAGGCCGCCGAGGAGACACCCGTTGCGGTGGCGCCCGCGGTGGTGGCTGCGCCCGCGGCGGCGGCTGCGCCTGAGGAGGCGCCACTGGAGCTCCTCCCCTTCAAGCTGGACGGCGTCAGCTACTTCCGCCTCGGCTCCAAGACCGCCGACGGCGACATCGAGTGGCAGGGCGACCTCTGGTACAACAAGAAGGGCGTCCGCGGCTCCTACGTCGGCAGCCTCCTCGAGGACGGCAGCATCGACACGGACGCGGAGGAGCCGACGCTCGAGTAAATTCTCCGAGCCCCAAAAATCTAAACCCAAAAAAATACGGAGGGGAGCAAGCGAGGTAAGCGCTACTCTTTTTCCATGTCACGCAGTGATCCGCAAGCAGCCATCACGCAGTGATCCGCAGTGATCCGCAGTGATCCGCAAACGGCTATATTGAAAATTGCCGTTCAAGAAGCGGCTCAATTCCAAAAAAAATTGAATCGGAGGCAGCCTCCTTTAATAGGTACCCCAGCAAGCAATATATAAGTCATCGCACTTGTATCCCAGAGCAACCAAGATGCCCAAGAAGTCCAACGTCGCCAAGCGCGCAGCAGCAGAGAACAAGAACAAGAAGGCATACAAGGAAGTCATCGATGGTAAGGATGGAATCGTCGGGCGCGTGGAGAAGGCCTTCGGTAACGGCCTGTTCCAGATCACAATTGCCGATAAGCGCGGCAACCCCAAGCTCGTGCAGGGTCTGATCCGCGGCGTCTTCAAGGGTGGTGCCAAGTCGGCCGCCTTCCTCGCCCCAGGAATGTACACGATCCTCGCCGATGTGGAGGGGCGCTCGGAGGTCCACGAGATCCTCGGCGTCATCGGCACCAAGAAGCAGTTGACCGAGCTCAAGAAGGAGGGCGTGTTCCCCAAGTGCCTCCAGCAGGACGACGCGGTGGACGAGCTCTTCGACTACACCGATGTCAAGGAGGAGGGAGACGCGGCCGAGGAGGAGGAGCTCAACCTCGACGACATCTGAATGAAAAAAGAACAAAGCAAAAAAATACCCACTTTTTTCATGTAAGACCTCCACAATTTGAGGCATCTAAGGTTAATCAGTTAAGCACAGAAAGATGGACCTCCTCTTTGAATTCGTCAACCGTATGTGTGAAGACTACAGAATAGACGAGAGCCATGGCCTCAAGCACGCCAAAGGTGCCGCCGCCAGAGCACAGCAGATTCTTAAGACACTTGAACACGTGAGCCCCGCTGAGCAAAGAATGACAGTCTACGCGGCAGCCCTCCACGATACCTGTGATCACAAGTATACGAATGTTGAAGAAGCATCCGCTAAGGTTCAAGAGTGGCTTATCAGCATTGGGTGGTCAATGGTGGACGCAGAGGCTCTTATCGGAATTATCACCACCATGTCGTACTCGCAGCTCAAGAAAAAGAACATGCCTGGTCTTGATCCTATCTATCCTGATCACGGCCAGTGGACACGTGCGTATCATGTGGCAAGATCGGCAGATATTCTTGAAAGCTACATTGTTGCGAGGTGTATCTTGTACGACCGGCATATCAGCCCATCTAAGTCTGAGGACGAGCACTGGCAGCGGGCTGAAGAGCTCTTTAAAGAACGAGTATTTAGGTATAGAGTTGATCGTTGGCTGTATATTCCAGAGGCCGTGCGCCAATCAATTGAGCTTGAGGAAGAGGCTCGCCGTTGTTTCAGAGAACGTGATATGAATTGGCCAGAACTAGTTCTTGAATTATTTAATGACTAATAAAAAATTGAATTACTATGGCCGCTAAATGTCAAGTACCCCCCCAAGACAGCAACACAAGACTACTTGCGTTCAAAGCCTTTCAAGAAATGTCCGTCGTCTTCACCTCCGAGATGTTCGCGCTCCTCGACTCCAAGACCCAGCAGAAGATGCTCGCCGTCGCGAGCGGTACCATGAACGAGAAGCCCAAGAAGGTCCTCAGCCCCGATTACCTGGCTAAGATGAAGGCTGGGCGCGAGGCCGCAGCCGCCAAGAAGGCCGCCGAGAAGGCCGCAGCTCCTGTCACTGAGGAGCCCGTGGCCGCCGACGCCGCCGACGCCGCCGACGCAAAGCCCAAGAAGATTCTCTCACCCGAGCACCTCGCCAAGCTGAAGGCAGGACGCGAGGCTGCGAAGGCCAAGAAGGCCGCTAGCCTGGCCGCGCCCGCGCCGGTGAAGGTCATCCTCAATCCCGAGGAGGACATGGATGAGCCAGAGCCTGTGGCCGCTGACGCCAAGCACAAGAAGG
>Ga0164297_10004783_pt1 | contig 11960 bp, 12 predicted proteins | sample GEODES058metaG_FD_113539 | JGI IMG/M metagenome (GOLD analysis project Ga0164297, IMG submission 113539) | Dystrophic lake water microbial communities from Trout Bog Lake, Wisconsin, USA - GEODES058 metaG | ecosystem: Environmental > Aquatic > Freshwater > Lake | place: USA: Trout Bog Lake... | reverse complement strand
TTCACTTTTGATGGCAAAATCTTATTTGGACAAATATGAAGATGCGGCACTTTTATTTTATGATAGCGAGTTTGGTACTCCTCAGTCTTATTTTGATTCTTTTGGAATTGATCCAAATAGAGTTCTACATACACCACTTACTGATATAGAACAATTAAAACAAGATATCATGCAACAAATTACTGAAGTTGAACGAGGCGATCATTTAATTATCGTAATCGACTCCATTGGTAATTTAGCATCCAAAAAAGAAGTTGATGATGCACTTGAGGGTAAATCTGTTGCTGATATGACAAGGGCCAAAGCAGTTAAATCATTGTTTAGAATGGTTACACCACACTTGTCAATTAAAGATATTCCAATGATTGTGGTGAATCACACTTACATGGAAATTGGTATGTTCCCTAAAGCAATTGTTGGTGGTGGTACAGGTTCTTATTATTCTGCTGATAACATTTTTATTATTGGCCGTCAACAAGAAAAAGAAGGCACCGAAGTTGTAGGTTATAACTTTATTATTAACGTAGAGAAATCTAGATACGTTAAAGAAAAATCTAAAATTCCTGTTTCAGTTAAACATGATGGTGGCATTTCTCGTTGGTCTGGTTTACTTGATATCGCTCTTGAATCTGGTCATGTTGTAAAACCGTCAAACGGATGGTATTCTAAAGTAGATGCAGATGGTGTTATAGAAGATAAGAAGTACCGTATCAAAGAAACAGACACAAAAGAGTTTTGGTTACCAATCATAACAAGTGAAAGCTTCCGTGAATATGTTCGAGGCAAATATCAAATTGCTTCAGGTAATATTTTACAAGATGAAGAAGTAGAGGAGATGGTAGATGATTGAAGGAATTGATTACTGTTTTATCTATCCTAAAAATGATAAAGAAACGGTACAAGTTAAATTACTGGAAGGTGATTATAAAGATACCGTTTTTAAGTATGGTAAGGTAAAATTTGAGGAAAAGAATGATGAGATGCATTTACTTTTCGCTTACGATGTGTTAGAATCCACCGTAGACAAGCCAAAAAAACTTGAAAAGAATGAAGATTTTAAGAACTACATTGGTAATTTATTGGTCGAACTTATGTCGGCAAACATTGAAACGGAAATAGTAGATGAAACTAGAGCAAGCCATCCTGAAGCACCTGATTTACAATGAAGAATTTTTAAGAAAAGTATTACCATTTATTAAAGAAGATTACTTCTCTGACCGAACAGAGAGGACACTATTCAATGAAATTACACAATTCACGCAAACTTACAATAACTCGCCGGAGATTGCAGCACTTAGTATTGCCGTCAAAGAAAAGAATAATCTTACAGATGAAGAAGTTCAGGAGTGTGAAGATTATCTCGAAGAAGTGTCTAAAGATAGCGACTCAAAAGCCGAGATTCAATGGCTTGTTGACAAAACCGAGAAATGGTGCCAAGAGAAAGCCATTTACAATGCTGTATTGGGGTCTATTTCTATTCTCGATGGCAAAGATAAAACCAAAGATAAAGGTTCGATTCCCAAGATATTATCGGATGCTCTCGCAATAAGCTTCGACACAACTGTAGGACATGATTACTTAGAGGACTCAAATGAGCGATATGAATTTTACCACCGTAATGAAGAAAGAATTCCCTTTGATTTGGACTGTTTTAACAAAATTACAAAAGGTGGACTCCCCGCAAAAACGCTTAATATTGCTTTGGCTGGCACAGGTGTTGGTAAATCTCTCTTTATGTGTCATGTGGCTTCAGGATGTATGGTACAAGGCAAGAACGTATTGTACATCACTATGGAAATGGCTGAAGAAAAGATAGCAGAACGTATTGACGCCAATTTACTGAATGTAACACTTGATGATTTGATGGGATTACCAAAAGATATTTACGATAAGAAAGTTGCTCGTGTTCGTGAGAAGTCTGCTGGTAAATTAATTATCAAAGAATATCCAACCGCTTCAGCTTCAACAACGCATTTTAGAACATTGTTAAATGAACTTAATCTTAAAAAGTCTTTTGTACCTGATATTATATTTGTTGACTATCTCAATATTTGTTGTAGTAGTCGTATTAAAGCTGGTGCGAATATTAATTCGTACACCTATGTTAAATCAATTGCAGAAGAACTTCGAGGCTTGGCTGTTGAGTATAATGTTCCTATTGTATCTGCGACACAGACTACAAGATCAGGATTTACATCGAGTGATCCAGGACTTGAAGATACGAGTGAGTCGTTCGGACTTCCCGCCACCGCAGATTTGATGTTTGCTTTAATTACAAGTGAAGATTTGGAAGCACTTGGTCAAATCATGGTGAAACAATTAAAGAATCGTTATAATGATCCAACGTATTATAAAAGATTTACTATTGGCGTTGATCGTGCCAAGATGAGATTGTATGATATCGAACAATCTGCACAATCTGGTATTGTTGATGCTGGTCATAATGATAAACCATTAAACACTTTTGGTAATAAAGATAAAAAATTTGAAGGCTTTAAAGTATGATAATTGAAAGAGAAGATGCACTTCATTGTGCTAAAGTGTTTGATGATTATTTTAGTAATACGGCAAACATCGAACAATACATGCGAGAAGAAAAGTTGAAATCGGTTGCTGAATTACCGATGTCTTTATTTCCACCTGAAGATGATTTATTCTCCGATTTCTCTGTACACCCAAAAGATATGGATATAGAAGTATGTGAAATACCAAATGATACTTGGGAAACGTTACTTACCATTATCTCATCTCATGTAAATAAAGCCCCTGTTGGAAGAAACATTCAATTGGCAGTCAAAGAAAAGAACTCAGGAAAGATTCTAGGTTTCATTCGGTTAGGTTCACCAGTCATCTATATGAAACCTAGAAATGAACTGCTTGGACAAGTTTGGATACAGAATGAAGATACTGCCAAGCGTTTCAATCAATCTACAATCATGGGATTTGTAATTGTACCAAGTCAACCCTTTGGTTTTAATTATCTTGGTGGTAAACTACTTGCCGCTATCTGTACATCACATACCGTAAGAGAAATTGTAAATAAAAAATATGGTATGAATTTATGTTTATTTGAAACCACCAGTTTATATGGTTCAACTAAAGCAGTATCTCAATATGATGGCATGAAACCTTACATTCGATATAAAGGTTTGACTGATTCTGATATGATACCTATGATTAACGGTAAAACGTATACAGACTTAAAAGAATTTGTTGAGAGTAGAGTTGGTGGAGATATTTTAGGAAGTGATGAATCAACTACCAGTAGAAAGCTTAGAACATTTACTAAGATAGTAGCTTTAACTAAAGCAGCACTTAAAGGTTCTTCTGAAGGGGAGGCATTCTTATTAACGATTGAGAACGCCAAAAGGTTGACAGAGAAAAAAAGATATTATGTGTCAGATTATGGTTTTAGTAACATTGTAGATGTGCTTGGTTGTAAGACCGATCAATTGGTAAAAGGCGAGAACTATGATAAACATGAATTGGTAAACATTGTTGAATGGTGGCGGAATAAAGCTATAAATAGATACGAAACCCTCAAATCTGAGGGCCGATTAAGAACAGAACTTGAAGTATGGACTTCTGGTAAAGATATTCAAATCATTAGGTAAAATGGCATTAACAATTTCACAAATAAAAACAGTCCAAGATTTATTATCTAAAACATATGGAAAAAAATATGTTGAATATGATAATAAAAAAATAATTACTGTTTTTGTTGATAATGCTGATAGAACATTCAGAAAAAATGAATTACAAAAAATACAAAAAATGTTTTCTAAATCACCATTTTTTGCTAAGTATACAATACCTACATCAGGAGGTAAAACTGGTGCTGTGAAAATGGCTCCAATCGAAATACAGGTTAAAGCTAGTCTAGAAGCAAAACCAATTTCTACTGGAAGAGCAAAATTTAAACCATCGGATATTAATCCATCAATTGTTAATGTTTGGTTGAGTCCAGAAGAAATTGTAAAGAATGTTGAACTGTATATAAAAAAATTAGATTTACAATCTAGTGTAGAATTAAAAATTATTAATTTATTAAAATTGACAGTAAAAGATACAAATAATTCAATACCTTTTGATGTTGAAAAAGATTTGGTTCCTGCTGAATTTTTTGAAATATTAACTTCAGTTAAATTATCTGTCCTTTTACGAGCAAACGATATAAAAATAAGAAAAATTTTAGGTATACCTAAAAGAATGGATTTATCAAAAAGTAAAATAAAAATTTATATACCTCAACAAGCTAATTTTCCTTTAATTGATTATTATATTAGTGTTACAGCTTCAGAAAAGAAAGAAGAAGATGCTTCCTTAAAAATAAGTGTTAAATCAAAAGTAAAAAGTCCTAAAGCAAATACTGTAAAATTTAAAGATATCTTTGAAAAAGAACAATCTGTTGAAGATTGGTATAAATCTTTAAATTACCAACTCCAAAAAGAACAAAAGGGACCAAAAATTGTTGCTGATTCAGCAATAAAAGTTTATAAAAATTTTCAAGGAAAATCTTTATCTGGTATACCTATTTTTTCAGTATTAAATTTATTAAAAGAAGATAAAAAAAATATTGAAAATTTGATAAAAAATAAATTTCAAATAGATGTTGATTTATTAAAAAGAGCACTAGAACAAGTTTCAAAAAAAATAAAAACTGTATCTACAAGTACCGATTTAAGTGAAGTTATAGACGATAAGAATGATTTATCTCAAATAATAATTACCTTAAATAATGTGATAAGTAAAACCGGCGGAAAAAAAGTTGATAGTAGTGTTTACAATTTAGCATATTTGTGTGAAAGAATATTAGTAACTTCAAGCAAACAAAATTCGGAAACAAAATATAATTATTACCAAATGTTTTTTGATGAAGTATTAACCAAAAAAAGAATTGCTTATGCAGTTTCTTCTGTTAGTGGTAAAAATTTAAATTATAATTTTTATTCATTAGTAAATTTTTCACAAGAATATGCTTCTTGGTTAGAATTAAGGAGTAAAAATTCTCCAAATAGTCCAAATGATGTAATAGGAATTGACGTTTAAATATATTAAGGAATATTATGAGTGCAACGGTAATTATACCAACTACTGGTTCGCCAGAGTTGAGAGATGCAATTGAGTCTGTATTAAATCAATCATACAAAGATACTATCTGTTATGTTGTGGTTGATGGTGAAGAAAATTTAGAAAAAGCAATTGAAATTAAATGTAAATTTCCAGAGACCGATAGATTGGTTATGGCAACTTTACCTATCAATGTTGGTGCAAAAGGTTTTTATGGTCATAGAGTATATGCTGCTTTTACGCATCTAGTCAATACTGATTATGTCATGTATCTCGACCAAGACAATTGGTTATATCAATCTCATGTAGCAAAATGTATTGAAACAATCGAAACTAGAAGTCTAGATTGGTGTTATTCATTACGGCAAATTTTTAGAAAGAATGGTGATTTTGCGTGTTTTGATGATTGTGAATCTTTAGGTAAATGGCAAACATATCATGGTACACATCATATAGATACAAATAGCTATTGCCTCAAGACAAATATTGCTGTAAAATTGGCTAGTGTATGGCACGGTGGTTGGGGCCAAGATCGAGTATTTTTACAAGCAGTAACGCAACACTTTCCTAAGTGGGATTGTACAAATGAATATACAACTTGTTATCGAGTTGATGGCGGTAAAGGTTCTGTTAATGAAGAATTCTTTATCAATGGTAATGATGTGATGAATAAAAAATATGAAGGAAAATTCCCGTGGCGAACAAAGACTCTGACTTAGTAATTGGATTTATTACAGGTTATCAATACGACCATAAGGTAGCACCTTGGGCTGAATCATTAATTGAGTCCGGTTTTACTGGAACAAAAATGATGGTCACTTATAACATTGACAAGAGTGTTATAGAAAAATTACAAAGTTTAGGCTTCGTTGTTTTACCTTTTGAAAATAATGGTAAATTTAATATTGTCAACATAAGATTTTTACATATGTGGCAGTATTTAAAAAATATGAAACAAAAACCAAGATACATTATTTCTACTGATGTGGCTGATGTTGTATTTCAATCTAATCCGTCTGATTGGTTGGAACAAAATATCGGAGATAAAAAGATTTGTGCTTCATCTGAAAGTTTAAAGTATAAAGATGAAGCTTGGGGTATTCATAATATGTACCAATCTTTTGGTGATACTGCCGCACAATACATGGCAAATACACCAATTTATAATGCTGGTGTAACAGCAGGTACCTATGAAGAATATATAGATTTGTGTTATAATGTTTATTTACTTTGTAATGGCGCTCCTCAATTCGTTGAAGGTGGCGGTGGACCTGACCAAGCAGCTTTGAATCTACTACTCTCACTTAAACCTTATAAAGATATAACATTATATACTAACCATGATGATGGTTGGGCTTGTCAATGTGGTACAACAGTAGACCCAACAAAGATTGATAAGTTTAGACCAAATTTATTAAGTCCAGAACCAGTATGGAAAGATGGAGCGATGTATAACAGTAAAGGTGATAAGTATGCTATTTTACACCAATACAATAGAGTACCAATGATTAATGATTATATAAGGAAGAAATATGAGCGAAGTTTTGACATTCAACACAACGACAGGTTTGTATACCGCACCAACTAGTCAAAAAACTAGTCAAGATCCATGGCATCATCTGCCAGCAGACCAATGGGTTGAAAAACAAGTAGATTGGGCTAATCAATCAGAACCATCTGGTTTAGGATTGGTTGATCCCATTTCTAAGTTAGAAGGTGACTTAGTTGGTGTTGAGATTGGTGTATGCTTAGGTGTTACTACTGATGCGTTACTGTCACAAATTCCAAATATTAAAAAGATATATGCTGTGGATAATTATCCGGCATTTATTGATTGGAATGGCGGAGATATCAACGAAGAACGCCAAGAATTGATGAAGCAATATGCTAAAGACTTATTAACACCTTTTGGTGATAGAGTTGAATTTTGTTATGAATCTAGTGTAGAGTTTGCAAATCGTTTTAAAGAAGAAGAATGTTTAGATTTTATTTTTATTGACGGTGACCATTCAGAAGAAACTTCTTATCGTGATTTTTGCAACTATTATCCTTTAATTAAAAAAGGCGGTATCTTTGCTGGCCATGATATTGTTTTACCTGAAGTAAAAAGATCATTAGAGAAATTCTTAGGTGAAAAGTTTTCAAAAGTTATTACTGTTAGTAATAATGCTTGGTATTTGATTAAGGAATAAAGTGAAGAAATATAAAAAAATTATTGTTTGGGGTGCCAAGTTAGATACAGGACATACTCATGGTTTTATTCATGAAGCAATTGTTCGTGCTGCTAAACATATGAATATTGAAACCTACTGGTTAGATAATCGAGATAATGTTGGTGATGAATTTTTTGATGATGCAATTATTATTACAGAGCAATGGTTAGTATTTGCAAATGGTGCAAGTAACAAGTTGCCGTTAAGAAAGTCATCTTGTTATCTAGTTCACTATCTTGGAAATAAAGGACCTGTCGAAGGAAACCCTGGCGCATCTATGTACCTCGATAGAGTTGGTAAGTTAATTGATTTTAGATTTGCAAGTAATTGGGGTATTGATGGTGTAGAAGATAAAAACTATGCTTACAAATTTGAACCTGAAAAATATCAAAGAATAAGTGATACCGCTTATTACGAAAAAGATTCGGACTATGATAAGTATTATGATATTTGGGCTACTGATTTACTACCACATGAGTTTGATTTTGAAGCAAGATTCACAGAACAGAAAAGACAAGCATTTTTCTGTGGTACAATTCGTGAGGATAATTATCCAGCCTTTGAACCTTTCATTAAAAAATGTGAGGAACATAAAATCCCTTTTATTTACAATACACCGTATCAACAACAATTGCCTACAAGTGAAATAAGAAGAATGATTACATCATCTTTGTTGCCTTTAGATTGTAGACCACCGAATCATATTGCAAATGGTTATATTGCTTGTCGGGCTATTAAGAACATTAGTTATGGTGCATTAGGATTAACAAATTCTAAACACACTTACGATTTGTTTGATGGTGAAATTGCTTATGCCGCAGATTCTGGTGATCTATTTGATATTGCAAGGGAAATGCAAGAAGAACCAAAAACAAAAGATTTGATTCTAAATCAGATGAAAAAGATTCAAGAAAAACACACATACATAAACAGAGTAACAGACATTATAACCGCAGCGGAGATTTGATATGAAAATTTTGATTACAGGACACATGGGATTTGTTGGCAAATATTTTATGAGAAAATATGCAGGCCATGATATTACAGGCATTGATATTAAAGAAGGTAATGATTGCCGTGATTTCTTTAAAACAAGTACAGACAAATTTGATTTGATTATACACTTGGCTGCTATCGTTGGTGGTCGTCAAACAATTGAAGGTAATCCACTTTCAGTTGCAACAGATTTAGCTATTGATTCTGATATGATTCAATGGGCATTAAGAACAAAACCAGGCCGTGTTGTTTACTTTTCATCATCTGCCGCTTATCCAATTGTTTATCAAACAGGTGTAACTAAAAATGCTCTTTCGGAAACAAACATTGATTTGAATAATTTAAAAATGCCTGATTTAACTTACGGTTGGGCTAAACTAACAGGCGAATATTGTTTACAGTTCTTAGAATCAGAAGGCATCAAAGTAAACGTATTCAGACCATTTAGTGGTTATGGTACAGACCAAGATTTAGATTACCCTTTCCCGTCATATATCAATCGTGCTAAACTTAGATTAGACCCATTTGATATTTGGGGTGATGGTACACAAGTTCGTGATTTTATTCATATGCAAGATATCGTTGATGCTGTTGATGAAGCAATCAAACAAGATATCAAAGGTGCAGTAAATCTTTCTTCTGGTGTTGCTACAACATTCAATGAATTACAACAAATTGTTTGTGGCATTGCAGGGTATAGTCCTGAAGTAAATCATATTGTAGATGCACCAAAAGGTGTTATGTACCGTGTTGGCAGTCCATATAAAATGTTGTCTTTCTATAAACCAAAAATCAATATCTATGATGGTATTGCAAGAGCGTTAAGAGGTGAAATTTGATTATTGATATTGGTTCTGGTCCACATCCTAAACCAGATGCACAAGTTTTTATGGACATTCATCAATGGGGAAATATAAATTGCCTACATGATCTGACTAAAGTACCTTATCCTTTAGAAAGTGAACTGTTTACTAAAGCATATATGGGTGATGTTATTGAACATATTTCTATATTTGATATTGACAATGTTCTAAAAGAAGTATATCGTATATTAAAACCAGGTGCTGCCTTAGAAGTTACTGTTCCTGATGTTCGTTGGATTTGTGAGAGAATAGTTAAAGACGATTGGGACACTATGGCCAATGTAGATTGGTTAAATCAAACAAATGATCCTTGGGCTAATGCTATGTCATATCTGTTTGGTGGTTTCCATAACATTAATGAATATAAAATTCCTGGTATGGGTCATGTCAATGGTTTTGATGAAGATTCTTTGTCTAAACTATTAACGAAAAATGGTTTTATTGATTGTAAAAGATACCCTGATGATAGAAATCCAGAACCGGCAAGAGGTTCTGTACTTAAAATGATTGCGTATAAAAAATGAAAATCTGTTTCGTAGTGCACCGTTATGCACCATTTCCTGGTGGTTCTGAGTATTATGTTCAACAAATGGCTGAAGAATCTCAAAAAAGAGGGCATCAAGTTATTGTATTTTGTGGTACGCACCAAGGTGATTTCAATGGTATTCATGTATCAAGTAATCCACAAATGTGTCTTAACGCTGATTTAGTTGTGATTCATGGTGGTGATGTTGATATTCAAAACTTTGTATTACAAAATATTAAAAATCTACCAGGAAAAGTATTGTATCTTTTAATTAAACCTTCTTTAAGTAGTGTTTGTATTCAAGGTATGAGAGATGCTCATTTTATTGGATGTTCAACACAGGAAGATTGGGTTCACGTTAATTTATTTGGCCTTGCACACAAAGCACGTAAAGTCACTCATGGTATTTCACTTGAAGATTGTCTTGGTACAAAAGACCGTTTTAAAGATAAGTTTGGTATACCAAAAAATAAAAGAATGTTTTTATCGTGCGGCGGTTATTGGCCCAATAAACGAATGATTGAACTTGCTAATGCTTTTACAACAGCAAAATTAGACGATGCAATCTTGGTTACAACAGGATACGATAATCGGCATAATATCATGCCTCATGCTTCAGAGAATGTTATTCCACTCATGGTCGAAGATCCAAGAGATGTAAAAGACGCTATTGCTGATGCAGATTGTTACATAATGAATTCAGATGCTGAAGGCTTTGGATTGGTATTACTTGAGTCCATGTTAAATAAGACACCTTGGATTTCTCGTAATATTGCAGCTGCCAAAATATTATCTAATTATGGTATGTCATATAATACCGAAGATGAATTGGTAGAAATACTTAAAGTCTGGAGAAATCGTAATGTGGACGCTGGGTATGAATATGTAATGAAGAATTATCTAATTGGTAATACAGTAGATGACATTGAAAAGATATTAAAATCCGAATAATTTTGACACTATGTATCTAAGCCAACATTTTTACGTGTTGGCTATCGAAATTAAAATGTTGTATAAATAAGGTGTCAGGCAACCAAAGTGTGTTGCAATTCTGTAAGGAAATCAATGTTATCATTTAAAACCTTTTTAAAAGAAGAAACCGAAGAACAAGGAACAAAACTCAAGCATATACATCATGCTGAGGATAGACCTTTATTTCACGGTAAAAAGGGATTTGAACACGCCAAGGGTGCATTAAATCAAGCTCACGAACATATGAAGTCTGGTGGTAATAGTTCTGCTTTGACTATGAAATATGACGGTTCACCTTCTGTAGTTTTTGGTCATCATCCAGAAAACGGTAAATTCTTTGTAGCATCCAAGTCTGCTTTTAATAAAAATCCAAAGATTAACTACACACACGCAGATATCATTAAAAACCATGGTCATGCACCAGGACTAGTAGAAAAACTTCACGCAGCATTAAATCATTTATCTAAAATATCTCCAAAAACTGGTGTATATCAAGGTGATATCATGCACTCTGGTACCGACTTAAAACACCATAAAGATGGCAAAGTTTCTTTTACACCTAACACAATTACTTACACCTCCAAAGGTGAAGAAGCCGACAAGGTAAAGAAATCTAAATTAGGTATTGTTACACATACACAATATCATGGTAAAACGATTGATGATATGAAAGCGGATTCTCATCCAGACTTACATAATTTCAAATCACATCCTGATGTCTGGCAGAAATCTCCAACTCACGATACCAAAAATATACATTATTCTGAGGAAGACCAAGCAGAATTTCGTAAACATATGGATGCTGCAGAAAAAATCCATAAAACAAACGGCAAAGAGATGTATAAAGCCACAGAACCACATCAAGGTGAATCTGGTCATCTAGCAACCTATATAAATCATACAGTTAGAACAGATGAAACACCTTCTGCTGAAGGTTTAAAGAAACATATAACCGAAAAATATAAAAAGTCTATGGAGAAATTAAAAACTCCAGCGGCACAAGGTCGTAAACAACAAGAATTAAAATCTCATATAGACCATATTGAAAAAAACAAAAAACATTATGATAATCTATTGAAAATTCATCACCATTTACAACAAGCCAAAAATATTCTTGTTTCTAATTTAGAACAACATGAGGGTGGTTTGGAACATCACATAGATAATAAAAGAACTGGTCCTGAAGGTTTTGTGGTTAATCACGCAGGCGAACCAACTAAATTAGTTAATCGTGCTGAATTTGCCAAATCAAATTTATTAAAGGTAAGAAAATGAAATCATTTAGTCAATTTTTAAAAGAATCTGAAGGCGAAGGTATAC
>Ga0164297_10004781_pt1 | contig 11967 bp, 19 predicted proteins | sample GEODES058metaG_FD_113539 | JGI IMG/M metagenome (GOLD analysis project Ga0164297, IMG submission 113539) | Dystrophic lake water microbial communities from Trout Bog Lake, Wisconsin, USA - GEODES058 metaG | ecosystem: Environmental > Aquatic > Freshwater > Lake | place: USA: Trout Bog Lake... | reverse complement strand
CATGATAAAAGATGGTAGTTACAATCTGTTTGAAATCATGATGGGACAGAAGGAACGTGAAAAATATCTCGCTGAAAAATATCCAGCAGTTAAGAAAGCACAAGAACAATATAGTATGGTATTAAAACTAGCAGAAAGCGGAGAGCTCAGTGCCTGATATTGATATAGATTTTCCAGATAGGAACAAAGTGCTTGATATTGTTAGGCACGTCCCTGCTATTTTAACAGATGGAAAGAAACACAATACCGGAGTCTATTGTCAAGAGATTCCTGTAAATCCATTAACAGGATTTGCTAACTTAGATTATGTGACAGCAGAAGAGAGGGGATATTTCAAGATTGATTTCTTAAATGTCAGTGCCTATGACGGAATCAGGAATGAAGAACATATCAATGAATTATTGTCTACAGAACCTCTTTGGGATCTAATGTACGAGAAAGAAGTCTGCGATCAGTTGTTTCATGTAAACGGATATCATACCTTATTGGCAAGACTTAAACCTACTAGTATATTAGAACTAGCGACGGTGCTGGCACTCATAAGACCGGGCAAACGTCACTTAACAGATCAGTGTGCCCAGGATGGATTTGATAGTATACAAGAGGAAGTTTGGTCCAAAACTGACGAAGGTTATAGCTTTAAGAAGAGTCATGCGATAGGCTATGCCCATGTGATTGCGATGCAATTAAATTTGATTTGTGAACGTGTCAGCTACGGATTTTCTTAGGAGATCTTACTAGTTGTATTGAACGGCGTTTGATGCGTTTTTCTGCTATCTCGCCCAGGTTTACTGTGGGTCCAAAAACTACTTCTATATCTTTACTATTGAATGTTTTGATGTAGGGCCTGTATTGTATCATGTTATCTTTCAAGAAGATATTGATAGGTATCTTGCGATTTGATTCCCACCACCATGTCTCACCTAATTCTAAAAAAGCCTGTTTTTCATCATCAGATTTCATGCTTTCTAGATCATAGATGCTAGTTACAAACTCGTCGAAATTAATTACGATTCCGACATATTCTACCTCATTTGACTTAACACAGGTGATAAACGGAAATTTTTCTTGAAAGGAATTCTTAATTGTCATATCCTAAAATAAATACATAATGCTAAAATGCCCAGTCTATTTATACCCCAATTCGTTCGATGTAATATTGGATTTGGACCAAAACACGAGGATTTATAATAAAATGTACCAACCCGAATTGCAGATACAAAAAGGTCTAAAAAACAAGATACAATTACAATTCAAGAACAGTGATCAGAAATTGCTCGCTGGTATTACTGGTACCTATGTATTCAGTATGTTTGATGCAGTTAATCAACGACAGTTGCTGTCTAAACCTGTACAGATATTAGATACAGGAACTTATGCCACTAGAGGATTAGGTATGGTAGAAATCACCGAAAGTGACACTATCGATCTAGATAATGGAAAATATCAATTTACAGTTGCAGCCTTGAATAGTGATGGTAGCTATGAACCCACGTATGCCAATACCTATTATGGTGTAGGCGGAACACTAGAGCTACGTAGTGACAGTTTTCCTACAGTCCAGCCCAGTTATGAAGTTTTTCAATTCCAACCGCAGTTTGATTACAACCAAAATCTCTATGTTTACTATAGTGGAAACATCCCAGCACATCCAGAATTCAGTGGGTTGTCTGCACTACATACGGTGTCATACCATATGACCAAATTTAGAGGGCAGGTATGGGTAGAAGGAACACAAGATAATAATCCCGGATACTTTGGATACTTCAGCGAGATAGCAGGAACACGACAAACCTATGGTGCAGGGTTGGGAGGTTATAGTGGCAATGACTACGTCAACTTCAACGGTGTTTGGAGTTACATCCGTGTCAAATATCAACCAACTCCAGATCCAGTTTCCGGACGTAATGATGCACCTAGCATCCCCTACCGCGGTACATTTGACAAATTAATCTATAGAAGTTAAACTAGTAGCATGACATTCATGCTAACTGCACTACAGGCAGTCTTACCTCCAAATAGAAAACAAACTCCAAGCGGTTGGATAAGTTTCGACGCACCCTGTTGTCATCATAGAGGTGAAAGCCAAGATGATCGCAAACGTGGCGGAGTCATGATAACTGGAGATGCATTTACCTATCATTGTTTTAACTGTAACTTCAAAGCTGGATGGAGTCCTGGTAAAACTCTCAGTACAAATACACGTAAATTGTTCAGTTGGATGGGTGTACCGGAAAGCGAAATCACTCGCCTGGCCATGGAGGCATTGAAAGAAAATGAAGCGATCCCAACACAAAAGAAAGCCTATAGTTTCGAACTCGAGACTGTAGAATTACCAGAAGATACTGCTACTATAATAGATTGGTTAAACACAGATCACTTACCTGACATAGCGGAAGATCTAGGCAAGGTGGCAGAGTATGTGATCAATAGAGGTATGGATATCTATTGGTATGATTGGATGTGGTCACCTGCGGCAGGTTACAAGGACCGTGTGATAATTCCTTTCTATCAAGATGATCGAGTGGTAGGATATACCGCACGTAAGATCACAGATGGGAAACCTAGATACCTAGCACACGGACAACCTGGCTATGTGTTCAATCTAACTAGACAGCCTAGGGAACGTAAGTACACGATAGTGGTAGAGGGCCATTTTGATGCTATCGCTATCGACGGAGTCTGTATCGGACACAATGATCCAAACGAAACACAGATAGCACGTATCAACGCATTAGCCAAGGAAATCATTGTAGTACCTGACAGAGATAAACCCGGTGCCAAAATGTTAAAAGCAGCCATCGACAATGGTTGGAGTGCCAGTTTACCACCCTGGGGTGACGATGTCAAAGACGTAGCAGATGCTGTCAAGCGTTATGGACGGTTGTATGTCTTGACCACGATTTTACACTATAGAACAAGCAATCAACTAAAAATACAAGTAATGAAAAAGAAACTAGAAGGACTTAAATGATTAAACAAGACAAAGAAAAACCAAACTATGATTACGAGATACAGAAGCTATATTTAGAAATGTTCCTTAGCGATGCTGAGACGTTCAGCCGTTGCCAGAGCATATTTGATCCAGAGAATTTTGACCAAAAATTACGTGAGACTGCTGAATTCGTCACACGTTACGTAGATGAATATAAAATCATTCCAGACGTCAGCATCGTGAATGCGGCCTGTAAAAGAGACCTACAGACTGTAGATTTACCGCAACAGAATTACGAATGGCTCAAGGACGAATTTGAGCAATTTTCACGACATAAAGCACTGGAACGTGCTATCATGAAGAGTTTTGATCTACTGGAAAACGGAGAGTACGGGCCAGTTGAAAAACTAGTCAAAGACGCTATACAGGTCAGTTTGACCAAAGATATGGGTACAGATTACTTTGAAGATCCCAAAGCGAGGCTGACTGCACTCAAGGACGGAAATGGTCAGATTAGCACTGGTTGGCCCAGCATCGACAAGAAATTGTATGGCGGATTTAATCGAGGTGAATTGAATATTTTCTGTGCTGGATCAGGGGGCGGTAAGAGTTTGTTCCTGGCTAACATGGGCGTAAACTGGGCATTACAGGGCTTGAACGTGCTTTATCTAACTTTTGAATTGAGCGAAAAATTAGTGGCGATGAGGCTGGATTCTATGGTCACTGGCATCACTACACGAGAGATTTTCAAAAGCATAGATGACGTGGAATTAAAGGTCAAAATGGTGGGAAAACAGTCGGGAAGCATACAGATCAAGTATATGCCCAGTGGGAAAAATTGTAACGATATTCGGTCATATTTGAAGGAATATCAGGTCAAAAAGGGTCTAAAACCAGACGTAATTTTAATAGATTACCTGGATTTGATGATGCCACTAAATGTGAAGGTATCGCCCAGTGATCTGTTCGTTAAAGACAAATATGTGTCAGAAGAGATAAGAAACTTGGCTATGGAAACACAATGTATCACCGTTACAGCGTCACAGTTAAATCGTGCGGCAGTTGAAGAAATCGAGTTTGATCACAGCCATATTTCGGGCGGTTTGAGCAAGATCATGACAGCGGATAATGTTATCGGTATCTTTACCAGCCGTGCTATGCGTGAGCGTGGACGCTATCAGATACAGTTCATGAAGACTAGATCAAGCAGTGGCGTAGGGCAAAAAGTAGATCTAGAATTCAACGTAGAAACCCTGCGTATCAGCGATCTAGGCGAGGATGGAGATCAATCAAATCCGCAACAGACCAGCAGACCCGGCAACAGCGTATACGCAGGACTCAAGCGTAGTAGCACAGTGACAGCTGATCCAGATACGGGAGAGCTAGACCCCACGCAGGGCATAAACGCACCTAAGATACGTGCGGACGTAGGCGGTGCGGCGATCAGGAAAATGTTGGAAAAATTAAATACCGAACGTGATTAGAACCAGGCCTTGACTTCTTGGTCAGCGGCCTTTTCTACACAGTCCAACCATTGATCATCACCTATCCTATGGAAGGTGTTAGAGACCTTGGCGTCTATAGACAACCATCTATGCTGTTCAGTCCAGGGATAGTCACCGGACATCTCGCCTTCTAGGAATCCGGATTTGAGACGCCTACGCCCCAGGCAACAACGCCAGTGATTGGGTCCATTGCCCGTGCTGATAGCGGCCAATATAGAAATTTCGCTGGTCACTCCTATCTGATCGGTTACCCTGCGTGTGCTGGTAGATTGCCAATCCAGGGTATGCACGAAGAATATCCTATTAGTCTCATCGGGGCCACCCCAATAGACTGGGTCCATGCCTATATAGTTTATACCGCTGTGTTGCATGACCGTGCTGATGTTCATGCCCGACATAACGGGTTTGTTGATCTGTATCTGGGTGCTGTAGTTGGGGGTGTGACGCACGACCAGTAGCAGGCCTCTTTGGAAATGTTCGTGTGCGGTAGTGGGCGTGGCTACCAGCAGTTTACCTTCATAGTTTTCCAGTGTCATCACATATTTACCGTATAAATATCCTGTATGAACATAAAAGAATTCACTCCGGGAATAGAACTGCATGACCAACTGAATCCCCTGCTGTGGGACGGCGATCACCTAAAGGCTGACGTGAGGTTGGCCCTGCAACACATAGCCCACAAATTCCAACTGTTCCTGGGTATACCAGTCCGGGTGGTAGACACCGTGATAACAGGCAGCCAGACGGCCTATACCTACACAGAGGAAAGCGATCTAGATCTACACCTCATAGTGGACTACCGATCAGCTGACTGCGACCAACCCGTGCATGAACTGTTCGACAGCAAACGCCAGCTATGGAAACAGCTACACACCATAGACATACGGGGCATACCCGTGGAATGCTACGTGGAAGATCACATGGAGCCCGCGGAGGGGCATGTCTACAGCCTGGATCAGGATCGATGGATCAAACAGAGCAGGCCCGTGACACCAGATGAGATCCCAGATCAAGTGGTACGGGACTCGGCACACTGGACACGCCAGATCAAGACCGCTGTGAGATCTGGTAACCTCGCCATACTGCACAAGACCAAACAGCTACTGCGTGACTACAGGCACAGAGGCCTAAAGGACCGGGGAGAGCTCAGCCGAGAGAATTTGGTGTTCAAGACCCTACGCAACAACGGTGCTATCAGCCAGCTGGTCACGGCCATAAGGCGTCTGGAAGATCGGGAACTGAGCCTGGCTTGACACTGACAGCGATAGACCTTATAATAATAGCATGAATACACTATATCTAGACATGGACGGAGTGGTCGCGGATTGGGATCGTGCGGCCACGGACTTGGTAGGCCGTAAACGCAAGAGCCTAGACGGACGTTGGAGCCACGAAGACTGGCAGACCATACGACAAGACCCACACTTCTACAGGCACTTGCCCCTGATGGATGGTGCACACGAGCTGGTACGCACCGCCCGAGGATTCAGATCTCTGGGCTGGCGGCTACTATTCCTCACGGCCATACCACGCAACAACGATCACCCCTGGGCCTTTAACGACAAGATGCTGTGGGCACGCGAACACTTCCCTGACATACCCGTGCACTTTGGACCCTACAGCGAAGACAAACAGCAACACACACAGCCCGGCGATATACTAGTGGATGACAGATCCAGCAACTGTGCTGAATGGCAGCAGAAAGGGGGCACGGCCATACAGGTGCGTGACGGTGATCTCAAGCCCGCTATACAGGCCCTGGCTGAGATCGCACTCAAGATCTAGGGGCCAGAATCCGGCCGCCGAGAGCCCAGGAGCACGAAGTGCGAGCGGTAAAAAGATTTTTGCCCCCTCTGTTAAATACCTATATAATAAAGATAGGAGGCACCATGACAGAATTTTTGGCATTATTGGGCGTGGCCGTGATGGCCATAGTGATAGCGGTCAAACTGATCAATTACTTTACTGATGACGACTATGGGAATTAGAATATGACTACACTGAAATTGACTTGGCGTATACCCTTAGGGGGTGGTGAGATCAAGATAGCTAACCAGCGATTGAATAGACTGCACGTGGAGCTAGATCGATGGCATCGAGAGCACAGCCCCGATGAACGCATAATACAGCTATTGCAGACACAGCCATATACCTATCAATGCGATCTAGATGAGGATGAAGACAGTACAGTCTTGTTCCTGACCACTTGGAAAGGTCCCAGTTACACAGTGGGTTCGTAGGCTAATAGAAACAGAGTACAGGATCGCTCCTGCCGGAATGACACACCGCATAGGTGTATGTACTGCTGTGGCCAAGTGTGCCAGCACCATTCAGCATAGTGTGGTCCTATACAGTTCAGCAACCATGATTCTACCCTAGCTACCGCTTCTACCCAATCTGGCTGTCCGTTGCGTTCGATCAAGGGCCAACGTGCTACAGCTACGTAGGGTAACTGTAGTGCAGGATGATCATACAAGGCAGTCATAGTGATATTTAACAGAATATCACGATAGACCCAGTGCAGAACGTTGTAGTGGTGTTAGGATCCTTAGCTGATCACCTGTGAGCTGGCTGATCTGAGTGGGAGACAGTGCCCTGCACTGCTCCTGACTCATAGTGGCTATATCCAGCTGTGATAGGCTGGGCACATAGACATAGGGTATGTCAGCTAGGGCGAGATCCGCCATGTATTGGCTGTAGATTGGTGTTGTCATAGTGTTATTTAATCTGTCGATGGGGATCGTCTAAGATGAATTCTACCCAACTCAGGATGATGCCCAGACCCGAACAGTCCCCGCGGGGACGTAGATAGTAGAACTGTAACCACAATAGCCTGCCACTGTCTGTACGGACGGGAAGCCATGCGAACTGTCGAAGGTAGGTAGTATGGTTATGTGTGACTAGCATAGAGATATTTACAAAAAAAAGGTCTCTAGCAGGCAAAAAAATTGCTACGCAAAATTTCAAGGCCGTGGAGATCTCGGCCCCTGGTGATTACATCTAACTGGTGGTGGATTTTTGGGGGTTTTGAGAGAGTTTGAAAGATTTGGAAGATTTGAGAGAGTTTGAAAGATTTGAGAGAGTTTGAAAGATTTGAGAGTTTTTGAAAGATTTGGCACGCCATTTTTCTTTTTGCTAGCAGTGTTAGGATTTACTACCTCCTCGGGGGAGATCAGCCCCCCAGGCCTGTCTAGAGAATAGGATAATAGTTTTTGTAGGATTTCTGGGGGGGACGATACAGCCCGTTGCCCCCCAATAGTTGAATAGATTACTAAGGTATTCGCCTGCATGGAGTCCAGGGGGACTAGCTGCCCCCCACCTAGTCCGGCTACACAGCTGATACATTAACGTGACATACAGCAGGCATGCCCCGCCTTGCTGTACGCAGCGGTGTATGCAGTGTGCGGGATAGCCAGCCCCGCAGTTAGGCAGCTTAAACCTAACAGTGTGCGTAACGGGAAGCACAGCTTATCTATATGCACACGCTGTCCACAGGTGCAGTGCAAGGCCGGTGTGCGGGAACTGCACAACAACTGTTATGTTTGTTATGTTTTGCGTGTGGGGCTGCCGCCCGTGTACAGCGGCAGCAGTGTGTGATAGGCGTGTGGGGTGAGGTTGCGTCCCCCTACTGCTCCTAAGGTGCTAGGCGTAGCCTGTGCCTATCAAGCCCGTGTCAAAGGCTTTCATAAAGAGGTTCCCCTCTATGTAGTATAAGTTGCGTGCGGTCTTCCATCCTCTCCGCCAAGCCTCTCCTAGCCCCGACGTGATAGGATAAGGATTCCCTGTGTAGAAATCTAGACCTATGTCGTAGGCAGTCATGCCTCTATACTCAGCTGCCTCACGGTCAGCATCCGAGGGGTTCTCAGCACGCTCTGCTTCCCTGGCAGACCTGCTGACTAGATAGTAGCCCGTAGCTGTCCACCCCAGGAAGAGTCCTATGGCGACTAGTAGTAGTATGAGTTCTGTGTTCATGTGTGTGCTCCTTTCTGTTAAAGTAATCGTATTATACTGCCAAAAATGTAGATGGCCAACAGCATGAGATTAACCACGATCAGTGCAGGGTCTTTCATCAGGACAGCCGCTGACAGCCAGAACAGACTGCCCAAGTTGAAACTGTAGACGTTGTAGGGATCTATCTGCAGGCTGGTCAGCAGTGCTCCCAGTATGGTGAATATGGTGCCCAGCCATTTTAGTGTGTTTAATCTCAGCATTGGGCACGGTGTGGGGCTATAGCGGGGTCTTGCTCTGTGAGTGTGCCTGCCAGCCAATTCCCAGCTGTGATTAAGGCTAGTGCTAGAGAGAAAGAGAGGGCCATGACCATGACTATGGCCGCCAGTTGTTTCATAGGATTTCCCATCTGAGGCCTTTCACTTGCTGACCGCGGCGGGTCCAATAGGGTACGGCCCACGCTAGGTTAGTCTCTGTGACTATTAACCGATTGTTTAGATATACACGCATCGTGTGCTCCTTGTGTTGATATTGTACTGTCAAACAAATAGCCCTATTGTCTGTAGGGCTATCTGTTTTTTTAACTTATCATCACTGTCTCTACTCGTATCTCCCAAGCGTTAGCCTTACAGCGATCTATAAACGCCATACGCCACTTGCTGTCATACCAGTGCTTGTAGCCGTCGCCTTTGATCTGTTGCTCCAACGCACGCTTGCGTTTTAGGGCATTCTCAGGGGTTGGGGAAAAAGCAGTAAAACCCTCAACAGGGGTATCTTGTCTGGGGTTGATCGCATAAACGATAGTTGCTAACATAGTGACTCCTTAGTCTGTTTGCCTACTGTGCAGACACGATTGTCTGCTTCAGTAATTGCTATTATACACGAGGTTTTACCTCTTGTCAATCAGTTAGGGATGATTTACAAAACTTTACAAACAGCCTTGTCCCCGCTCATAGGGTTGAGAAACCTGCCCCGGGGCAGTACTGTTTGTGATGTTCCCCGCAAAAACCACCTGTGGAGTTATCGTGTGTTTGTCCCGGATAGCAGTGTGAATGCCTATGACCGGGGTTAGGCCAAGGGGCCTTCCTCGACGAGGAATTCATCGTAGGCTGCATTGAGATCATCGATGAGGTCCTGTAAGGTGTGTGTGCGACGGTCAGCACGCTTGCGATTCCTCACTGAGCTACCCTCCTGGTACACGGACCACACGTGATGACCGCAATAGCTTTTGTTGGGCACGCTAGGGTTATCGCAGGTCCTGGATTCAGATCCCGGTCCCATCCACTGACAGACCGACTCGTGATGCGTTGCTTTCATGTTGTTCCCTTAATTCTTTTAGTTGTTGTTGATATTGTGTGGCCAACATGTTGGCCCGCTTGATCCCCTCGGCGGCATCTTGCAGTGCGTCCGCGTACTCCCAGGCCGCGTCCCTGTGGCCTGCATCTCGGGCCAACCATTCGGCCGCCCAGAACAAGGCTAGGAGGCACCAAAACTGCCAACCCCACGTGGCCACCCCGAGGCTATCGATGACGACGCCCAGAGTAGCGTAAAGTGCTATGCGTTGTATTAACGTGCTCATGTACGACGCATACAGGTTGTACGTGCCATGCTCTGCCACGCTGTGGGGAATCCCTTACGCAGATCAGCTAGCTTTAATACCATGCGTAAGCTGATCTCACGTAACTTGTCCTTGTGATCTTCTACGAACTGCACGATCTCGTCCTTAACAGCGGGGTCTTCCCACCCGTATCTGTCGAGCATACCGCGTGACACGATCTGTTTGATCCAAAGTATACGTTCCCTCATTGTATCCATCTGCAGATCTATGTAGTGGCAACGGCTCTCCAGTGCGTCTAGATGGCTACGTAGCTTCTTGCTCTTTACATGTTCAAACTTGATATTGGTAATGAATATCGCAGCCCCTTTGAATTCAAAGCGATCAGGAATGCCTTCTCCCCGTAGCAAACGTGAATCGGTGTTCCAGGCGATCCAACGCCTCTCACTGCTGTCAAGTGCACCTTTGAGTATGTTCAGGGAAAGCTCGTCTAGCAAGATCTGATCACAGTCGTCGAACACCACCACGTGATTCTCTGCAGAATACTGATAGAGTTTAGCGTATAATCCTAGTGCTGACATCGCACCTTTAACCACTTCGTACTTAGGGGGACGTTCACCTAACATGTCAAACAGGCCATCCTTCTGTAGCACGGCTTCTACCCCGTGGCTCTTGCCCACACCAGGCGGCCCCGATACAATCATAGCACGCACCGTCCCCGCCTTTACAGCTTTAGTCATCTCGTTGAGGATCTCAAATCTCTCTCCCAGGCGGCCTAGGATGGCTTCATCTGATTCTTGTGCTACAGCTGATTCCCTCGCACGTATCGCTTCGTGATCGAACTCCAGTATGGTAGTGACGGCGGAAGGTTTAGTATTTGCTCTTGCCATGTGTTTCCTTAGTTGCGTTGTAAAAAGTGTATTATACTATTATTTACAGCCGCTGTCAATCCTTTTTGGACTTATTCGCCGCTGCCGCACCTATGATCATCTGTAGCCAAAGCATGGCGAACCAAGTGTCTGAGTTGCTGTCGATGGCCGTGTGAAACAGTGTGTTGAGCGACCATATAGTGATCAGGGGTCCAGCTATGATGACTGCTATAGTGATTAGTATAATTAAGAGTAATTTGATCATGAGAATTCCTTTTCTATATTATAACAGAACCCCGCAGAGGCCACAAGACCTACAGCGGGGTCGTTTGGGTTAGACGTAGAGTAGTTTAGTCCTGTAGTCGTGTTCTTCCATGGGGTCGATGGGTTCGTCCATTCCGTAAATGTATTCTTCTAGCACTTCCTCTTCCTCTTCCTCTTCCTCTTCCTTAGCTTGCTCGCTCCAGCCGTTGGATTCTAGCATAGCTTTTACATCGTACACGCTCATAAATTTCAAGCAGGCGATAAGCATATCCTCCCCGCTAACTAATCCTTCTTCTACTAGGCCTAATGCTTGGTCACGTGTGTTTGCGTATGACATAGTGTGTTGCTCCTTTTGTTAAAACACAAGTACATTATAAGACAAAAAAGCACAGTTTCCTGTGCTTTACAAAACTTTACACAGTTTCCCTCTCTTTAAAAAACTCATCTATTGCCGTTCTCACGCAGTGCTCTGCGTCATTAGTATGTCCACCTATGTGCCAATCAACTACACGCTCGGGGTCCACTCCGTACTGTTTCCAGTCATATATGGTCGTTACCGTAGTAGCATCAGTAACAGGGTCTGTAAAGACTAACACCCACTCCGCTTGTACTTTGTCTCCCTCCGCCCATCTCTCTGGCTCCCCAAAGATTTCCACCAGCGAGGCGTAGTTTATGTTGATGTGGCCCCGTAAACTAGTGCCATTTACTACTTCCCAGTCTGTTGCTCTTTTCCATGTTTTCATCGCGTGCTCCTTTGTTAAAGTAACGGTATTATAACACAAATAAAAGCCCTTGCGGGCTTAGGGTTAATCCATCCTGCTGCCTGCATAAGCTCTAAGTCCCAAGCTCTGCAGATATGTAGCCAGTGCCTGTGCACCCGCCTCTTTCACT
>Ga0164297_10004780_pt1 | contig 11967 bp, 10 predicted proteins | sample GEODES058metaG_FD_113539 | JGI IMG/M metagenome (GOLD analysis project Ga0164297, IMG submission 113539) | Dystrophic lake water microbial communities from Trout Bog Lake, Wisconsin, USA - GEODES058 metaG | ecosystem: Environmental > Aquatic > Freshwater > Lake | place: USA: Trout Bog Lake... | reverse complement strand
TGTTCCCCAAGGAAGGGGTACCGGTTTCCCCGTATGCGGCCGGGATTCCGAAGACGGCACCGCATCCGAATGCGGCGCGGCTGTTTCTCGACTGGTCGCTGTCCGAGGAGGGGCAGGAATTTGTCAGCCGCGATCAGGGCAGCCTCTCAGCGTTGAAGGTGCCGCCTTACGTGCCGGAAGGGTTGGATCTGAAGACGACGAAGTTATGGCTGCCGGAGAATGCTGGCTACGTGGCGCTGCATGACAAGTGGATCGAGGAATGGAACGCGATCTACGGCTATCGGCAGTAATCGGGAAGGGGAACACCATGTCCAGGCTCAGCCGTCGTACGTTGCTGGCTGCTTCTGCCGGGTTGGCGGTGGCTGGTCGGGCGCAGGCCTTCGCGCCGTTCAGCCCGCCGGACGCCTTGGTGGCGGCGGCGCAGAAGGAAGGGCGGATGGTTTATTACACCGCCAGCTTTACCGAGGTGGAGCAGGAGGTGATCGGCGCCTTCAACAAGCGCTTTCCGGGGATTCGGGTGGAGATGGTGCGCGCCTCGGGCGGGCAGTTGATTACCCGCATCAAGACCGAGGCGGCGGCGGGGAAGTTGGCGGCGGATGTGATCGACCACTCCGATCGCGGGTTGATGAAGGAAATTGAGGCGATCTTTGCCGATTACGCGCCGCCGAATGCGGCGGCGTATCTGCCGGAGGCGCTGATTTCGCCTAAGCTTTGGCCGCGGCTGACGCCGGCGTGGAGCATTGCCTACAATACCGAACTGGTGAAAAACCCACCGAAATCCTGGATGGATCTGACCAGGCCCGGCTATGAAAAGGGCGCCATCGGGCAGGTGATCGCGCCATCGGGCGGGACGACGTGGACGCGGATTATGTTTGAGCGGCAGGTTTTGGGGGAGGATTACTGGGCGCGGCAGGCGGCGACGAAGCCGGCTTTGTATCCCTCCGGGGCACCGTTGGCGGATGCGCTGGTGCGGGGCGAGGTTTCGATCGCGCCGCTGATCTACAACGCCATTTTGCCGAAAAAGCGGGATGGGGCGCCGGTGGAGATTTTCTTTCCGCCGGAAGGGGTGCCGATTGTGCCGTATGCGACCGGGATTCCGAGGACGGCGCGTAACCCGAATGCGGCGAAATTATTCCTCGACTGGTCACTGTCAGATGAAGGGCAGGCGTTCACGATTAAGGATCAGGGCAATCTGACCAGCCTGAAGGTGCCGCCTTTTATTCCGGAGGGGTTCGACCCGAAGACGGCGAAGGTGTGGGTGCCGAAATTTAGCGAGTTTGCCAGCCTGCGAGACAAATGGCTGGAAGAATGGAACACGGTTTACGGCTATCGCCAATGAACACTAAGCATGGCTACCGCCAATTAACACTAAGTATGGCTACCGCCAATGAGCGCTGAGCTCCACATCACCGACCTGCGCAAGGTGTTCCCGACCGGTAAGCCGGCGGTGGACGGGGTGAGTTTTACTGTCGCCGCTGGGGAGATTGTGGTGCTGCTCGGCCCGTCCGGCTGCGGCAAGACGACGACTTTGCGCTGCGTGGCCGGGCTGGAGCATCCGACGGGCGGCGAAATCAGCCTCGGTGGGGATTTGGTGTCCGCGCCGGGCAAGGGGGTGCTGGTGCCGCCGCGGCTGCGCAATGTGGGGATGGTGTTCCAGTCCTACGCGGTGTGGCCGCATATGACGGTGCGGCAGAATGTGACCTATCCGCTGCGCACCCGCAAAATGAGCCGACCGGCGATGGAGGCGGCGGTGGCGGAGGCGTTGGAGTTGGTGGATCTGGCCGCCTATGCCGACCGGCCGGTGACACAGCTTTCCGGCGGGCAGATGCAACGCGTGGCGTTGGCGCGGTCTATGGTCTATGCGCCGCGTTTGCTGCTGCTGGATGAGCCGCTCTCCAACCTGGATGCTCAGTTGCGGTTGCGGCTGCGCGATGATCTGCGGCGGATTATCAAAAAGGCCGGGCTGACGGCGCTGTATGTGACGCATGATCAGGCGGAGGCGGTGGTGCTGGGTGACCGCATCGGGGTGATGCAGGGCGGCAAGCTGAGGCAGATGGCGAGCCCGGAGGCGATTTATAATCGGCCGGCGGATTTGTTCGTGGCCGAGTTTACCGGCGCGACCAATCTGATCCGTGGCAAGCTGCTGCGGCGCGAGGGCGATTACGGCGAGATTGCTGCGCCGAACGGGCAAACGGTGCGGGCCTGGATGCCCGAGGCGTGCGCGGTGGGTGCGGCGGTGACGTTGGCGTTGCGGCCGGAGAATGTGCGGTTGGGCGTGCCGGACGGCGAGGCGAATCGGTATACCGCGGTGGTGCGGGATATGCGCTACCAAGGCACCCAGACGATCTATGATCTGGATCTGCTGGGCGCGCGGATTGAGACGCTGGAACTGGGCACGGCGGCGCGGCATCCGGTGGGGAGCGAGGTCGCGGTGAGCCTGCCGCCGGCCTTGACCTGGGCCTATGCGCTGGGGGTTTAACAGCGTTTCCGACATGGCAAAAAAATGACTTGCGCTGGGGGGGGAGGGGTCTTATTCCCGCCCTCCTACGCAGCAACGCACGTGCCTCTGGCCCCCCGTCCGCGGTGATAAGGGTTACGTAACGACGTCAAGCGTTCTGGCAATCGTCTGGTCGCTGGTTCGTTCGACCGTTTCGCAATCATGGCCCGTCGCCTTTCTCAGGCGGGTTATTTATCCGGGGAGTGCGTGCGATGACCTCAAAAGTCGCTCGTTTTCTTGCTGACCATCAGCCGGCAACGCCGTGCCTGGTTCTGGACGTTGATCGGGTGGAAGCCAATTTCCGCCGGATTACCGCCGGCTTGCCGTTGGCGCGGGTTTACTATGCGGTGAAGGCCAATCCGGCGCGGCCGATTCTGGACCGCCTGGTGGCGTTGGGCAGCAGCTTTGATGCCGCTGGCATTGAAGAGATTGAGATGTGCCTGGCCGCTGGGGCGTCCCCGGATCGGATCAGCTTTGGCAACACGATCAAGAAGAGCTCGGCCATCGCACGCGCGTTTGCCGCGGGCGTGGACATGTTTGCCTTCGATTCGGCGGAAGAACTGGACAAGCTGGCGCAACTGGCGCCGGGCAGCCGGGTTTATTGTCGTATCCTGGTGGAGAACGAGGGCGCGGACTGGCCGCTGTCGCGCAAGTTCGGCACCACGGTTGCCAATGCCCGTACGCTGATGCTGCGCGCGGCTGAACTCGGGCTGGACCCGTATGGGCTGTCGTTCCACGTCGGCAGCCAGCAGACCACCACGGGCAGCTATGAGGCGGCCATTGGCAAGGTGGCGATGCTGTTCACCGATCTGCGCGATGCGGGGGTGAATATCCGTATGGTCAATCTCGGCGGCGGCTTCCCGGTGCGTTACCGCGAGGAGGTGCCGGAGTTTGGCCAGTTTGCCGATGCGATCATGGGCGCGATGACCGAGCATTTCGGCAACGCGCTGCCGGAAATGCTGATCGAGCCGGGCCGGTCCGTTGTCGGCGATGCCGGGGTGATTGCCACCGAGGTGGTGCTGGTGAGCCGCAAGGACCCGACCGACCCGGTGCGCTGGGTGTATCTGGATATTGGCCGCTTCGGCGGGCTGGCGGAAACCGAGGGCGAGGCGATCAAGTATCGGTTCACCACCGCGCATGATGGCGGCGAGACCGGCCCGGTTGCGATTGCCGGCCCGACCTGCGATGGCGCCGATATTCTGTATGAGCGCAGCAATTACCGGCTGCCGTTGGCGCTGACCGCCGGCGACCGGATCGAGATCCTCGCGGCTGGGGCCTACACCACCACCTATGCCAGCCAGCGTTTCAACGGCTTTGCGCCGTTGGCCGAGCATTACGTCTGACGGCATTCGCCGCCCTTTTTTGTGTCTGACCTGGACTAGGCCGCCTTGGCGGCTTCCAGGAAGGTGGAGACTTCGCGTTGCAGGGCGTCTGACTGCTGCGACAAATCACCGGCCGCACTCAGCACCTGGGAGGCGGCGGCGCCGGTTTGGGTGGCGGCGTCGCTGATACCGACGACGTTGCGGCCAACATCCTGGGTGGCAGCGGCGGATTGCTGCACGTTGCGGGCGATTTCCGCCGTGGCGGCACCCTGTTCCTCCACCGCGGCGGCGATGGAGGTGACGACGGAGCTGACCTCGGCAATGGCGCGGCTGATGCCCTGGATGGCGGTGACGGCGTCTTTGGTGGCCGACTGGATCTGGCCGACCTGCTGGGCGATTTCCTCCGTTGCCTTACCGGTTTGCTGGGCGAGGCTTTTTACTTCCGAGGCGACCACGGCGAAGCCTTTGCCGGCATCCCCGGCGCGGGCGGCCTCAATGGTGGCGTTCAGCGCCAGGAGGTTGGTCTGGCTGGCGATGTTGGTCATCAGGCCGACGACATCGCCGATTTTCTGCGCCCCTTCTGCCAACGCCTGCACGATCGGGTCCGCCCGACGGGCATCGGCGGCGGCGCGTTCCGTCATCTGTGCGGATTGGGCGACCTGGCGGGTGATTTCGCTGATCGAGGTGGCGAGTTCCTCCGAGGCGCTGGCGACGGTGCTGAGGCCATTCGAGGCCTGCTCGGCGGCGGCGGCCACCGTGGTGGTGCGGCCCTGGGTTTCCCCGGCGACGCTGGACATGGATTGCGCTGTGGCTTCCAGTTCCGTCGAGGCGGAGGTCAGGGTTTGCACCAATTCGCCGACTTTGGTTTCGAAGCTGGAGAACAGGCGATCGAGCCGGGTGGCGCGTTCGGCCTTCGCCGCCGTTTCGGCCAGTTGCTCGGCGGCAAGGCGATCGGCCGCAATGGCGTTTTCGCGTAGCACTTCGACGGCGGCGGCGATGGCGCCGATTTCGTCTGTGCGGTCCCGCGAGGGCACGGCGGAGGTTTTATCGCCTGCGGCGAGGCGGCTGATGGCGGCGGTGATGCCGGCCAGCGGGTTGGCAATACCGCGCCCGAGCACGAGGGCGATCAGCAGGGCGGCAACCAGGCCGAGGACCGCGAGCACTTCCTGCGTGGTGGTTAGTGCGGCGACCCGAGAGACCACCGCGTCCGTTTCGGCGGTGAGGTCGGCGCGCAAGGAGGCGGTTACGACGGCCATCTGGGTTGACATGTCGGTCGACAGCTTACGCAGCACGTTGTCGCGCAGGTTGTCCACCGACTGGCGCTTTTGCACGTAGCTGCGGAAGTTGGTGGTATAGGCGCCGATTGCTGCCTCGATCGGGTTGACCAGATCGGCGGCGCCCGGAACGGCCATCTGCTTAATTTGTGCCACCAGGGCGGCGGCTTTGCTGGATGCCGCATCAAACTTGGCGAGTTCGTCGGCTGCGGCCAGGGTTTGGTAGCGCAAATTGGCGGTGCGGCTTTGCAGCGCGGCGTTGTGCAAGGCGTCGGCGGCGTCGCCGAAGCTGGTGTCCCCGCTTTTCGCGGCGAAGGCCGACAGGCCGGCATAAAGTTGCTCGTTGTGTTCGCCGGACTGATATAGCTTGTCCCGCAAGCTTAACATGGCCCCGAGGTTGGTTTCCATGCTCGCGACAGCGGCTTCATACTCGACCAATTTGCCGCGAACGGCGCGGTAGCCCTCTTTGCGTTGCTCGGACGCGGTGGTGGCCAGTGCCGCGTCCGTCAGGGTGCGGCTGTCAGCTTCGGCCTGCCGGGCTTCCTTGAGGGCGTCGGCTTCTCCGCTGATGCTGAAGCGGAGGATCGCTCGGCGCTGCACTTCGAGTAGTTTGTCAATTTCGAGTCCGCGGACGGTGCTCCCGGCGTAGCGCTGCATCAGGGCGACGTCGGTGTTGACAGACGCGAGTTGCCAGGCGGCGAAGCCAGCGGTTCCCAGACCGATCAAGGCGATAGCGGTGAAGCCGCCATAGATCCGGCTGGTAACGGAAAGTTTCATAATGGATCAGACTCCTGCATACGCGTAAGGAAAAATGCCCTTCTGCGTATCAATACGTGCGAGCGGTAAACCGGTGATGAACGGCACCGGTTGGCTGCGGCGCCGGCCGGGGCTTTCGATGGGGCGACGGCTGTGGCAATACCAGGGCCCGCCTGCATCCGCGCCGCTGGGGCCAGGACCGGGCAGCAATGAGGAGGACGGCCGGATGAGCATGGCCAGTGACACCAATCCGCAACCCGGCAAGGGGCTTGCTATGTCGCCGGGCGCGCTGGCCGGGCTGAAGGTGATTGACCTGACCCGCGTGCTGGGCGGGCCGTATTGCACCATGGTGCTGTCCGATCACGGCGCCGACGTCATCAAGATTGAGCCGCCGCAGGGCGATGAAACCCGCGAATGGGGCCCCCCGTTCAAGGGCGAGGATGCCAGCTACTTCATTGGGGTGAATCGCAATAAGCGGGCGATCGGGCTGGATTTGTCCAAGCCGGAAGGCCGGGCGGTGCTGCTGCGGATGCTGGAGGGTGCGGATATCCTGGTGGAGAACTTCAAGCCGGGCGGCATGGAGAAATGGGGCCTGGGCTATGAGAAGGACCTGGAGCCGCGCTTCCCCGGCCTGATCCATTGCCGGGTGTCTGGCTTTGGCGCTGACGGCCCGCTTGGCGGACTGCCCGGCTATGACGCGATTTTGCAGGCGATGACGGGGTTGATGAGCATCAACGGCGACCCGACGACCGGGCCACTGCGGATGGGCACGCCGATTGTGGATATCGCCACCGGGCTGTACTCGGTGATCGCCATCCTGATGGCGCTGCATGAGCGCAAGACCTCCGGCCGGGGGCAGCATCTGGATATGACGCTGCATGATTGCGGCATGTCCTTGCTGCACCCGCAGGCGCCGAATTTTTTCCTGAACGGCAAGCGGCCGGCGCCGCTGGGCAACCCGCATCCGAATCTGGCACCGTATGAGAAATACCCGACCAAGACCTGCGAGATTTTCGTGGCGTCCGGCAATGATGGCCAGTTCACCAAACTATGCGACGCGCTGGGCCGGCCGGAACTGGGGCGCGATCCGCGCTTTTTGAAGAATGCCGACCGGTTGCAGAACCGGCCGGCGCTGATGGCCGCGTTCGCCGGGGTGCTGGCGGAGCATGATGGCCATGAATTGTGCATCAAGCTGCTGAAAATGGGGCTGCCGGCCGGGCCGGTGCTGCATGTGGACGAATCCATGGTCGCCCCGCACACCGTGGCGCGGCAGATGGTGACCGAGCTTGACGACTACAAAGGCCTGGGCACGCCGATTAAACTCTCGCGCACGCCGGGCGGCACGCGCAGCAAGCCGCCGACCTATGCGCAGCATACCGATGAAGTGTTTGCCGAGTTCGGGTTTTCGCCCGATGAGGTGGCGGCGCTGAAGGCGGCGGGGGTGGTGCATACGACGCGGCGGAAGGTGGGCTGAGGTGTTGTTTTTGTGACCCAAACACACCAAAAAACGTCGTGATTTTTTTGGCGGTGCCTTGCGCTCCCGGGTGAGTTGGGAGGTATGGGGCTAAAGTCGGAACGTTTTTTGCTCCTTTTTCGCAAAAAAGGAGGATTGTTCTAAAGGACGACCCGCACCCCGACCCTCTCCCGCAAGCGCGGGAGGGGGCGAAGAAAGGGGTTGCAGCGATGGGCGTTAGTTGTTAATACTAACGTCATGAGCATTATTTCTCCCACCCCGCGTCTGAGCGACGCCGCACCGGAAACGGTGCGGCGCCTGGGGTTGATTGTGGAGGGACTGGCGGCGCTGGTGGCGCGGCGGTTTTTGCGTGATCCGAAGTTCTTTGCCGTGATTGGGCCGCTGTGGAGTTGGTTGAACCGGCGGGTGCAGCGGTTTGGCCGGCTGCGGATGGGGACGGCTGCGGTGCGGGCGCGGCCCGCGCGCCCGGTGGTGACGCCCAAGGCGCGCGCGGTGCCGGCGACGCCGCGGGTACGGTTGCCGTGTGGCCGGGGCTGGTTGGTGCGGGCGCTGGGCTGGGAGGCGGTGGCTTATGGCAGCCAACTCGCGGCGTTGCTGGCGGAGCCGGAGATGGTGGCCTTGCTGGCGGCGGTGCCGGGCGTGGGCCGGGTGTTGCGGCCGTTGGGGCGGATGCTGGGGGTGCAGGTTGGGCCAGTGATGGCGAAGCCGGCGGCAGTGGCGACGCCACGCAAGGTGCGGGTGCGCAAGCCGCGCATGAAGCGGGAGAAGCCGTGGTCGCCGGGGCCGATTCGGCCGCTGTGGACGGTGGGGCCAAAACGGGCGGTTTGAGATCGCGATCAACGACGCCTATTTTGTTGCGATATCGTAATAACTATCGTATAATAGTTTATTTTTGTTGTGATTTTATGCGTTTTCTCTCGATGGCGACAGGCGGGCCGCAGGGTTGCCCCTGCGGCCCGGTGCGTTCAGCCGACGCGGCTGGCGACGAGGTCGGTAACGACGGTGGGGTCGGCGAGGGTGGAGGTATCGCCGAGGCCGTCGATTTCATTGGCGGCGATCTTGCGCAGGATGCGGCGCATGATTTTGCCGGAGCGGGTTTTCGGCAGGCCGGGCGCCCATTGGATGGCATCCGGGGCGGCGATGGGGCCGATTTCCTTGCGGACCCAGGCGACGAGTTCCTTGCGCAGGGCTTCGGTTGGCTCGATGCCGGCGTTCAGGGTGACATAGGCGTAGATGCCTTGGCCCTTAATGTCGTGCGGGAAGCCGACGACGGCGGCTTCGGCGACCAGTTTATGGGCTACCAGGGCGCTTTCGACTTCGGCGGTGCCCATGCGATGGCCGGAGACGTTGATGACGTCATCCACCCGGCCGGTGATCCAGTAATAGCCGTCTTCGTCGCGGCGGGCGCCGTCGCCGGTGAAGTAGTAGCCTTTGAAAGTGGAGAAGTAGGTTTGCACGAAGCGATCATGGTCGCCGTAGACGGTGCGCATCATGCCGGGCCAGGAGGCACTGAGGCAGAGCATGCCTTCGGTGGCGCCGGAGAGCAGGTTGCCTTCGGCATCGAGCAGGCAGGGTTGCACGCCGGGCAGCGGCAGGGTCGCCGAGCCGGGCTTTTGCGCCACCGCGCCGGGCAGCGGCGAGATGAGAATGCCGCCGGTTTCAGTTTGCCACCAGGTATCGACGATGGGGCAGCGGCTGTCGCCGACATGGTGGTAATACCAGAGCCAGGCTTCGGGGTTGATTGGTTCGCCAACGCTGCCGAGGATGCGCAGGGATTTGCGGCTGGTGGCTTCTACCGGGCCGGTGCCTTCGCGCATCAGGCTGCGGATGGCGGTGGGGGCGGTGTAGAAGATGTTGACGGCGTGCTTATCGACCACTTGCCAGAAGCGGCCGGCATCGGGCCAGGTTGGCACGCCTTCGAACATCAGCGTGGTCGCACCGTTGGCGAGCGGGCCGTAGACGATATAGGTGTGGCCGGTGACCCAGCCGACATCGGCGGTGCACCAGTAAATTTCCCCGTCGCGGTAGTCGAACACGACTTTGTGGGTGTAGGCGGCCCAGACCATGTAGCCGCCGGTGGTATGCAGGGCGCCTTTCGGTTTGCCGGTGCTGCCGGAGGTGTAGAGGATAAACAGCGGGTCCTCGGCGGCCATTTCGACCGGCGGGCAGATGGCGGAGGCGGCGGCACAGATGGTGGCGTAGTCGTGATCGCGGCCGGGCTGCATGGGCACGTCGCCGCCGGTGACTTTGACCACCACGACGTGCTCGATGGTGGGGCAGTGGGCGATGGCGGTATCGGCGTTGGTTTTGAGCGGCACTTTGCGGCCGCCGCGCCGGCCTTCGTCGGCGGTGATGAGGATTTTGACCCCGGCATCCTGGATGCGGTTGGCGAGGCTATCCGGCGAGAAGCCGCCGAAGACGACGGTGTGGATGGCGCCGATGCGGGCGCAGGCGAGCATGGCGACCGCCGCTTCCACCACCATCGGCAGGTAGATGCAGATGCGGTCGCCTTTTTGCGCGCCCAGGGCGGTCAGCGCATTGGCGAAGCGGCAAACGCGTTCGTGCAACTGGCGGTAGGTGACTTTTTCCGAGACGGACGGGTCGTCGCTTTCCCAGATGATGGCGACTTGATCGCCGCGGGTGGCGAGGTGACGGTCGAGGCAGCTGACGGTGGCGTTCAGGGTGCCGTCGGCATACCAGGTGACTTTGACGTCGCCGTGGAAATCGCCTTCGACGGTTTTGCTGGGGGGAGTGATCCAGGCGACGCGCTTGGCCTGGTCGGCCCAGAAGCCGTTAGGGTCGGCCGCTACTTGGGCATTCATCGCCGCGTAGGTGTCGGCGTTGATGATGGCGCTGGCGGCGATCTCCGGTTTGACCGGAAAGAGCGTATCGGACATTTGACGTCTCCCATTCCCTATGTGTCGCCGACCCCCTGGCGACAGGTTCGCCTATCGCAACGCGTCATCCTGCACAAGAACCATGTCGCCCTCGATGCGGACCGGCACGGGTTGCAGATGGTCGCCCAAGCAGGGGCCAGCGATGCAGTGGCCGTCCGCGATGGTGAATTCGGCGCCGTGCATGGCGCAGATGATACGTTGGCCGTTGGTGGAGAGGAAGCGGTTGGGCAGCCAGTCCAGCGGCACGCCGATATGCGGGCAGGAATTGACGTAGGCGTAGACGGCCGCGCCCTGGCGGACGGCGAAGAGGCCGATGAAGCTGCCGGGCGGGGCGGGAAAGCCCTGTGAGCCGCCGTCTTCCAGTGCGTCGAGCCGGCAGAGCGGCTGCCAGGTCATTCAGCCCAGCCGCCGCGTTGGCAAATGGCTGCCCAGTGGTCCGGTGTGACCGGCAGGACGGACAGGCGGGACATGCGGATGAGTGCGAGGTCCGCGAAGGCCGGATCAGCCTTCAAGGCGGCGAGAGTGACCGGGGTTGGCATGGGCGAGACGGCTTGCATGTCGACGCAAACCCAGTCGCCTTTTTCGCCGGGCTCCGCCGTTGGGTCCGGGTAGGCCTCGCGGACGACGCGGACGACGCCGACGATCTCCTTGCCGATGTTGGAGTGGTAGAAAAAGGCGAGGTCGCCCTTGTGCATGGCTTTGAGGTTGTTTTTCGCCATGTGGTTGCGCACGCCAGTCCAGGGTTCGACGCGGTTGAGCACCTGCTGGGCCCAGCTAAAGGCGTCGGGTTCGGACTTCACCAGCCAATAGGCCATTGGGCTCTGCTCTCCTTCAAGGTACGTCACGGGCGGGCGTGCATTGATCTAGCGCATGATTTGCGGTCTGTGACATCTCAGCAAGGTTGCATAGCGCGGGGCGGTAGGCGCTTCAAACGCGGCGGCAACGGGCGTATGGTAGCATGGTGAACCAGATCGCCACATCCCCCGCGCGCACCGGACACGTGCTGCATCGCTTCGCCAACCCTGGGCGCTTTTTGCGACTGGCGGCCAAGGTGCAACCTTATCTGACGGTTGCAGCCTTGGTGCTGCTGACGGTAGGCATTGGGTGGGGGATGTTCTTCGCGCCGGCCGATCGGATTCAGCATGACGCGATGCGGATCATCTATATTCATGTGCCGGCGGCCTGGTTGGCGAGTTCCGGCTATCTGGCGCTGGCGGTTTGCTCGGTGCTGTCGCTGGTGTGGCGGCATCCGCTGGCGGACTTGGCGGCGGCGGAGATCAGCCCGGTTGGGGCGGCGATAACGGCGGTGGCGTTAGCGACCGGCAGCATCTGGGGGCGGCCGATGTGGGGCGCTTGGTGGGTGTGGGACGCGCGGCTGACATCGGTGCTGGTGTTGTTTTTTCTGTATCTCGGGCATGTCGCTTTGGTTCGGGCCTTCGATGATCCGGAACGTGGGCAACGTGCCGGGGCGATCCTGGCGCTTGTGGGTGTGGTGAACTTGCCGATCATCAAGTTTTCGGTCGATTGGTGGAATACGTTGCACCAGCCGGCGAGCATTACACTATCCGGCAGCCCGACGATGGATAGCCGGATGCTGTGGCCGTTGCTGTTCGCGGCCTTGGGATTCTCGTTGGGGTTTGCTGCCTTGGTGACGGCGCGGCTGCGGGCCGCAGTGATGGAACGACGGATCCGTGGCCTGCTGCTGGCGCAGGCGCGGGAAGGGAACACATGACCCATTTGCCCTATA
>Ga0164297_10004776_pt1 | contig 11972 bp, 11 predicted proteins | sample GEODES058metaG_FD_113539 | JGI IMG/M metagenome (GOLD analysis project Ga0164297, IMG submission 113539) | Dystrophic lake water microbial communities from Trout Bog Lake, Wisconsin, USA - GEODES058 metaG | ecosystem: Environmental > Aquatic > Freshwater > Lake | place: USA: Trout Bog Lake... | reverse complement strand
TCCCAACGGGATCACAGGTAAAAAATAAAAAGGCTTGACTGGCAACAGTTTCAAGCCTTTTTTATTTTTTGGTTTACAAACGGGTTAGGCAATTGTACCTGCTAACGACAAATGTATGCTGTAATTAGTTGTTAGCTACTACATTATTTCTTGCGGTATTGCCTTAACGCTAAAGTAGATTTGGAAAGTGCATCGTAAAAGAATACTTTAATAGATCCAATAAATCTTATCGAAATCAATTGCCATATCCTGTTTTTTATCTTATCTTGCAGTTCAAAACTTGCTTTAGAAATTGAAAAATAAGTGGTCTGTTTTAGAAGTAAAATAAAAAAAATCGCCCTACTTTCAGCTACTCTCTACTTCTATGAAACGTTTACAGATGTTCAACCAAAAAAATTTCTCATAAACTAAATGATTGCAAAAGCTAAAAATTAAATTTATTTGTAGCGTACAAATTACTATTCGGTAGCTATATGATCATTGATTCTTAGCATCTAAAAATATTATATGAATAACGAATTTATTAGCCAATTTGAAGAATTAAGAAAGATTAAACCAAAAACACTACGTAGCAGAGTTCGTGATCTCGCGCTTACAGGGCTGTCAATGACTGCAAGTGAAAAATATTTGAACAAACCCAGAGTCCAGTTTTTATATATTCATCATATTTTTCAGGATGAAGAAAAGAGGCTTGAAGCATTGCTACAAAAATTAAGCAAACAGCATACTTTTATTAGTTATTCTGATGCTGTTGAAAAAATACGAACACGAACGATCGATAAGCCATATATAACTTTTAGTTCGGACGATGGCCTAAAAAACAATCTCCGCGGTGCAGAGATAATGAACAAATATAACGCGAAGGCTTGTTTTTTCATAAATCCCGGCATCATTGGAGAAACGAACTATGCAAAACTCCAGCAATTTTGCAATGGGACTTTAGACTTTCCAACGGCAGAGTTTTTGAATTGGGATGACGTGGGTCAACTTCAGAAAATGGGTCATGAAATTGGCAGTCATACTATGATGCATATGAACATCGCAGCAACAAATGCCGATTTAGTCGCAAGTGATTTAACTCAAACCTACAAAATTCTTTCCGAAAAATGTGGCCCAACAAAACATTTTGCATTTCCATACGGTCGTTTTTTTCATTTTAGCAGCGAGGGCAAGAAGGCTGTATTCAATGCCGGATTTGCGACATGTGCTTCAGCGGAACGAGGCTGTCATGTTAATCCGGACAGCGTGGTTAAGTTAAACGATCTTTGCATAAGAAGAGACCACACAGTACTTGGTTGGGACTTGAAACATATCATGTATTTCCTGATAAATAATGCTAAGAATGCATCAGTAAATAATAATTTTTTTCCGGATAACTTAAAATGAAAGTAGCAATACTAACTACGTCACCCTATGGTACCACAGGCCACCATCTGCCGGTACTTTTTCAATGTAAAAGCATAGAAATTGTAATGGTCATTGTGAGCGGTTCCGTTACGCCTAATAAACGCAAAAAGTATATTCGAATAGCAAAAAAAATATTAAAGATAGGAATTGGGGGTGCACTAAATGGAGTAAGAATGAGGAAGTGGTATAGCGAAGATATAAAAAAATATTGTGCCATTGAAAATGCCGAAGAATTCTGTGCCTCACATGGCATTCAGTTCAGACGGGTGCCATTCACTAACAGCACTGATACACAAAAATTATTTAAAGAAGCTAATGTAGACATCGGGCTGAGTTTGGGAAACGGCTACATATCCAGTAAAATATTTAACATACCTAAGTACGGCATGCTAAATATACATCATGAGATCCTCCCGGATTATCAGAACGCTCAAAGCATAATTTGGCAGTTGTACAATGGTTCTACCGAGACCGGGTATACTATACACCAAATAGACAAACACATAGACACTGGAAATATTTTATTACAACAAAAACTCAATATAGTTTTCAGAAATACTTTGGCTGACACCGTTGCATACAATTATGCCAAACTATATGATGCGTCGGCAGTGGGGCTTGTTACATTATTAGAAAATTTTGACCAATATTTTTTTGCTGCAAGCCCACAAACTAAAGGCAACACTTATACAACGCCGTCATTTTGGCAATTCAGAAAGATAACGAAACAGTTTATCAAATTGAAGAGCAAATACCAACAATTAGATACTAATTAATTGGTTTTTCTGCCAAATACTGTACCGCAATTAATAAAAGGAAAATACAAGCAAGTCAAATGATTGGTTTCATTTATAAGAATACATAGAGTCTTCAATCCGTTTATCTTTGTTGATAATTCCCCTAATTAAGGTGCCCATTTAAATTAGTTACCATAATTTATCTCATATCGTTTTAAGAGTAGTACATACCAACTGCGTCACAAAAAAGCCCTTCCCCCATTGTATTATTTCCTTCCCCGCAATATGATAATCATTCTGCCTTTACATAATGCAGCACCATACAACCGGAGCTGAAAACTTTGGAATCTACCAGCTTCAAATGCAGCTTTTGGGCGATGTTGGCACCAGCTAACAATCTTGGGCCGGAGCCTACTATTATTGGGTGCACAACAAAATAATACTCATCTACCAAGCCCAGCGCCATGAGTTGAGCGGGAACTGATACCCCGCCAATGGAAATATTTTTGCCCGGCTCCTGTTTCAATTGCTGTATCACTTCTGGCAAGTTGGAACGAACAATGATCGTATTCTGTCCTTCGGCCTGCATCAGCGAACGCGAGCAAACGATCATTTGCGGAACAGCAGCAAATGCCTGTGCAAATTCAAGCGCTCCCTTCGTATCTCCCGATCTGTTTTTTGCAATATCGGGCCAGTAGGGTACCATAAGCTCATAGGTCTTACGCCCATATACCAATGTATCAGCATCTTGCAATAGCTGCGTAAAAAAACGAAGTATCGCTTCGTCGGGCGTAAATTGGGTGTGGTCGCAGCAGCCGTCCAGACTCATATTAATGGCGAAGATCACTTTTCTCATATCTATTGGCAGTTTATAATCGTTTGCTGTTTTCATTGCCAATCCGGCACTGTTCTACGCTAGGCGTGGCAACAACAGGGGAAGCTTGCATAGGCCACAAAAACAGCCATCAGCAAGAAAACAACATTGATCAGGGCATGTTGGTATTCTTTACGCCTGATGTGAACAAACACCGCGCCTGCCATAATGACGGCAATACAGGCAGCGCCAATAAATGAAAAGTAGCCTGAATGCCCTAATAACTTTGGTATTATTACCATCACCCCGCTGAGGAGCTCAATGCCGGATATGAGTTTAATAATGCCCGGAGCAAAATTTGCGGCCCAGGCACCACCACTGGCAACAATTTTCTCCTTCGATTGAAAAAACTTGAAACTGCCTGTGATCAGGAAGATCAAACCCAATAATCCTTGTACGATCCAAAGTGCAATTGTCATGATGCTGTAGTATTATTAGTCAAATGTATAAAATGTGCTTTAAAAAATGACCAAAGACCCATTAAATGCCCAAGGCAAATTTTTTGCCAACCTTCACACTTAACAATTACACATTTTGAATAATAAACCACTACCAACTGATGGTAGTAGGAGTACCATTGCCCACTACTACAGTAGCCTCATTATTACCGAGGAAGGTAATAGTTGCATTTTGGGTAGTAGTACCGCCCGACAAAGTAGATCCGCTGAACAACACAGTGGCCGAGCCTGAAATGATCTGTTGCGTGCTTTTGCTCACCGTAATATTACTACCGGTAAAGGTAATAGTACCATTAAAGGTATGCTGGGTGGTAATCGAAGACTGGATGGTGCCGGTACGCGTATAGGCCCCGTTCAATACATAATTAGCGGCCGATACGGCAATTCCTGCCACTGTGAACTGCGCATTGGTGCTATCGCTCGACGACATGACAAGAAATGAATAACTGCTGCTACCCGTTATTGTTACATCATATTGCGAAGGCGAACCGCCGGAACAAATGCAGGTGCGGCTGTAATTAAGGTCATAACTGTAACCAAATAAGGCGCCGGTCGGGCTTGAAGCGCTAATGGTGGAGTCGATGGTTTGTCCGCAGCCAAGCAGTGACATAGCCGTAAGCTTGGTAGTAGCTTCAACCTGCGTAGCAAGGCCGCTGCCCGATCCGGAAACTGCATTGGATATAGATTGTGATACATCCTGATCAGAGATCCTTTCTGAAGCCGAAGTGGTATTGTTGGTAGAAGTGGCAGGTGCGTCCTTGCTGCAACCTGCCAATAGCAGCGTGGCACTTAAAGCAAGAGAAAAAAGAAAGCCCGCATTGATGGTCCGCATAGTGCTAATTGATCGATCTTTCATTACCTTAATTTTATAGTCAAAGTTATCAATTTTATTTAAATTTCAAATTTTATCAGGCAGATTTTTTACCGGATTTTAGGTCGAAGGTGATCCTGTATAACAGATAAGTGGTTTTCCGCTACAACGAATTTTGCTGACCTATCTTTTCCAATATCTGGGACATTAACATCCTCTCTGCTGCTTGTATGCATCTTACTTTTTTGATCCAGTATCAATAACAGAGCAATGATCAAATAAAAGAATGCCCCTGCCTTATGCGTTTCTATAAGCTCGGAAAAAAAATTATTTACAAATGAAGACGCAAAGGCCATTGCCAGCCCTAGTGTACAATATTTATAAAAGGGGTCCTGAAACCGATGATATGTACGTTGTGCCTGCGCCAATACTACTACATTCAGCAAAGCATACAGCAACATGGCCGGCCATCCCTGTTCGGTAAGCATGTACAAAAAATAATTGTGCGTGGTAGACTTCTCCGTGTTTTCACTCACATAGGTTTTAAATGCACCTACCGTATAACGCTTATAGTTATAAACAAAACCATGAGGGCCAAAACCCACGATCGGCCTGTCGGCACTCATTCTTATAGCTGCCACCCAGCGATACAATCGCTCCATGCTCGACATGTCGCGCCCCTTAAAAGTAGATAATATATGGCTGCTGTAGTCGCTGTGCATGATGGTATGTGTATAGTCGGGTCTCAGATCTATGTATTTCTTGTCGGGAATGAGATAAAGCAACATCAAGGCGATGATGCCATATATGCAGGGAAGTATGTAGTTGACCAATTTCAATCTGATAGCATACCCAACCAATGCAGCAAACAGTACTGCCAAAACGGCTACCCTGGCGTAGGTAAAAAATAGTATCGGGAGAAACAGCACCACCAATATTGCCATTAGTTTTTTAACCCCGTCGCCTGATCGCCGCGTTAGTTTCCAGCCCACCCAAACCAATGGATAAAAAATAGAGGTCACCGCAGCAAACTCCACATGATTGATATAGAGATTACCTACTGCATACCCGATAGACGCAAAACCAAAGCGCTTTGTACCCAAACGTACAATGATCACAAGAGCAGTGACAACGATGGGTATCAACAGCAATTTAAACAGATGTACCAGATCTTTCTTACTCTTAAATACGAACAATGGAAAAACAAGAAAGCAAATCAGATACCAGGTCTTGGCCAAAAGAAACTTAATTGAAAGTAATGGTACTGTAGAAAACATGACCGATACTATCAACCAAATAAGCTGCAGCAGTATAATCAGTACCACGGGATTATTCCACCACCATACCGGTATAGTGCGCGGATCGTGTGCAATGATCATAATAAACAGCATGGAAAAAATCCAGCACATCGGTTCGTCGGGCAATGAAAGCGCCAGCGCACCACCTGAAAGACTGAACTGCACCGAAACCGTTATACAACCTAACAAAAGCCAATATGCCAACTTCCAGTTACTGATACATAACAACAAGTATAAATAGGCTATAGGCGCGAAAAAAATCATGACGCTGCCGCTAGCAACATAGAATACGATGCTTAACAGCAGAACAATATAACTACCGGATAATAACTTGTCGGGACGTTTAATTATTGCGGAAAGCATTATTCGGACATTGACTTCATTCTATGAAAATATTCATTCATCAAAATATATACTACCGCAAATAAAAATCCCAATATGGCACTACCGCCGCCCGTTATCGCCATATCTAATGCAATGTGCCTGAAGGGTGGCTTGGCAACTTGAATGATCTGCGTCAGAGGCATTTCATTGATCTCCGTGCCTGTGGAATACTGATTAGCGAGTGATACATGCTTGGCCCGGTCACCCACCAACTCGTCCTTAAGCGATTCCACGTTTTGAACTTGCTCAATTCCATTTGCAAATCCGCTATGGCCGTTTCCTTTTACAGCGCTCAGCATCAGGTTGTATCTCGATGGGCTGATGATATCATAGATACCATAGGTTTCCCTGATCTTGGTGAGCGAATCGGTGAGTAAAGCGATCGTGCTGTCTTCCTCATGAATTTTATTCATAATCGAGTTGTACATATCCTTCCTCATACCATTATAAAATCCTCGCAGCGATGTTTCCAACAATTTGACACATAGATTAGCCACTGCAGCAGCTCTGGCAGGCTCTTTATCGGTATAGGTGAGCACTATGTTTTTATAATCATTCCTGTATATTTTAAGGTGCCTTTGAAAATACTTTCTGAGCTTGTATCGTTGTTCCAGATCGGTAGAGTCGAAATGATAAGCTGCAGCAAGGTGCATGGTACTGATGACTGTATTCTGCAGCGAATCTGACGACGCCATCGATATTAACTGATCTACCACATCATCATCAGCCACATAACTCAGAAATTTTGCCTCATAGTTGTAAATATTATTCCGATCGGCGAATACCGGGTTTTTCAATATAAAAACGGTGTCGGCTTCATATTTCTTGGGGATCACCCAATACGCACCAAGCCCCATTACAATGGCAATACTCATAAAAGATATCACTCTTTTATAATTACCGCCTATCACCTTGAAAATAGCAAAAAGGTTATAACTCATATGTTGTGTAAAGTATCAAAAATAGTCGTTTTAAGAGACTATTTTTCGAACTATCTCTGTTCTAGGTTGATGCTATATCCCATCCTTATTCCATAAAAACAAACAAAGTGCTACTCCTTTGCACGCTACTCCGATGCCGTAAAATATACAAATACTGTTCTCGTTTTGCTTTGTAAATGATTTAATGACTTATCACTAACCGTTCATAATACCGTTGATGGTCGGCATCCATCAGCACTACCTGATAAACTCCGGCAGGCAGGCTGCTCACGTCTAATTGCTGCACAGGTTGGCAATCATTTGCCTGTACTACTTGTTGACCCAGCATGTTATAAAGCCATATTGTGTACCCACTATTCAAACCGGTAGTGATGGTAACCGATGAACTGGCAGGATCGGGTGACAATTTAATCTCCGGTTGGCTACCTGCTGTTGCTACCGAACCCGGGCAATAGGACGCATAAAAAATTACCGAGTCTATGAACCAACCGGAATAAGCATCCGGAATAGAGTCACTCACAAATCTAAAACGAAACCAAATATCGGGTGAATAGTAAGCTTCCCAATCAGCAGAGTCTAACCAATAGCAGGGCCGAGTCATGGTTCTGTAAGCATAGCAATTAACAATTTGTAGAATAGATTCTACTTCGCCACCACTATTCCCACTGAATGCCGGTATACCACCAGATAGTGTGTCACCGGCACCATAGTAATTCTCTGTATTGATTGTGCCCCTATAGTCATAGGGATCACAACCAATTACGTTCGCCCAGTTGGCTCCGGAGTCAACAGAAAACTCTACTACGCCACCATCATGCCCGGAATCAGTTTCGTACCGGTGCCAAAACGCCATACCTATATTTGGCTCAGAAAAATTGGCTTTGATAATGAATGAACTGTTCACATTTACCGGATAAGACCCTATTGTATCTGTCATTATGCCGTGCATTAAATAACTTCCCACCGGCGAAAAAACTGGTTTATTGCTACCTCCTATTTGCCATATACCACAATTAGTGGTATCTAATTGCACTATATATGTATCAATTGGATATCCATAGTTGTAAAACATAGTGTCATAGAAAGTAACAGACGGGAAGAACACCATTGTTTGTGTATTGGCTACAGCGGGAAGTACCAATTGCGCTTTGGAAGACAAAACACAAAACAGGTATAGGATAGAGAAAAATAATCTCGCTTTCATATTGTTCTGTTTTTGCCAATAATTGGTTGTTTCAATGCTGCTTTATTTCCCTGCCATTCTAAAAATATCAGCTACCTAACGTCAAACAAATATAAGGATAAAAATCACATTAAAATGTTATCTCCGTCAGTATTTTTTGAAATATTTCCCGATGCATCAAAACTATGCCAGATCAAATCGGTCAAGGTTCATCACCTTAGTCCATGCGGCTATAAAGTCGTGTACAACTTTGTCTTGCGCATCTTCGCAGGCATAAACTTCAGCCAGTGCACGTAGTTCAGAGTTTGAGCCAAAAATAAGGTCGGCGCGGGTGCCGGTCCATTTTATGGCGCCTGTTTTATGGTCGCGTCCTTCAAAAACTTTAATGACTTATCACTAACCGTTCATAATACCGTTGATGGTCGGCATCCATCAGCACAACCTGATAAACTCCGGCAGGCAGGCTACTCACGTTCAATTGAGTTTCGGGCTGTTCTATTTTTGTTTCCAATATTTGACGACCAAGTATATCATATAAAACAATACCGCAGTAGTTATTCAAACCCGTCTGAATGTTTAACACATTGTCGGCAGGATTTGGATAAAGTACAGGAATATTATTGGCCAATTTCCGTATTTCAGATCCCAAGTCACAGAACGTTACATACAATTTTACCGAGTCTATCATCCAACCTGACAATGAATCCGGTACGGAATCACTTAAAAACCTGAAACGAAAATCAATGGTTGGCGATCTTCCCGGAAAATGACTACCCGTGTCAAGCCATCCACATGGGCTCGTCATAATACGTATTGGAATCGGGCAATTGTAAATTTGAACAACAGATAAAATTTCGCCTCCGCTATTTCCGCTGAATGCCGGTTCACCACCTATTAATGTATCAGTCGGTCCGTAAAAATTCTCAACATAAATTCCATTGAAATAATAAAAGCCTCCACAACTAACCACATTTGCCCAATTCATACCGGAATCTACAGAAAATTCAACTATCCCACCATCATGGCCGGAATCGGTCTCATATTTATGCCAAATTGCCAATGCAATATCAGGCTCCTGGAAATTAGTGTTTATTTCAAAAGAACTATTTGCATTGATTGGGTAATAACCAAGTGTATCCGTCATAATGCCGTGCATTAAATAACTTCCCACCGGCGAAAAAACAGGCTTATTGCTACCCCCTATTTGCCATATGCCACAACCCGCCGTGTCTAAAACTGCGGTTGCTGTATCCTGAGTAAATGTAAAATTATCTAAGTAGGTAATAGTGTCAGTAAATGTGACAGCTGGATAAAATTTAATGGTTGACATGCTATCAGATGCCGGCATCCATAACTGTGCCTTAGAAGACAAAACCCAAAAAAGGCAAACAATGACGAAAAATAATCTTGTTTTCATATTGATCTGTTTTTGCCGATAATTGGTTGTTTCAATGCTGCTTTATTTCCCTTCCCTTCTAAAAATATCAGTTACCTAACGTCAAACAAATATAAGGATAAAAATTACATTAAATTGTTATCTCCGTCAATTTTTTTTGAAATATTTCCTGATGTGTCAAAAAAAAGGTGACCCCAAGCGGAATCACCTTTTTACTATCAGTTGTTGCATCAAAACTATGCCAGATCAAATCGGTCAAGGTTCATCACCTTAGTCCACGCGGCTATAAAGTCATGTACAAATTTGTGTTGCGCATCTTCGCAGGCATATACTTCAGCCAATGCCCGTAGTTCTGAGTTTGAGCCAAAGATGAGGTCGGCGCGGGTGCCGGTCCATTTTATGGCGCCTGTTTTGCGGTCGCGGCCTTCAAATACTTCCTGTGTTTCGGTAGTGGCACTCCAGGTGGTACCCAGATCCAGCAGGTTCACAAAAAAGTCATTGGTGAGTGCACCTGCACGGTGGGTGAATACCCCATGTTGCGAATGATCGAAATTGGTATTGAGTACGCGCATACCGCCTATCAACACAGTCATTTCAGGTGCAGTGAGGCACATCAACTGAGCCTTATCTATCAGCATTTCTTCTGCCACCACCCTGTGCGACTTGGTGTAATTGCGGAAACCGTCAGCATGAGGTTCCAGTACCGCAAATGACGCTACATCGGTCTGCTCTTGCGTAGCATCTGCACGACCCGGTGTGAATGGCACTTTTACATCATGTCCTGCATTTTTAGCTGCCTGCTCTATGCCTGCACAACCGCCTAACACAATGAGGTCTGCCATTGATATTGCCTTACCACCTGTCTGTGCAGCATTGAACGCCGCTTGTATCGCTTCCAGAGTCCTTAATACTGCGGCTAATTGTACCGGATTATTGACCCTCCAGTCTTTTTGCGGCGCCAGACGAACGCGGGCACCATTAGCGCCTCCACGCTTGTCGGAGCCACGGAAAGTTGCTGCAGATGCCCATGCTGTCGCAACTAATTGCGACACCGAAAGCCCCGATGCGAGTATTTTTCCTTTCAGATCTGCGATATCTTTTTCTTCTACTAATTTATGAGTAACTGCAGGGATCGGGTCTTGCCATATCAATATTTCTTTGGGCACTTCCTTACCCAGGTAGCGGCTTACAGGCCCCATATCACGGTGGGTGAGCTTGAACCATGCACGGGCAAAAGCGTCAGCAAATTCATCAGGATGTTCGTAAAAGCGACGCGAAATTTTTTCATAAGCAGGATCCATTCTCAACGCCAGATCGGTAGTGAGCATAAATGGTGCATGGCGTTTAGAAGGATCGTGCGCATCCGGCACCAAGCCAGCACCTGCGCCATTTTTAGGACGCCATTGTTGTGCTCCTGCAGGGCTCTTGGTCAGCTCCCATTCGTAGCCAAAAAGATTTTCAAAGAAATTATTGCTCCATTGGGTAGGCGTAGTGGTCCATGCGCCCTCTAAACCGCTGGTAATGGTATCATCGCCGTTACCCTTGCCATAAGTATTTTTCCAACCCAGATTTTGCATTTCTATGCCTGCAGCGGCTGGCTCACGGCCTACATACTTGCCGGGATCGGCAGCGCCATGCGTCTTACCAAAGGTATGGCCACCGGCTATCAGCGCTACAGTTTCTTCATCGTTCATAGCCATGCGGCCAAATGTCTCACGGATATCGCGGGCGGCAGCAATTGGGTCGGGATGACCATTAGGCCCTTCCGGATTCACATAGATCAAACCCATTTGTACGGCGGCCAACGGGTTTTCCAACTCACGATCGCCGGTATAGCGATTGTCGCCCAGCCATTCTTTTTCAGCGCCCCAATATACATCCTCTTCAGGTTCCCAAACATCCTCACGGCCACCGCCAAAACCAAAGGTCTTAAAGCCCATAGACTCTAATGCACAGTTACCCGCCAATATCATAAGATCGGCCCACGAAAGTTTCTTGCCATATTTCTTTTTAACAGGCCACAGCAATAAGCGCGCCTTATCCAGATTCGCATTATCGGGCCAGCTATTGAGCGGTGCAAAACGCTGTGTGCCGGAGCCTGCCCCACCGCGACCATCTGAAATGCGGTAAGTACCCGCACTGTGCCATGCCATGCGTATAAAGAACGGTCCATAATGCCCATAGTCGGCCGGCCACCAATCCTGAGACGCGGTCATCAGTTCACAAATATCCTTTTTCACTGCATCCAGATCAAGCGATGCAAATTCTTTGGCATAATTAAATGCACTGCCCATTGGATCAGACAGCGATGAATTTTGCCTGAGAATGTTCAACTTTAATTGATTGGGCCACCAATCACGATTCCTGGTGCCATTGCCTGCGCTTTGTTTCATTGCGCCACCAGAAAACGGGCATTTCGCTGCCCCGTTAGTGTGTGTTGATGCGCTCTGTGATGTCTCGTTTCCCATAAACTGTTTATTCTG
>Ga0164297_10004775_pt1 | contig 11972 bp, 9 predicted proteins | sample GEODES058metaG_FD_113539 | JGI IMG/M metagenome (GOLD analysis project Ga0164297, IMG submission 113539) | Dystrophic lake water microbial communities from Trout Bog Lake, Wisconsin, USA - GEODES058 metaG | ecosystem: Environmental > Aquatic > Freshwater > Lake | place: USA: Trout Bog Lake... | reverse complement strand
TTGTCTCTTGCGCTTGCAATTGCTTTGACGCTGCAGATTCTGGTGCGTGCACACCCAACACAGCGCTGCCGCCGCGCTTCTACATCGCCTCAACTGCTCTCGCGACGCGCATGACTGACACGAGTACGCAGGCGTGCGCACTGTACAACAACTGGTGGCCACTACTGACAGGTGAGAGTGCCCAGCGGTGACAGCGACCTTGGTCTCTCTTCGTTATTCACACGCGCTCGTCCACGTCTCTGTCACGCAGGCGCAACATACGTGGTTGTGCCCATGCCATACCTGTTCCTGGGCGGCGCGTCTGGTCACGAAGGGAGCTACGCGTTGTTGGGGGGCGATGCCAGCTCCTCGCACTGGGTGGACGTCGCCAAGTTCCTCACGGGCTTCTCTGCAGTAGGCATGGTCGGCGTTCCTGTCGTGTTGGCGCACGCGCACATGATTCAGCCCGGGCAACTGGCGCTGGCGTTGCCGTCGGCGTTTATGTTGTTGGGGACTGCTCTCGCATACGACTACTTCAGCAAGAGGGAAGATGACGGTGGAGGCTACGCCTACTCATACTGAGCCGCTGAGAGAGAGACTGACCTCATGCGCGTGCTGTGCAATTACTGTACCCCTGTCGACTAGCACTGCATACGGTGTCGCCCCTGCGTAAGGCGCCCGACATGTAGCATCACACCCCAACTGGGGGCACCATGCCGCTCGTCCTTGTCCAAATCGGGCAGTGCGGCAACCAGGTAGGCACTGCCTTCTGGTCCTGCGTTGCCCGGCACCAGAGCCCCGCCCACGCGAGCAGCTTGCAAGCTGTGCTTGCGCCTTTTGCTGACAAGGGCAGCGGCGGAGTGCGTGCGCGTTGCGTTCTCGTTGACGTCGAGCCGACGGCTGTGCGGGCTTGTGTCCAGAGCGAGCCTCTTTTGGCAGGCTGCTCCGTCGTTACTAGCGCTGGAACCGGCTGCGCTGGCAACTGGGCGTGTGGGTACAAGCATTCGAGCGAAGGCGGAGATTCCAGTTTGGTGGCCCGCGCGATGAGTGCTATACGGCGGGAAGTTAACAGCTGTCCACGCACGCCGGACGTTCTGCTCGTCGTGGGCGCCACTGGAGGCACGGGCGGGGGTCTCGGATGCAGATTACTGGAAGAGCTGCGTCGGCATTACAGGCAGCTGTTCATCGGAGTCGCGGCGGTGAATCTAGGAGATGGCGCCTTGTTGGGTCCCTTTGCCAGCGTTTTGTGTGTTCAATTCTTGGATTCGTATGCCGACGCTGTGCTCCTCTTCCAGACTGACGAAGTGTGTGGCGCTTTGGAACGCAGCGCACGTGCTGCAGGCGAGCCACTTCCTCGAGTGTCTCTCGAGCAAGTGAACGCCTCCATCGGACGCTCTCTGTGCGCTGCGCTGCTGCCTGGTCCTGGCATCGAGACTGGCGGTGTCAAGGGCTGGACCACGCCGCTGCGCGACATTGTTTGCACCGTCTGTCCGCAGCCGGGGCTGAAGTTCCTTGACGTCAGGACTGGTGCCGCACCGCATGCAGCGTTCGAGACGGACACCCAACTGTGGATCTCTCTTGTATCGTCAGTCGCTGCTGAGGCGCCCAAACGTGACGCCGGGCGCAGCCAATCTGCAGCATTCACCTCCAGCGCCACACTCGTGCTCCTTCGAGGGTTGGCGCCTGGCGCTGCCGCCATGGCCGCCACATCTGCGACGCAGGCCCTGTCCCGTGCGTGGGCGACCACTCATTGGCACGGACCTCCGCAGATTGCGTCCACATCACTCATGTGGCACGGCGGCGGCGTCATCGCCAACGGCATGCCGTCAAGAGGCCGGTCACCGTCGCTGGCCCAGCAGCCGCTGCGCGCTGCATGCATCATGAGCAACCGGGACGCCTGCTGTGTTCAGCTCACCAGAGCAGCAGATTCGTGCGACGCTCTCCTCGCAAGCGGCGCGTACCTGCACCACCTGTCTGCATGGGGTGTGGACGCAAACGCGGTCAGACACGCTGTAGCCGCCACAAGGGCAGTGGTGGAGCGCTATGGGGCAGCACACAGACCGCGATGATTCGAATCGTGCAATAGATCATACCGCTGTGCTACCGAGCGTTCACTTCTTCGAAGAATTCTTCTGCAGCTCCCTGAGGCGTGCCTCAGCTGCCCTGCCCTCGCGCTTGATCTGCGCTGGTGTGAGGGCCGCAATACGGGCGCGTTCCTTTTTGATGTCTTCTTGCCGCTCCGCCAGTCTCGCCTTGATCTTGGCATCCGCTTCCTGCTTCGCCTTGAGCTTCGCATCAGCCTCGCTCAAGGCGCCACTGCTCGCCATCCCTGTGGATGGCCCTACTGATGCTCCAGCAGCTGGCGGCGCAGCGTTCGTGCTCTTGGATGCAGCCGCAGCAAGCTCAGCCCAAGACGCTTCGTCGTCATCGTCGTCTTCGCTGATATCTTCCACATCGCTCTCATGCGCAGCAGCCTGCTGCTGTTGCAGCGTTGGCGGGGCAGGAGGCGGCGCAGGGGAGGCGGCGCCACGAGGCGATAAATCATCTTCCAGCTCCGTGTGCGGGATCCTCATTGATGGAGTCCGTGGACGAGACGTCTTCAGCGGAGAAGGTGCATTCGCCCGAGCTGAAGCCGCCGCCGCAGCAGCAGCAGCCGCCGCCGCCGCAGCTTGCGCCTCACTCTGCTCAGCTGCCCGCCGACGCTCCGCTGCCTCAGCCGCTGCCTGTCGCCGAGCAGCTTCCTCCTCCTGAGCGGCTGCGTCAGCTTTAGCTTTAGCTTCTGCCGCCGCAGCCTGAGCAGCAGCAGCGCTTGCCGCTTCTTCATCAGCTTTCTGCTTTGCCTGCATGTCCGCCAAGCGGCGCGCCTCAGCGGCCGCCTGTTCAGCGGCAGCAGCAGCGTTTGCCGCTTCTTCATCAGCTTTCTGCTTCGCCTGCATATCCGCCAAGCGGCGCGCCTCAGCGGCCGCCTGTTCAGCGGCCTGCTGCTGTTCAGCAGCCTGCTGCTGATCAGCATCCAGCTGTCGCCGGAGGCTCGCCAGCGATTCCTTGGCAGCCGCTTTCTTGGAGTCGTGCTCATGGGCAGTGAGGTGCGCGACACGGGCCTCCGCCAGCTGCACCTGCGCCTCCACCTCCTTCTTGCGCCCCTCCAGCGCACTCACCTGGCGCTCCATGTCCTTCTTGCGCGCCTCCAGCCCCCCAAGTGCCGCCTGCACTGCGGCCGTGCGATCAGACAACTCCTGCAACGTCCCCTTGGCTTTGGCCGCAGCCTCCGCCGCCGCCTCCTCGGCTCTCTTCCTGCGGGTCTCCAGCTCCGCGAGCTTCATGGAGAGGACAGACGCAGCTTGCATCGCATCTTCAGTGCTGCGCTGTGCGACTTCCTTTTTCCGCTCAGCCTCTTCCATCTCTGCAGCCAATGCCGCAAGCTTCTTCTCCGCAACAGCTGTGTCAGCATGCACCTGTTGCAACGCTGTCTGCGCGTCCGCAACAGCGCTCTCCTGCTGTTGACGCGCTTGGGCGGCATTTTCGGCAGCAGCCTTCGCCGCCGCCGTCTCTGCCGCGGCTGCGGTCACGGACGCCAGTCGTGCTTCTTGGGCAGCTTGAGCCTCAGCCTGCGCCTGCAGCGCAGCTGCTTTCGTCTTGGCAAGGTGCTCTTCCGCATCCCGCTTTGCTTGTTCCACAGCTGCAGCGCCGCGAGCGACCGCGTCCGCGAAGTCCGGGGCCAGCGGTGCGTATGTAGCCACAGTGGCGCTGATTCGGGGCTGTGGAGCTGCAGGCGGCTCGTGTGTTGACGGGCGTGCTGTGGGAGGAGCAGTTGATTGCACTGCCACTGGGAAAGCACTCGCAGCCGCGAAGAGCGCCACCTCGTCGTAGCTGTTCACAGCCTTCACGGCAGCAGCGGCGTCACCAGCCACTGACGCCGGCGGCGTGGCTGCTGGTGTCGTGGCTGGTGTTGGAGAACCAGGGCGCTGAGGGAGGCCTCCAGCTGGACGACGAGGAACAGGGGAACCCGGCCTGAACTGGCGGCCACGGACAGGGCTCACGAAGCGGGGCGCAGAGGAGCCCGCCGGCGCGGCAGCGCGACCACGTTGGTCCAACATGTCTTGGCGGGCGATCGACAAAACGTCCAGGAGGTGGGACCCCTGGGGATACAGCGCCCCACGAAGAGCACGTGCGTCTCGGGTGGCGGTGTTGATGGCGTAGCTGCGCTCAGCCGCGCGCCGGGGTGTCTGGCTGGACACATGCAGCCTGTCAGACTGACTCAGAGTCGCCCTCTCTACGACCTCGCCGCTGCAGAAGCAGCCGAGGAGCGCCTGAAGCGCAAGCGCGCGCGTCTTGCGCTGCAGCACTCTGGAAATGCAGGCAGCGCAGAGGATGAGCGCGAGACGGGCGCGCCGCCAGAGAAGGTTATCAAGCAGCAACCAAGTGCAAGGCCTGATACCGCACCAGAGCCGCATATGCGACACAAAATAAAGCAACACAAGCTGCAAGACGAGCAGCCCCAGCAGCGCAGTCGGTCAGACTCCGTCGCCGTTGCGCAGCCGAGCAAGGCTGCTCGCGTGCGGGCACAGAAAGCTCTGAGTGCTGCACTGACGCCGAGACAGAAGTTGATGCAGAGCCTGAATGTGCGGCCAGACACAGCCACTCCAGCTGCTAAGGCATCTCTCACCTTCGATGCCGACTGGCACGACCACTGCGAAACGCCGTTTGAGGCGTTCAGAGACGTCGAGCCCATCCTGTTCCGCATCGCCACTGCGCTGGGCCGCACCAAGGAGTCGCTGGTGATTTACGACCCGTATTTCTGCGAGGGGACGATGAGATCGCATCTCGCAAGGTTGGGCTTCACCAACGTGTACAACAGAGACGAGGACTGCTACGCGGTGTGGGAGGCTGGCCGCACGCCGGCATTTGATGTGCTGCTGACCAACCCGCCTTTCTCGGGGGATCACATGCTTCGGGCTCTACGCTTCGCAGCAACTTGCGGCAAGCCCTTCCTCCTGCTCCTGCCAAACTTCGTGTGCTACAAGAAGAGCTACGATGCAGTCGTCCCGCCAGCTGTGTCACCAGCCTTCCTGGTGCCATCGCGGCGGTACGTGTTCTACGCGCCTGGACGGACGAATGGCGATGTCACAGCGCCAACCAGCCCGTTCGACACCTTCTGGCACATCTCCATGCGGCCTCTGGGGGGCAACAGCCACGAGGAGATTTGCAGCTGGTGGGAGCGCAAGTATGCGACAGCGACGAAGGCGACGCTGGCGCGCACGCGGGATGCCGTCCCCAAGTTAGTGACCCCTGTGCGGGATGAGAAGCGTGCCAACCCGAAAGCAAGGCGAAGAGCAGCCAAGCGAGCCGCATTTCTGCACGCTGAAAAAGGCATCTCCTTCGCACACATCGCCGCGCGAGCTGCCAAAAAGCAGAAATAGTGGTTCTTGAGAGTGCCGGTACTTGGCACCAGAGTGGCAACCAACTCTACCCTCTAGCTCCGACCTCCCCACGTGCCCACCCTTCGCCAGGTCGTTCTACTGCTACGTTGCACCAAACCTGCTTTGCTTGCTCCACCATGGAGCCGCTGCTGCCGCCACCTCCCAAATATGAGAAAGGACAACACCCGGACGACTTGCTCAGCGAGGGCTCCGCTCTCGAGAAGCGCGCAGTTGCTGCAGCAGCCCGTCGCTTTTTCGGAGGTGATAGAGTGCAGCTGTTCGGCCCGGCGTTGGTGTTTGCAGTAAGAACCCCATGTGGCTACTTATCAGCTACCAGGGACGGGCGGGTGATGTGCGACGCGTCGGACCCAGCGTCGCCAAACTGCGCCTTTCGGTTCCAGAAAGGAGGTGTTGCAGCTCACTTCCGCCTCACCATACGGAGTGAGCTTACTGGCAGGCGCCTGCGACTTGAGAATGGGACCACGATCAGTGCCACAGGTGGCCAGGGAGACGGCGAAGCTCCCGACGAGGAGAAGTTCATGTACTTCAACCATGAGTTTGATCCTCCCGAAGCTTTTCCTGGAGACTCCATGACATTTTGTGCCTCCAGGAACAAGGACCTTATGTTGTTCGCCCGCCGGCCGGGCCTGCAGCTGGGCCCCGCTGGAACGCCATTCTATTTGGTCAATCCGATATCGGAGCAAGGGAAAGTGAATGCGCTCCTGACAAAACGAGTTGCGAAAGAGAAGCAGGTTGCCGATGCGGCAGCTCTGCGTGACCTGGCAGCAAAGCAAGAGTACGCAGATAAGATGGCGGCAGTCCGCATTGCTGAGCACGCGGAGGCCGCCGCGGCCGCGAAAGCCGCGGCACGTCAAGCAGCTGCAAACGAGGAGAAACTTCTTGCAGAACTCGAGCTGGCTCGCAAACAGGCTGAGACAGCCAAAGCAGAGGCTGAGGCCGCGAAACAGGCGGCTGCAGACAGCATCGCTGCGGCGAAAATCGCCGAGAAGGCTGCTCTTGAGCGAGCTGCAGCCCAGATGGCTGCCGCTGCTTTCGCACGTGAGGCATCGCCTCCGGTTGGTACAACTACCCGCAGAACTATTCCGAATGCGCTCTATATTCCCAACATCCCTGATGGAGTAACGGCAGAAACACTAAAGGCGCGGTTTATCACCTACGGCCGCGTCACCTCTTGCGTGGTTATTCCACACAAGGATCCTGGAAAGACGGGCCACTACGCATTTGTCGATTTTCAGAGCATTGATACTGCACAAAAAGCCATGGCTGCAAAAGTGGTGATGAACAAGGTAGAGCTGCAACTGCGCATCAAGACCACCACAGCTGTCGACGAGCCGAAGAACTCCTTAATGAATGCTCAATGCAACGCGCCTGGTGCACCGACGGCTGGACAGTCGCTGATCGTGACATGTCGTGATGACGTGAATGACCACACACGGACGGCGCGGACGGTGCGGATGCACCACGAGCACTCAGACGAGCTGACGATCACCTTAACGAGTGCTCAATGCAACGCGCCTGGTGCACCGGCGGCTGGACAGTCGCTGATCGTGACATGTCGTGATGACGTGAATGACCACACACGGACGGCGCGGACGGTGCGGATGCACCACGAGCGCGCAAGCAGCGACATCGATGGGTTCGAGCCACGACCGTTCCCCCCTCTGGATGCTCCGAGGAACCAGATAGCGGAGCACGCCGAAACTTTGGCAGCACAATACATGCAATGGCTGGGTTTTTCAGATGCAGCGCGCTGTGGGCATATCAATCAACCGGACGGTGGCATCGACATTAGCAGCACTCATGCAGTAGCTCAGGTAAAGGCCCAATGGAGCAGTAAAATACCGCGCCCCCTCTTACAGGCTTTCACGGGGGCGTGCATTGTGAAGGAGCACATGCTGAAGGGCCATCGCCTTTTTTTCGCTCCGTCGTACAGTCCTGATGCGATTGCATATGCGGACGAGTTGAACATGAGGCTATTTACGTTTGACGCAGGAGGCCAGGTCAGCCCGGAAAATATGGCTGCCAAGTCTTTGCTTGCGAGCATGGGGAAACCCGTGCATTCTGCGGCCGTTCAAAAAATGTGACCGCTACCCTTTTCCCTCGTCGGCCCTTGGGCATCCATCTGCATCGCCCGCCGCCGTGCGCTTGCACCTGCTGTTCATCACCGCACATGGAGGTACCAACGCGGCGGGAGATGAGCCGCGGCACGCGTCGAGCGGTGAGCAAGGGCCAGCATCGCCTGCTGGGTGTGTTCGGCCCACGGGTCACGGCTCGAGGAAGCCAGCTGACGCGCAAGAAGGTGAAGGCGCTCGAGAAGCTGTACAGCAGCGACCACGAGCTGCTTTACTTGATGTCTGCTGTCGAGCTACTTCGCGACGAGACTGAGAAGCTGGCCGAAGAGCTGGAGGTCTTCGTGGAGCGCGGCCTGGAGGTCTTTGTGGACGCGGGCCACGCCCTTGGCGAGGACCTCCTGGCGACCAGCCGGCGCGCGCTCAACAAGAACGTCGTGCTTCCAGATGCGCCATGCTCTGAGGCGGCGCTCATGGGCGATGTCCTCTCTCTCGAGGCTCTCCTCCGCGAAGCAGCTGAGTCCGAGTCACTGGCGGCATCCGACCTGCAGACTTTCGCGTCCGATTGCCTGAATGCGGTGCGCAGCTGCCACGATGACTTGGAGCGCGTGCACAGCGTGCGCATCGCGCCACTGCGTAATGCCCATGAGCGCGCGTTCGATGTCATGCGCGCGCCTCAGAAGAAGCTGGAGCGGCTCATGGCGAAGGATGAGGAGTCTCTCGCCAAAGACAAGACACAGCGCTCCATTGCCGAGGCAGAGGCGTTGGCTCAGCAGCAGCAGGCGGCGCTGCGTGTCACGTCGGTCAAGCTGAAGTCTGCGGCGCATGAGTTCCTCATGGAGTTCACGCCTCGCGTGCATGCCGTCACGCTGGCGTTCATGCAACGCCAGGGACAGGCACTACGCAAGATGGCTGCGCGTAATGACGCGCTGCTCACACACCAACTGATCGGATGGGACAAGATCAAGCAGATCCGTCGCGGTGCGACTGAGGTGGACATTGAGGATAGCAAACGCATGGAGGAGGCGGAGATGCACGAGAACGCGGTTTACTTCTGAACCGAGCAGACGAAGCGCACGCGCAATAGAGGCGAAGAGTGGACGCACAATTTGAGTTTGCGAGTGTGCTTAGCGATCACTTAGCGATCATCGGCCAGTTTGGCACACACATCTTTTCGTCTGTCTGTTCAATCCGATTTGTACATGGTTCTAAAGCCTGGTCTGGCGCAGATCGATCCTGCAGTGCTTCTAGTAGTTGCCGCCGTAGCCGCCACCGCCGCCGCCGCCATATCCACCTCCTCCACGGCCACCGCCTCCACCTCGGCCGCCACCGCCAGCGCCGGGATTAGGGCAGTCTCGGGCCCAGTGACTGGTATCGCCACACTTGTAGCAACTGCCGCCACGGGCGCCTCCGCCGCCGCCCCCTCCCGGGTTCGCGTTGGCGCCGGGATTGGGGCAGTCTCGGGCCCAGTGGTTGGCGTCGCCGCACTTGTAGCAATTGCCGCCCCGGGCGCCGCCGCCGCCGCCACCTGCGCCTTGATTGCCTCCTGCACCACCGCCGAATCCGCCAGGCGGGAACTGTTGAGCTGGCTGTCCGTACCCGCCATACTGGCCACCGCCGCCTGCCGCAGGCTGCTGGTACGCCGGGGCACCGTAGGCAGATGTGCCGTAATTGCCGCCTCCAGCGTTGTTGTGACCGTATCCTTGAGCCGCAGCGGGCGCGTTGTAGCCGCCGCCACCGCCGCCAGCTGTGGGCGGCTGCTCAATGGGCGCTCCACTCTTGAGGGCGGCAATCAGCTTGCGCGACTCCTCCGCAAACACGGGCTTTGAGAGCTGCACGAGCGAGAACTTTGTGCGCTGCTGTCCCTGCCACTCGTCGCCGAACACCTTGATGCGGAAACTGTACAGATTCATGGGCACGTCGCGCACGAGGCGCTCATAGCCGTTGTAGTCGGTCTGCATGAGAGCATGCAGGGCTGTGCCGGATCGCCCAAACATCTGCTCGCCAGCCTCGCCGAACGCGCTCACCCACAGCGTGGGGCCTGACCAGTCAGCGCACGAGGCTTGCACCATGTACCGCCAGTCCGGCTCCGCGATGTGAGCCTCAGGATGGCGCTCGCAATGCCACCCACCGCCAACGCCCTCGCCCTGGCGGAGCTTCTTCTGGCACGCGCGTCCACCGGCGACGCCGTCCGATGGCAGCGGGCACGCCGGGTAGAGGTGCTGATTGTCGTTGTTGCCGGACTTGAGCTGCGTGATGTAGCCCCGCGCAGACACCCACATGGGTTGCGGGCATCCAGTCGCCGTCTCCTCCTTGATCTGGCTGAAGCACACGAAGCGGTCGCTGCGGCGAGTACCGCCGCCAGCCGCGCTCATGCCCTCCTGCGCTGAGCCGGCAGCGCCGCCGAGAGACACGCTCTGGGCGTTCGCACCGCCATTGTCGTACCAGCCGCGCAGCGCCACCGCGTCTGGGTTGCTGTTGTCAAGGATGGCCACCTGGCTGGACCCGAGCGTGCCCAGCGTCTTGCCTTGGTAATCACCAACCTTGACATGGCGCGCAGAGATGACGGGGTGTTCGCCCCGGAAGAGCGCCTGCTCCAGCAAGTCGCCGTCACGCTGCGCGAGGGTGCCCCACAGCGTCAGCTCGCAGCTGTAGCCGCTGTCATCACGCAGCACCAGCGACCGCTTCTCTGCAGTGCCGCCGTCCTTGCGGTTGATGGTGGCCAGGGCGCCGCAGGAGTGCACCACCGCCATGATGTCCACCAGGCTGCCGGTCTGCGCATCCGCCAATACGTTGATCTTGCGGAACTGCCCTGGTGGCTGCACCGGCGCCGGCACTCGGTCCGCCGCGACGGGCGTGATCTCCGTGTTTTTATCAATCTGGATCTCGTACGGGAAGTCAAACGTCGAATATTGCTGCACGCGCGTTTCAGGAGTGAGCGTGTGAGACACAGGAGCCCACTGCATGCATGCTCACAACACAGACACACCTTTTTCGCGGGCTTCAGCTGACCCTTGGAGATGATGTAGCAGCTGCCCACTTGCAAGGTGTCGTACACACCCTTGTCCAGCGCGTCCGTAAACGCAGTCATCCGCGTCTGCACACCCGCTGCGTCCTGGATGTCGAAGCTCGCAAGACGGCCCTCGCCGCGGTCGTTGGTGAAGCGACGGATGTCCGACTTTGCAGTAACCCGCATGAGCAGAGCCCATCGCGGCTGGTACGGGTTCAAATCAGACAGACCCACCGTCTGCGTCACCTCCGTGTTGCGCGCCACCGCGCCGCCGGTGTTGCCGTAGCGAGGCGCGATCTGCTGAGGCGCCGCGTGCTGGGCCTGCGCAGCAGTGTAGCCTTGGTTCTGCCCACCTTGCGCGGCGCCGTAGCCGCCGCCACCCGGCTGCTGCACTGCGCCATACGGCTGCACTGGAGGCGCGTTGTATGTGTTTCCGCCGTAGCCTCCAGCGTGGACTGGCGCGCCGGCAGTGTGGTTGACAGCGGCCTGTGCTCCCGGCGCGCCGTACCCACCGCCTGGCGCCGTCGTTTGCCCGTAGCCGCCTCCGTAGCCGCAAGTTTGAGGCGCGGCGGCTGGAGTGTAGGCCGGCGGCTGAGCCGGCGCCGCGTGGGTGGCCCCGACTGGGTGCTGCTCGGCACCTCCTGAGGCGTCAAGCGTTGTTGGCGCGCCCAGCGTCGCCTCCGCTTGGTGCATCACGCTCACGCGCAGCACGATGAGGATCCTGGGAGTGGATGTGGGTCAGATGACGGGTTGAGGAGGCCGTCCAGCGCGGCGTCAGGGCGAACAAGGGAGACGCATGCAAGGGCGACAGGCCTCAGGACGCACTTGCGCTGTTGGACCACGTTGCAGATGTACCTGCCACCGCGAAGCAGGTGCGTCAGTGCGTGCTTCACGCAGAGCCGGCCCCGCTGTCGGCGGTTTGAGCGCGGCGTCGCCGCGGGTAGAAGGGCACAAGTTTGCACAGCCTTGGGGCGGCAAACAGAGGGCTCGCCGCAGCGCGGGGGCCGCCGCCGCGGGTCGGCTCGCCACACGACTCAGTCGCTGGGCACGCACTCGTCCACCTGCACGACGGTGAACTTGCGGAGGTTGCCGTCCTTCACGAGGTGGTTCAACTGCGTGGCTAGCATCGCCTGCTGGTAGTGCTCGCCGTCAGACACGATCAGCCGGAAGCGCTCCTGGCTCGCGTTCACGCCCTGCTGCTGCTGAGCCTGCGCCTGCTGCGCTTGAATCTGCTTCACGTCCACGATCTGAAGCACGGGGTGCATGCCTGTCGCGCCCTGCAGAAGGATCTGCTTTATGGCGCCACGGTGCAGCGGCGGGCCGAAGTAGGCAGCCATGCTGCACAGCGACGACGGAGCGCACGCAGCCCGAAGGTTCCCGCGAACAGATGTGTGTTGTGCAGCGCCCACGTGGCAGGCCTTTGATCAACTACCCCCAGTTGGCCAATATTCAACTAACTAGTCCAACTAACTG
>Ga0164297_10004772_pt1 | contig 11973 bp, 9 predicted proteins | sample GEODES058metaG_FD_113539 | JGI IMG/M metagenome (GOLD analysis project Ga0164297, IMG submission 113539) | Dystrophic lake water microbial communities from Trout Bog Lake, Wisconsin, USA - GEODES058 metaG | ecosystem: Environmental > Aquatic > Freshwater > Lake | place: USA: Trout Bog Lake... | reverse complement strand
GTCCTCGCGCCACGGGCGAAGGATCAGGCGTTCGGTCTCGATCATTTCGCCAGCAGCCTGGCGGCGTGGAGCGCGTGATAGGTCAGCACGCCCGAACAGCCGGCGCGCTTGAACGCCATCAGCGTTTCCAGCACCACCGCGTCGCGCTCGGCCGCGCCGGCCGCGACCGCCGCTTCCAGCATCGCATATTCGCCGGACACCTGATACGCGAACACCGGCACCTGGAATTCCGATTTCACGCGCAGGATGATGTCGAGATACGGCAGCCCCGGCTTGACCATCACGCTGTCGGCGCCCTCGGCCAGGTCGAGCGACACTTCGCGCAGCGCTTCCTCGGCGTTGGCCGAATCCATCTGGTACGTCTTCTTGTCGCCCTTCAGCAGCCCGCGCGATCCGACCGCGTCGCGGAACGGGCCGTAGAAGCCGCTGGCGTATTTGGCGGCATAGGACATGATCTGGACGTTGACGTGCCCCTCCGCCTCCAGCGCGTCGCGGATCAGCCCGACGCGGCCGTCCATCATGTCCGACGGCGCGATGATGTCCGCGCCCGCCGCTGCCTGGTTGAGCGCCTGGCCGACCAGCACCTCGGCAGTCTCGTCGTTGAGGACGTAGCCGCCTTCGTCGAGCAGTCCGTCGTGACCATGGCTGGTGTAGGGATCGAGCGCGACGTCGGTCAGCACGCCGACCTCCGGCACGGCGTCCTTGAGCGCCCGGATCGCGCGGCACATCAGATTGTCGGGATTGAGCGCCTCCTCGCCCCGGTCGCTGCGGCGGTCGGCTCGCGTATTGGGGAACAAGGCGATGCACGGAATGCCGAGGTCACGCGCTTCCTTCGCCCGCGCGACGATGCCGTCGACCGACCAGCGCGATACGCCGGGCAAGCTGGCGATCGGGTCCTCGACCCCTTCCCCCTCGGCGATGAACAGCGGCCAGATCAGGTCGGCGGGGGTCAACACGGTTTCGGCGTGCATCCGCCGGCTCCACGCCGAAGCGCGAGTGCGGCGGAGGCGGAGTGCGGGATAGTGGGTCATGGCGCGCGCCATGCGCCGAGGCCCGGCATCGTGCAAGCATTGCGGAGCCGAAACCATTCTGCGGCGTTGAGCCGCCATGTCATCGTTCCGCTCCGCCGCCCTGATCGTCAACGCCAAGTCGCGCCGTGGCGAACGGCTGTTCGACCAAGCGCGGGCGGCACTGTCCACCGCACCGTTTCCGGTCGAGGCGTTCGCCGTCAAGGAACCGGACCAGCTGGAACCGACCCTGCGCCGGGCGTTGGAGGCAAAGCACGAATTGATCGTGCTAGGCGGCGGGGACGGCACGATCAGCGGGCTGGTCGACATCATGGTCGGGACCGGCGCGGTGTTGGGCGTGCTGCCGCTCGGCACCGCCAACAGTTTCGCGCGGTCGCTCGGCCTGCCGCTCGACTTGCCGAGCGCCGCCGACGCCATCATGCATGGCGAGCGCAAGCGGATCGACCTCGGCATGATCGACGACGATTATTTCGCCAATTGCGCCGCCATCGGCCTGGCACCGCAGATCGCGCAATCGGTGCCGCATGCGGCGAAGAAGTGGTTCGGACGGCTCGGCTATCTCGCTTGGGCGGCGCGCGAATTCTTCCTGTTCAAACCGTTCATGCTGACGGTGGGCGAAGGCGCCGACGCGCAACAGCTGCGCGTGGTCGAGGTGCGGATTTCCAACGGCCGCTTCCACGGCGGGACCGAACTGATCGACGATGCCCGGCTCGATTCGGGCGAGATCGTCGTGCAGGCCGTGCGAGGCCACGTCCGCCGTCGACTGCTCAAGAATTGGGCGGCGAGCATCGTCGGGCACAGCGCGCGGCATGACGACACGGTCGACCTCCACGGCCGCTCGCTCAAGATCGTGACCGATCCCCCGCTGCCGATCTCGATCGACGGCGAGGTGCTGGCGCGTACGCCCATCGTCGCACGCGCTGCGGCGCAATCGATCGACGTGATGGTGCCGCGCGTCTAACCGGTCGGGTGCAGCCGTCCCGCGGGTTCGCCGTCGCCATGCGCTTGTTCTTCCGCGTGGCCAGCTTCCGGCGGCACGACCAGCACTTGATCGCGCCAATGGCCGTAGCGGTAATAGAGCGCCGCCAGCGTCAGCGACACGACCGACCCGATCGGGAACGCCCACCACAAGGCGTCACTGCCCAGCCAGCGCTGACCCTCAATCGCAAACCCCAGCCGCACCGGATAGAAAGCGATCGCCAGGATGATCAGCGGCGGCACCGTTGCGCCGTTCGCGCGCACGGTCGAGAACAGTACCATCGTCGCGCCGAACATCACGAAGGTCCAGGACGAAATCAGCTGGATGTGCCGCGCGATCGGGATCGCCGGGCTTTCGCGCCCGACGAACAATGTCATCACCTGACGATCGAACAGGATGATCGCGGCGATCACGACGAGCACGATGATGGTATTGTAGATCAGTCCCGCCCGCGTGATCGCGCCGACGCGGTCCCATTTGCCCGCGCCGATATTCTGCGCCGCCATGCTCGACACCGCGACGCCGATCGCCATCGCCGGCATCTGGATATAGGTCCACAGCTGCTGCGACACGGCATAGGCCGCCGCGGTATCGACCCCGAGCCGGTTGACCAGCCCCATCATCGTCAGGCCTGCCGTCGACATGACGAGCATCTGCGCGCCCATCGGCAGGCCCTTGGCCAGGATCGTCTTCACCAGCGCCGCTTCGGGGATCAGGTAGCGCACTTCGCTCCCCCGCAATCGGATCGGCAAGTCGCGGACGTAGACGTAGATCAACAGCCCAGCCGACGACACGATTCCCGCGAGCAAGGTGGCGGTCGCCGACCCCGCGATGCCCATTTTCGGAAACGGCCCGATGCCGTCGATCAGCAATGGGTTGAACGTGCTGTCGATCACCACGCTCAGCGCCATGAACCACAGCGGCGTCAGCGAATCGCCTGTGCCGCGCAAGCTCATCTGGATCAGCACGCCAAGCATCGAAAACGGCAGGCCCAGGAAGATCACGCGCAGATAATCGCGCGCCATATTCTGTGCTTCGCCCGGCGTCGCGAGCAGCCAGCCGATCACCGCGATCACCACCGCCCCGCCGACCACCAGGCCGACCGCCGACCCGAACGCCCGCCGCGCACCTTCGATATCGTTCCGCCCGACCGACTGGCCGATCAGGATCGTCGCTGCCATGCCAAACCCGAACACGGCACTGAACATCAGGAACATGATGATGTTGGCGTTGCTCGTCGCCGCCAGCGCCCCCTCGCCCAGGAAACGCCCGACCCAGATCGAATTGATCGACCCGTTGAGCGATTGCAGGATGTTTGACGCGAGCGTCGGCAGCGCGAACGCGAGCAGCGTCGGGCCGATCGGTCCGACGGTAAGGTCGCGGCGGTTAGGGGGACCGGACGGCGGCATCTAGCTCCTTCTCCCCTCCCTGGAAGTGAGGGGTAGGGGGTGGGTCGCGTCGCGCAATACAGGAAGCAAAAGACTTAGACAGCCGTATCGTCAGCACGCCACCCACCCCTAGCCCCTCCCTTCAAGGGAGGGGAAGACCTTATCCCAACCGCGCCAGCGCCGCGGACAGTCGCTCGGCCTCCGCCGATTTATCAGCATGGTCCGCGCGCGCCTTTTCCACGGCTTCGGGCTTGGCGCGCTCGACGAAGCTCGCGTTGGACAGGCGGCCCGCGAGGCTGTCGCGCTCCTTCGCCGCCGCATCGATCGCTTTGGTCAGGCGCGCCTTCTCCCCCGCCAGGTCGATTACTCCTTCGAGCGGCAGCACGAATGTCGCCTCGTCCACCACGACCTGAGCCGCACCACCGGCTACGTCGCCCTCGGCACGATCGATCCGCGCCATCCGGGCAATCGCCGGCGCAAGCCGTTCGAACCGCGCTAGCGTTTCGGCCGACGCATCGCGCAGATGCACCGCGAGCCGCGCGCCCGGCGGCACGTTGAGTTCGGTCCGGCTCGACCGCACTTCGCTTACCAACCGGATCAGCCAATCGATCTCTTTGCCCGCCTCCGGATCGATCGCCCGCGCGTCGGCCATCGGCCATTTCGCGACGATCAGGTCATTGTCGCGCGCGCCCAGCTTCGACCACAATTCCTCGGTCACGAACGGCATGAACGGATGGAGCATCACCAGGATCTGGTCGAGCACCCAGCCCGCGACCGCCTTCGTCTCGTCGTCGATCGCACCCTTGATCAGTTCCAAATACCAGTCGCAGAACCGGCTCCACGCGAATTGATAGATCGCGTTCGCCGCGCCGTCGAAGCGATAGTCGGCCAGCGCCAGGTCGACCGCCTGGACCGTCTGGATCGTCTCGCCGATGATCCACTTGTTGACCGCTTGGCGAGCCGCGGGCGCCTCCAGCGTCATGCTCGCGCCGATCCCGTTCGCCTGGCAGAAGCGCGCCGCGTTCCACAGTTTGGTCGCGAAGTTGCGGTATCCCTCGACCCGCTTCTCATCCATCTTGATGTCGCGGCCCTGGCTCTCCATCGCTGCCATGAAGAAGCGCAGCGCGTCGGCGCCATAACGGTCGATCAGCCCGAGCGGGTTGACGACATTGCCCTTCGACTTGGACATCTTCTGGCCATCGGCGGCACGCACCAGGCCGTGCAGATAGAGCGTGCGGAACGGCACGCTTTCGTTGAGCGGCCTCCGGCCTTGGGCGCCCATGAAGTGCATCCCCTGCATCATCATCCGCGCGTCCCAGAAGAACAGAATATCGAAGCCCGAAATCAGCACGTCGTTGGGGTAGCGGCCGTGCAGTTTGGGGTCGGTATCGTCGGGCCAGCCCATCGTCGCAAACGGCCACAGCGCGGAGGAGAACCAGGTGTCGAGGACGTCGGGGTCGCGAACTAACGGAATTTTGTGCCCGTGTTCTTTTCGAAACTCTTCGTCCACAAGGCTGAGCATCCATCGCCGATAGTCTTTCCAACTTTCGAGTTGGATGGGCTCGCAATCTTCACCGTAATACTCATTCAGAAGCGGCAGCACCGCATCCATGTCCTCGGCAACGAAGATTTTATTCTTGTCGAGTTCCGAGACGTTGGCTCGTTTAGTGTTCCCATCGACCACAGGCCCAAACCAAGCCGGAATCCGGTGACCCCACCACAACTGGCGCGACACGCACCACGGCTGGATATTCTCCATCCAGTTGAAGAACGTCTTCTCCCAGCTCTTCGGGACTATCTTGATCGCGCCCGACTGCACCGCCTCGATCGGGCGCTTCGCCAGCGTTTCGGCGTCGACATACCATTGGTCGGTCAGCCACGGCTCGATCACGTCGCCCGATCGGTCGCCGTAGGGAGTCTGGATCGTGCGCGGCTCGGCGTCATGCTCGGCGCCGTCCTTATCGACGAACGGCACGAGGAAACCCTCGGCCTTCAATCTCTCGACCACCAGCTTGCGCGCCCAGAAGCGGTCGATACCGAGCAGATCGTCGGCGATCAGCCCGTCGCTCGTTTGCGTCACCTGCGCCTTGGCGTCGAGCATGTTGAGCATCTCGCCCGCCGTGAACCCGGCGCGCTTGCCCACCTCGAAATCGTTAAAGTCATGACCCGGCGTGATCTTCACGGCGCCGGTGCCGAGCGTCGGGTCGGCATGCTCGTCGCCGATCACGGGGATCAGCCGGCCGGTGATCGGCAGCTTCACCTGTTTCCCGATCATCGCCTTGTAGCGCTCGTCCTCGGGATGCACCGCGACCGCCATATCGGCGAGCATCGTCTCCGGCCGCGTCGTCGCGACGGTGATCGACCCCGATCCGTCCGCCAACGGATAGCGGATCTGCCAGAAGCTGCCCTTGACCTCCTTGGTCTCGACCTCAAGGTCAGAAATCGCGGTGCCGAGACCGGGGTCCCAGTTCACCAGGCGCTTGTCGCGATAGATGAGCCCCTGGTTGTAGAGGTCGACGAACACCTTCAGGACGGCCTTCGAAAAGCCCTCGTCCATCGTGAAGCGCTCGTTCGCCCAATCCATCGAACAGCCGAGCCGGCGGAGCTGCTGCGTGATTTCGCCGCCGCTCTCTTCCTTCCACTGCCACACCTTCTCGACGAATTGCTCGCGAGTGAAATCGGTGCGCTTCTGCTGCTTTTCGCCGAGCTGACGCTCGACCACCATCTGCGTCGCGATGCCGGCATGGTCGGTGCCGACCACCCACAAAGCATCCTTGCCCTTCAGCCGCGCATGACGGACCAGCACGTCCTGCAACGTATTGTCGAGCGCATGCCCGATGTGCAGCGAGCCCGTGACGTTGGGCGGCGGGTTGACGATCGTCCACGGCTCCGCGCCCGGGCGGTCGGGGCGGAACAGCCCCTCACCTTCCCAATGCGCATACCAGCGCGATTCGATTTCGGCGGGGTCGAAGGTTTTGGGCAGTTCGCTCATGCGGACGGCCTGTAGCCACTCCGTCGTCCGAGCGGAAGGCGGTCCTAGAAGGGCGTGTCGCCGATATAATTGCCGGCATCGCTATATCGGCACACCAGCACATCCTCCTCGGCGCCCGTTGCCATCGCACAGCCGACCCGCCCGGTGTCGCGCCACATCAGCTGGGTGTAATGGCCCACGTCCGCCGTCTTGCCGGTGGTGCTGTTGTCGGGAAAGCGACCAGGCTTGTAATAGCGTTTCTCACGCACCCAGCCGTCGACCATCTTCTCGGCGGAGTAATAACCCTTGGTGCCAGCCCACAAATTCTCGCCTTCGGGCGCCCGCGCGTTTTCGGGGGCGTGCTCGAACTTGCCGGTCGCTGCCAGGTGGCGCGCCCATGTCGCGGCGTCGGCGGCGAGCGCCGGGTCCCAGCTGAGCGGCGCGATGCCGAGCGACGCTCGCTCGCGATTGTGGGCGGCCAGCACCCGGTCGTCGAAGTTGCTGGTCAGGCCAGCCGTGCCCAGCAGCCACGGTGATGCCAATGCGGTGCTGAGCACCATGATGAAACGTCGCGCCATGGCGACGGGTGTAGGGACCGGCAATAACTTGCCGGTTTCCGGCAATGGTTAGGGTTCGATAAACTACGTTCCCACGATCGCGACCGGATCGCCGCGTTTGACCTGCGCGAACAACCGCTTTGCGAAGTCGATCGGGACGCCGATGCAGCCGTGCGTCGCCGCGCCGAAGCGGACATGGCTCGCATGGATCGCGACCCCGTCGTTGGTCAACCGCAGCATGTACGGCATTTCGGCGTCATAAAGGTTGGAGCTGTGCTGCTCCGCCTTGGCCAGGATCGGGAACACGCCGGTTGGCGTCGCCTTGCCGTCGGTACCGTACAGGATCACGGCCGATCCGATTTCCTGGTTCGACCGGAATACCGACAGCATCTGTCGCGCCAGGTCGACGCGGACCCAGACCGGACCTGGTGGGATGCCGTCGTCATTCCAGACAAAGTCGCCGAATTTCATCTTGCGGCGGACGTTCAGCAGGCTCTGTACCGCGCGGCGGTCGCCATTGGGCAAGGTGAAGACCGGTTGCTTGCCGGCGGCATAGCGGACGCGGACCTTATCCTTCATCGCGTTCGGTGCGGCCGGCGGCGCCGCGGGCGGCGCGATCCAATTCGACCAGACGATCAACCCGGCAATGACCAGAACGATCGGCAAGGCGAACCGGACGATTGCCGGCACGGCCGATCTTTTCAAGCGCGCAAAACCAGGCGCCGCGCCGGTCTGGTCGTCATCCCGCCGCGCAAGCCAAAGCCGATCGCGAAGAAGCCGATCAGCAAGCTGAGCCACGTGGCCGGTTCGGGCACGGCGCCGCCGACGCCCGGCGTGGTGCCGCCACCGCCGCTACTGCCGCCACCACTACCGCCGCCGCCAGTTCCACCGCCGCCACCGCCACCGACCAAAATCGGCGTCGCGCCACCGCCGGGCACGGGATAGAAACCGGCGGCAGGCGGCAATGGCTCTTCGGCGGTGAAGGGGCCGGTGTCGTCCGGCAAGGCCGCGGGACCGACCGGGCCGTATGGCGTCGGACCGACGACGTTACCCTGCTCATATGCCAGCGCCGGCGGGGCGGCATCGCCCGGGCGAGTCCGCTCGCCGCTCAACACCCGCTCCTTGGGGTCAAAGGCATCCTTCAACGATGCGATGCGTCGCGCCTTGGTCTGGGTCAGTGCGCCGGGGGTGCGAATGCCGGGCGATCGCGCGTCCAGCATGGCGTCGACCGCATCGAGACCACCCTTCGTGGCCAGTTTGGCGATTTCGGACATGCCTCCTGCGGGGGCGGCCATCGTCGGCGTTTGCGCACTTGTGAACCCCAAGCCGACAGCAGCGAGAAGCGCCGCAGCGGCAATGCCGGTTCGACCGTTAAAGAGGTCGTCAGCGTTCATTAAAGGTTCCAATTTACGCGAAGAGCCATCGTCCCTAACGCTTGCTTTACGTTAGACACAACGTCGAGACCGAAAGATGGTTTCTTTTTGTCAACGACCGTTGCACCGCAGCAACGTCTCGATACGATACAGAACGAGGCCGAAGTAATGACCTCCGGCCTCGTACGCGTTCAAAATTGGTCGGCGCGTCAGTTGGCGGGCGTCTGACCCGTCCACTTGCCGAGCCAGCCGAGCACTTCGCGATACCATTGCCGGCTTTCCTTGGGCGCGAGCACCCAATGGCTACCGCCCGGAAACACGACCAGACGCGACGGGATTTCGCGACGCTGGAGCGCGGTGAAGGCGGCGATCCCTTGCGTATAGGGAATGCGGTAGTCGCCCTCGCTGGTGATCACGAGCTGCGGCGTCTTCCACTTGTCGACGTAATTGACCGGGTTCCATTTTTCGAACGCCGCCGGGTCCTGGAAATAGGCCTTGCCGCCGTGTTCCCACTCGTCGAACCACAGTTCTTCGGTTTCGTACGCCATCGCGCGCGCGTCGAAGACGCCGTCGTGCTGGACGATGCACATGAACCGATCGGGCCACTGCCCTTCGATCCAGTTCATCATATAGCCGCCGTACGATGCGCCGAGCGCACAGGCATTGTTGCCGTCGATCCACGAGAATTTCGCCGTGGCGGCGTCATATCCCTTTTTCAGATCCTCGAGCGGCCAGCCGCCCCAATTGTTGCGGATCGCATCGGTGAAGGCCTGGCCGTACCCCGTGCTCCCGTGGAAATCGACCGCGACCAACGCATAGCCCGCGCCGGCGAACACCGCGGGGTTCCAGCGATAGGACCAGCTGTTGTTGCTCGATCCCTGCGGTCCGCCATGAACCATGAACGCCATCGGCAGCTTGGCACCCGCGGCGAGTCCCGCAGGCTTCACGGCATAGCCCCACACGGTATCGTTGTTCGCGCCGGTAAAGCTGAACCGCGTGACGGTCGGCATGTCGATGCCCGCCAGTCTGTCGGCGTTGACGCTGGTCAGCCGCACCGTCTTCTTGCCCGCCAGCCAGTAGAAATCGTCGGGTGCGGTCAGCGAGTTCATCGCGAACACCAGGCCCTTGGCGGTCGGCACGACGGCGGAGACATTGCCCTGCTTCGTCAGCCGCGCAACCTTGCCGGTCAGGGACACCGACCAGATCGGATTTTCCTGCGTATCCTCGGCAGTGACGTAGATCGCCTTCGAATCGGGCGCCCAGGCGATCGATCCGACCGACCGGTCCCAGCTTTCGGTCAGTGCGGTCACCTTGCCGGTGGCCAAGTCGCGCAGCATCAGCACTTGGCGGTCGGCTTCGTAGCCGGGACGCTTCATCGCAAACCAGGCGAGGTACTTGCCGTCGGGCGACGCAGTCGGGAGGTTATCCATCCCGTCATTGGCGTCGGTCAGGTTGGTCGGCGCGGCCGATCCGTCGGCGGGCGCGGAAAAGATGTCGAGATTGGTCGACAGCGGCTCGATCCGCCCCGCCTCGCGCAGCGCAAAGAACACGGTCTTGCCATCGGCCGACCATGACACTTCCTCGCCGCCGCCGAACGGCTTGGACGGGCTATCGCCGACCAGCGCGCCCTCGATCGCCTTGCCGTACCCGCTCGCCTTGCCGCCGGCCATCGGCAGCACGAACAATTGCGAGCGCGTGCCGTCGGCCCAGCTCGCCCAGTGGCGAACAAACAGCTGGTCGTAGACGCGGCCGTTGCCGGCATCGGCGGCCTTCTTGGCCATCGCCGGCTCGCTGGTCGGCGCACCCGGCAAGCGGTCGGCCCAGATCAGCAATTTGTCGCCGGTCGGCGCGACCTTGAACCCGCCGAGCCCGCCCTTCAGGTCGGTGACCTGTGTCGGCGCACCGCCGGCGATCGCGACCGACCACACATTGTCTTCGCCGCCCTGATCGGCCTGGAAGAATACGGTCCGGCCATCGGCGGAAAATTGCGGTGCGGTTTCGTTGATCGCGGGATCGGCGGCAAGCTTCTCCGGCTTGGCGCCCTTGGTCGTCAGGTCGAGCCGCCACAGGTCGTAACGGCCCTTGTCCTTGGCCAGATCGGTCTCGCGCTGCTGCCACACCAGCCAATGCCCGTCGGGCGACACCGCCGGCGACGACACGCGGCTCAGCATCGTCACGTCGTCGATCGTGAGCTGGCGGGCGGTGGCGGGTGCGGCGACGACGATGGCGAGCGCGGCACTCGCGAGCAGGAGCTTTTTCATGGGCGAGACGATAAGCAGAAGGTCGTATCGGCCGCAACTACCGCGCACCCAAATACATCGTCTCGATGGATTTGGCCGGAGGCCGTTCAGCCACACACGCACAACCGATTGCGCCGAATCGAATCCGGCATGCGACTTGGGGCGAATAATCCGGGCTTTACCGCCCGCCGGTGATCCGCGCGATTTCCTTGGCGACCATCGATTCGACCAGTTCGGGCAAGTTCCGGTCGAGCCAATCGCTCAGCATCGGGCGAAGCATCTCGCGGACCAGACCTTCCAGCGTATCGGCACCCGCGGTGTCGGGCTTCACGATCAGCCGGGAGAGATTGTCGAGCGGTGCCCGGCTCGCTTCTGCGGTCTGTGGCGACACGATCGTCTCCGGCGCGGGGGCCGCCGCTTGCGGTGCGGTCACGGGAGCAGGCGTGGCGACCGGCGCAGGCGGCACAACCGGCGCGGGTGCGGCGGCGACCGGCGGCGACATCGGCATCGGCGCGGGATCGGCCATCGGCTGGATCGGGGCCGGCTCGACGGCGACCGGCTGCGGCACGGCTGCGGCTTCGGGTGCCTGTTCGCTCAGCTCGAGCACGTCTTCGTCGACGAAATCGTCCACCGGCGGCGGGGGCACCGGACGGCGGCGCGCGCGAATCGGCGCGCCATTCTCGGCATCTTCCGCGATGATCCGCTTGATGGAGGCCAGGATGTCCTCCATCGACGGTTCGGCGCTCACATCCCCCATTGCAGCCTGCTTCCCTGTCGAGCCACTAGGCCACGCCCCAGCGTGGTTAATTCGTCTTCGGCACGTTTGCGGGAGTATCGGGCGCCGTGTCAACCGGCGCGTTCAATTGCGGGTCGAGCGGTCGCCCCTGCGTGGAGTCCTGCGCCGGCGTGTTGCGCGTGCTGGTTCCGGTCGGCTTATATTCGGGCTTGCCGCCGAAATCGCTCCAACTGCCCCTCGCCTTTTTGTAATTGGTGAGCGGATCGTAGAGCGCGCCACCGTCGAGCCCCAAGTCGCGCGCTTCCGCCTCGCCCATCGCCGCCAACAGGGCGAACCCGGCGACATAGGCATCGCGCTGTGCCGTCACCAACGTCACCTGGCTGTTGAGCAATTCCTGCTCGGCGTTGAGGATGTCGAGGATCGTGCGGTTGCCGACGCTGTTTTCGGCGCGGACGCCCTCCAGGCTCAGCTTGTTCGCTTCGACGGCGCGCTGCGACGACGCGATCACCTCCAGCGACGACTTCCAGATCGCATAGGCCGACCGCGTCTGGGCGATCACTCCGCGTTCCGTATCGGTCACGGTTTCCAGCGCTTGCGCGCGGCGTTCCTGTGCCTGGCGAATCTGCGCGGAAGGCAGGCCACCCTGATAGAGCGGCAGGGTGAATTGCAGGCCGACCGTGCCGGCACTGCCCGTCTGCCCC
>Ga0164297_10004771_pt1 | contig 11973 bp, 3 predicted proteins | sample GEODES058metaG_FD_113539 | JGI IMG/M metagenome (GOLD analysis project Ga0164297, IMG submission 113539) | Dystrophic lake water microbial communities from Trout Bog Lake, Wisconsin, USA - GEODES058 metaG | ecosystem: Environmental > Aquatic > Freshwater > Lake | place: USA: Trout Bog Lake... | reverse complement strand
TGTAAAGAGGCGTATCAAGAGCCCTGAGATTTGGTGCCGAGCTGCCGTCATTTATATTCCAAACAGATGTAAAATCTAAAGCGCTATAAGAGCTTTGCGCCGTCCGGTTCGAGCCGGATAAGACAAGCGCATTTAAATTATTTGATCTATTTGTGCCTATATTTTCAGAGCCGACATAATAATTATTTTGAACAGAGCCGCTGTTATTTTGGCCGATGAGAAGGTCAGCCTGTTGGGTGGCGGTTGTGAAATCCGAATCGGAGAGCGATGTGCTGAGTTGCCCGCTATTGGCGCCAATAAATCCGCCAATCACATGACCGGATGCGTTTATGGATGTATGAGCGATGGAGTCTGTAATGCTGCCAGAATTGAAGCCAGCAAAGCCACCAACATTATCCTGACCCGTTATGCTCATTTTTGTTGCGTAAATGCCGACCCCTGATGAAGTGATTGTCCCATAATTTTCACCGACAAAGCCACCGCTATTCATCACTCCAGAGATGATTGAATTGGTGATCTTTGACCCTCCAATTATGCCGCTATTGAAGCCAACAAGTCCGCCCGTGCTGTTGGCACCATCGGAAGAGGTAACATTAATGTTAGTGGCGGTGACATTTTGGATATAGCCCGTGTTGTTTGCGACTAAGCCACCAGCATTGCCGCTTATATTGACAATAGAAGCTGTGTCGAGACTCGTGTTCATAATAAGGCCGGCATTGCTATCCACTAGAGCTGCAGTGCCATTTGAGACATTGAAATTTATAAGATGTAAATTGGTAATTGATGAGCTGCCATCAAGTGAATTAAAGAGCGGAGTTGTTGACGAGTAATTTTGCAGGCTATTTCCAAGTCCCTCGAGATGAAGGCCGGACGATGTTAAATTTGCGATGGGAGCATTGGTCAGATCAATATTATTATTAACAAGGGCGATATATTGATTGGGAGCGGTTAAATCAATGGCTGCTAAATCATTTGCGCTCGATATGAGCGTGTAACTTTGATTATTAATGACAAGATTCGAAGAAGACGGGCTTAAAAATATAATAGAGGCGCCATTATTGAAACGCAGATTTGGCACGGCATAGGCGATGCCGCCATAAGTTGTTGTGCCAGTGTTCAGTTGGAGCAGAATAGTGCTGTCACTTGAGATTGTCAGAGGCTGATTGAAGATAATGGCGTGATCGGCATTTAATGTGAGTGTCCCTGAAGCCGATGATAATATAATGGCGCTATTGATGGTGATGTCGCCTAGGCCTGATGAGCCTCCGATCAACGTTGTTTGTGACTCTGATGTCGAGATCGTCACGGGAGTGCCATTTGAGAGGGCATCTGTAATGGAGGTTACATTGCTCGCATCAATACTAATATCTAAGGGATCAATCAGCCATGATCCTGATTTTCCTTTTAGACTGGAGGCATCAGCCTTTACATTTGAGAAGCTTACCTTCGCGCCAGATGTTTCAATGATCCCGCCATTGCCGCCGAATGCGCCCGCGCGTGCTTGAAATATGCCGCTATATAAACCTTGATTTGCCGCAATGAGTGATATCGTGCCGCCATTGCCGTTTTGATTTGCATTGGCACTGAACTGCGCGCCGTCCTGTGTGGTGATATTCTGCCCTCGCACGCTGATGTTGCCAGCATTGCCTGATGTTTTGCTTTTGTGTGATGTCGTGATGTTGGCGCTTGAGGCGATGGTAACATTGCCGCCTTCACCGCCATCAAGCGTGATAACGCCATTATGACTTGAGACAGATGTGGCATTGAGCGTGCCTTCGACGTTCACCGCATCACGAATGGCTTGTTTAACGCTTGCAGCTTTGATGTCGATGCTGCCACCTGTCGCACTGATCTTGCCAGCAATATCAATAAGGGCTGCTGTGCCAGTCGTGGTGGTGCTGGGGACCGCCACTTGCATAAAACCATCACCTGTTAAATCAAGTGTGATTTGCTCACCCGCGCCGATCTCGACTTTGCCAAGTGGCACACGCACCAGACCAGTGTTTGAAATAGAGCCGCCCAGAAGTGCGACATATCCATTTTTTCCGATGGTTATGGTCCCATCACTGCTCGTCTGTGCTGAGGCGCCATTGCCCAAAAAATTGAGCTTTCCGTTCAAGAAATCAGTGTCACTTATGCCAAGAGTGGAGGCGATAAAACCTCCAGCCACATTTACAACGCCGCTGCGCGTAATGGCGATGCCATTTGGGTTCACAAGAAAAATTTGCCCATTGCCATTTAATTGACCGGAAATAAATGATGTGGTTGTGCCGCTGACGCGGTTAAGTATGGTTGAAGCCGCGGAAGGCTGATTAAATGTTACAGTCGAATTTTGACCAATGTTAAAGCTCGACCAATTAATAATCGCAGCGGGGCTCGATTGCGTAATCGTCATCTGTTGAGGGCTAGGCGTGTCTATTTTCACTTGCCCCGCAGCAATTGTTGCGTTTTGTGGCAGATTTTGCGCTTGAGCAGATGTGATGATGAGAGAGACCAGCGCCACAGACATCATAAGTGCTGATATGAGCTGTCGTTGAGATGGTGGTGACGTGTTGAAAAACATCTCAACTCCCTAGAATGACAAGCCAAGGCTTACAAAACTGCGCCATGAACGAAGAGCCAGTGTTGAATGAGAATATTCCCGCGCCACTTCTGCCGATGCAGTGATATTGCTTTGCCCAATCGCATATTGACTGCGTAGGCCTAGACCAAGAGCCGCTGCGCGTATTTGCGCTGTCTCGAGAGCTGTTGGATCATTGAGTACACCATAACCACCTGCTGCAAAGAGGTAGGGTGAAAGGGGGAGATTAAGAGCTTTGAAGGCGATATTATGTTGTAACTCAGCACGTAATGCCATGCCTTCATCAACGCTATAAGAACCGCTCGGCACGTTTGAAATGGATTGCGCCCCATCAAGTGATAATTGCTCGGATGATAAGACGGCCTTGCCAAAGCTCGTTTGCGCGTGAGGAAAAACCACAAGTTGTGTTGTTTCATTCAGCTGTGTTGTCAGACGTGCGTCAATGCTCATTTTAGTAAAGGACGAACTGGCGCCCTGCCGTGAAAGAGGTATGTTATCGCCCTTGCGTCCACCTAATCCCTGCGACAAACCAGGGGTTATCTGTAGATTTTGATAAAACCATGGGAGATCAGTTTCAAAATTGGCGGATAGGCGTGCGACGCGATAATGATCACTGCTGATATCAAGCTGGGATGCTTCATAGGTTGAGGATTGGGCGATATCCTCAATCCTTAGACTATAGGTCAGGGATTGAGTCCGCGTCAGCAAAGCAAGATAATCGATGCGTGCGGACAGACGTTGAAAATGACTGAGTGTTTGCGCGCTGCCGGATGTTGGTGTGGGGCGACTGCGTGAATAGGTATATTCAGGATTAAATGACCAGCCATCAGCACCGATGGGTATGATAGTGCCGAACGCCGCAGTGCGTAATTTTGCACTTGAATCAAATGCGTGATCAAAATCCGTGCTGGAGGCGAGAGTGGAGTAGATTTGTTCACCAAAGCCAAATGGGTTGTTGAAACCAAGCAGACTCGTTTGCTCCCATGTGCCGATTGACAGGGGTAAGCGATTATCTGTCGTTATGCTGAATGAGAAAGGCTTAGATGTCGCCTCCAGAATAATTTTGGATCCACCTTGTTCATTGCCGCGTGCTAAAGTGCTTTTGAGCGAAATGCCTGCAATTTGTCCCGCAAATAAAAGTGCGCGCTCAATCTGTGATAATTTGATGTGCCGCTGATGAAGAAGAGCTTGTGTGCGAGCACGCACGATATCGCGTGCCCCAGCGGGTATGTGATCTATATTGATCTCTTCAATAAAGCCGTCTGTAATATGTAAATGTAAGGTGCCGTGGTCCCTCAATTGTTGATGCGGAACATTCACGCGCACGAGTACAAAGCCGGCCTGCGCATAAATTTGTTCAAGTGCATTGGCCAGCGCATAGAGATCGGCAATGGAATGGCGTTGGCCGAGCAGAGGAGCAATCAATTCATGGCTTGCCTCTGTAAATTCCGCAAAGCCGTTTTCAATATCGATGTGATCGAGGCTGACAAAAGCCTTTTGGCTGCCTTTAGGGGCAATAATTTCCAATGGCGAGCCAATCAAAGAGCTGCCAAGGGCAGGGGCGGCTGAGGGACGCAGGTTTTGAGGCAGTAATTGGCTGGGAGCGGGGGCTGTTTGCGCAAAGCTCGGCGTAGGCGATTCCCAGATGATCGCGCCACAGGCGCAGATCAGGCCTAAAAAACTCAAATACATCAGTCGGGAGGACCAAAAAACCGGCATTGACGCCAACCAGAACGAGACAATAAAATGTAACTAAATTGTTAACATATTATATTGCTATGCTGCAATGTCCTAAGGTCAACTAAGTGACTTTTGGTTAATTCATCCCCAGTGTTGTGTTATAGATGCCACAAAGCTTTGCCATTCCTGTCGAGGAGTGTCTTTTTTACAAAATAAGACTTGTCGCTCAGCTCCCGAGCGCAATTTTAATGCTGTTATGAAGGCCATGAGTGACTTGTCTCGCTGATTTAAATCTGTCATGGTCTCGTCTTTCGAATAGGTCAGCAATCCTGACCTTTGATAACGAGCGTCAAAAGGAAGAGTTAAGCCCGTTTCACAGCTCTTGTGGGCGAGCCTAAATGCTATGCCGACTGACCTTTTCGCTCGTATGTAATGCTAGGCATTGCAGCTAGGAGAGGGTGATGAAGAGTCTGGGTGATCAACACAGTGCGGTGCCATCGGCCTTTATGCAGGGCGATGAACTCAAACGCACGTCTCCGACTGCTCTGTCACACCATGCTCTATCCACTTCATCGAATGGGTCTGATCTCATGTCGCTTACCCCCTTTAATCCATCCGTCATTGACCCTGCATTGCCATCAGCTCAAGGGCTGTATCATCCCGCTCATGAGAGCGATGCCTGCGGTGTCGGTTTTGTTGCGGACATCAAAAATAGGGCGTCCCATTCAATTATCGCGCAGGGTTTGCAAATCCTTCTCAATCTTGATCACCGCGGTGCAGTTGGTGCCGATAAAAAAGCGGGTGATGGCTGTGGAATGTTGATCCAAATTCCACATGGTTTTTTTGTTGAGGAAAGCAAACGTCTTGGCTTTGCCTTGCCAGAGAGTGGCGCATATGCCGTGGGCGCTTTGTTTTTGCCACGCGATCCCGAAGGGCGCAAAATTGTTGAAGCTGTTATTGAAAAAACAATTGTGCAAGAAGGACAAATCTTTTTAGGCTGGCGTGATGTGCCTGTTGATCCATCAGGGCTTGGTGAGACAGTTAAGCCAACAGAACCTGTCCATCGTCAGGTCTTTATTGGACGCGGCAAAGATATCGTCGATCAAGATACATTTGAACGCCGTTTGTTCATTTTACGTAAGGTTATCTCCAATACAGTTTATAATTTGGGTGATGCGCGCTGTGCAGGATTTTATCCTGTCTCCTTATCCTCGCGCACCCTTGTCTATAAGGGCATGTTGCTCGCTACCCAATTGGGTGATTATTTTAATGATCTACGCGATCCGCGGTTGCAATCAGCTTTGGCGCTCGTCCATCAACGCTTTTCAACCAATACATTCCCCACATGGTCTTTAGCCCATCCCTATCGCATGGTGGCGCATAATGGTGAGATCAATACATTACGCGGAAATGTGAATTGGATGGCGGCGCGGCAGGCTTCTGTTGCGTCTGATTTATTTGGTGATGACATCAGTAAATTATGGCCCATTTCTTATGAAGGCCAATCAGATACCGCCTGCTTTGACAATGCGCTCGAATTTTTGGTGCAAGGTGGATATTCCATGGCTCATGCCATGATGATGCTTATTCCCGAGGCGTGGGCTGGTAATCCGCTTATGGATGAAAAGCGTCGGGCGTTTTATGAATATCATGCCGCTCTCATGGAGCCTTGGGATGGTCCGGCGGCCGTGGCGTTCACAGATGGTCGGCAAATCGGTGCCACACTCGATCGTAATGGGTTGCGCCCTGCACGTTACATTGTGACCGAAGATGGTTTGGTGTTAATGGCGTCTGAAATGGGCGTGCTGCCTATTCCCGAAGAGAAGATCGTCACCAAATGGCGCTTGCAACCCGGTAAGATGTTGCTTGTTGATCTTGAGCAAGGTCGCATTATCTCCGATGAAGAAATGAAGGCTTCGCTTGCCTCATCTCATCCCTACAATGAATGGCTCAAGCGCACGCAAATTGTTCTTGAAGATCTCAAGCCCGTTGAGCCCCGTGCCTCACGCACAGATGTCTCATTGCTCGACCGCCAGCAGGCTTTTGGATATAGTCAAGAGGATCTCTCCATCTTGCTCGCGCCTATGGGCGTGACGGGTGAGGAGGCTGTGGGCTCAATGGGGACCGATACACCCATTTCGGCTTTGTCCAATAAGTCCAAACTGCTTTACAATTACTTCCAGCAAAATTTTGCGCAGGTTACCAATCCACCCATTGATCCGATCCGCGAGCAATTGGTGATGAGCCTTGTTTCCTTCATTGGTCCGCGTCCCAATATTTTTGATCTCAAGGGCAATGCAAGCCGCAAGCGTCTGGAAGTGCGCCAGCCCATTTTGACCAATGGTGATTTGGAGAAAATCCGCAACATCGGCTCAATTGAAGACTCATTCGATACCAAAACCCTCGATATGACCTATGAGGTTGAAAAGGGTGTTGAAGGCATGGCTGAAATGCTCTCACGTTTATGTGAGCGCGCTGAGAAAGCTGTGCGCAGCGGTTATAACATCATCATTCTTTCTGACCGCATGGTGGGGCCAGATCGGATTCCAATTCCTGCATTATTGGCAACAGCTGCGGTGCATCACCATCTCATTCGCAAGGGTTTGCGAACATCGGTTGGTCTTGTTGTCGAGACAGGTGAAGCGCGCGAAGTGCATCATTTCGCATGTCTTGCAGGTTATGGCGCTGAGGCGATCAATCCATATCTCGCGTTTGAGACCTTGATTTCAATGGCGAAAGACTTCCCCGAAGAGATTGATGCTTATGAAGTCGTGAAGCGTTACATTAAAGCGATTGATAAGGGCCTGCTCAAGGTTATGTCCAAAATGGGCATCTCTACCTATCAATCATATTGTGGGGCGCAGATTTTTGATGCTGTTGGTCTGGCAAAGGATTTTGTTGATCACTTCTTCTTTGGTACAGCGACAACCATTGAAGGCGTTGGTTTGCATGAAGTCGCCCGCGAGACTGTGAGCCGCCATCGTGATGCCTTTGGTGACTCGCCAATTTATCGCAGCATGCTTGATGTCGGTGGCGATTATGCCTTCCGTATGCGTGGTGAGGCTCATTCATGGAGCCCAGAATCTGTGTCCTTGTTGCAGCATGCTGTGCGTGGCAATGCGCAAGATCAATATCGCGCTTATGCCAAGCAGCTCAATGAGCAGCATGATAAATATCTGACCATTCGTGGGCTGTTCCGTATTAAAGATGCCAAAGAAGATGGCCGCACAGCTGTACCCTTGGAGGAAGTTGAGTCCGCCAAAGATATCGTCAAGCGCTTCTCAACGGGTGCTATGTCCTTTGGTTCGATCTCGCGTGAGGCACATACCACTCTTGCGATTGCGATGAACCGCATTGGCGGCAAATCCAACACGGGTGAAGGTGGTGAAGAGGCTGATCGGTTTAAGCCTTTGGCCAATGGCGATTCCATGCGCTCGGCGATTAAGCAAGTGGCATCGGGTCGGTTTGGTGTCACAACGGAATATCTCGTTAATTCCGATATGATGCAGATTAAAATGGCGCAAGGCGCAAAGCCTGGTGAAGGTGGGCAATTGCCCGGTCATAAGGTTGATGCGGTGATTGCGAAAGTGCGCCATTCCACGCAAGGCGTGGGATTGATTTCACCTCCGCCTCATCACGATATTTACTCTATCGAAGATTTGGCGCAGCTGATTTACGATTTGAAAAACGTCAATCCGCAAGCACTTGTGTCTGTAAAATTAGTCTCGGAAGTGGGTGTGGGCACTGTTGCGGCGGGCGTCTCTAAAGGGCGTGCTGATCATGTGACGATTTCAGGTTATGAAGGGGGCACGGGCGCCTCACCTCTGACGTCGATTAAACATGCTGGCAGTCCATGGGAAATTGGTCTGGCTGAAACGCATCAGACATTGGTGCTTAATAATTTGCGCTCACGCATTGCTGTGCAAGTTGATGGCGGCTTGCGCACAGGTCGCGATGTTGTGATTGGTGCGCTGTTGGGTGCAGATGAGTTTGGTTTTGCGACCGCACCTTTAATTGCGGCTGGGTGTATTATGATGCGCAAATGCCATCTCAACACCTGCCCTGTAGGTGTGGCAACACAAGATCCAGTCTTGCGTAAGCGTTTTGTCGGCCAGCCTGAGCATGTCATCAATTTCTTCTTCTTTGTGGCTGAAGAGGTTCGTGAATTAATGGCACAACTCGGCTATCGCCGTTTTGATGAGATGATCGGTCAGATGCAAATGCTCGACAAAGATCAGCTGATCACGCATTGGAAAGCAAAGGGGCTCGACTTTAGCCGCTTGTTCCATAAGCCTTCCGTGCCTTCTCATATCGCAACACGTCATGTGGAGAGCCAAGATCACAATCTCGGTTCTGTGCTTGATCGTCAATTGATTGAGAAAGCTCAACCAGCGCTCAATGCAAAAACAAAAGTCAGCATTGACGTGCCCGTGAACAACACAAATCGTTCAACAGGTGCGATGCTGTCAGGTGAAGTGGCCAAGCGCTTTGGTCATGCCGGTCTGCCAGATGACACAATTCATGTGAAATTGACGGGCACAGCAGGTCAGAGCTTTGGTGCATGGCTTGCGCATGGTGTGACATTAGAGCTTGAAGGCGAAGCCAATGATTATGTTGGCAAGGGTCTTTCGGGTGGTCGTATTGCGATCTATCCGCAAAAAACCGCCAAGCACATTGTGCCTCATGAATCCATTATTGTCGGCAATACAGTGCTTTATGGCGCGATTTCCGGTGAATGTTATTTCCGCGGTGTGGCGGGTGAGCGTTTTGCCGTGCGCAATTCAGGCGCCATTGCGGTGGTTGAAGGGACAGGCGATCACGGCTGTGAATATATGACCGGCGGCATTGTTGTTGTTATCGGTCAAACCGGACGTAATTTTGCAGCGGGTATGTCTGGCGGCATTGCTTATGTGCTCGATGAAGATGGCACTTTCGCTGATCGGTGCAATCTTGCCATGGTTGAACTTGAACCTGTTCAAGCTGAGGAAGATTTAAACGAGCGTCTTAATCATCAAGGTGGTGATTTGAATGCACATGGCCGCGTTGATGTGATGAAAGATATGACGCGCTTTGATGCGGAGCGTTTGCACCAGCTCATTTCTAATCACGCACGTTATACAGGTTCAGAGCGAGCGAAAGAGATTTTGGCACAATGGGACAGCTATAAAGGCAAGTTCCGCAAGGTTATGCCAGTTGAATATCGTCGTGCTCTGAAAGAATTATTAGCTCAAGATGTGGGAACGCGGCATGTCGCCGCGGGGGAATAAGCCATGGGTAAGGTCACAGGTTTCCTCGAGATTGATCGCACGGATCGCCGCTATGCGCCGGCCTCAGATCGTATTCGTAATTACAAGGAATTTGTATTGCCTCTTTCCGAAGAGGGTACAAAAAATCAAGCCGCGCGCTGTATGAATTGTGGCATTCCCTATTGCCACAATGGATGCCCCGTCAATAATCAGATCCCCGATTGGAATGATCTTGTTTATCATGGCGAGTGGGAAGAAGCCTCGCGTAATCTGCATACGACGAATAATTTTCCTGAATTTACGGGTCGTGTATGCCCTGCGCCTTGCGAGGCATCTTGCACTCTCAATCTCACCGATCAGCCCGTGACGATTAAGACAATTGAATGCGCGATTGTGGATCGTGGCTGGCAAGAAGGTTGGATCAAGCCTGAAATCCCTGCGCATAAGACAGGTAAAAAGGTGGCGATCATTGGGTCGGGGCCTGCGGGACTTGCTTGTGCACAGCAATTGGCGCGTGTGGGTCATGATGTCCATGTCTATGAAAAAAATGCGCGCGCGGGTGGTTTGCTGCGCTATGGCATTCCCGATTTCAAAATGGAAAAACATTTGATTGACCGCCGCGTCGAGCAAATGAGCGCTGAAGGCGTAACCTTTCATTACAATAAGAATGTTGGCGTTGATGTGCCTGTCGATCAATTGGTCAGGGATTATGATGCCGTGGTCTTGGCCGGTGGCGCTGAAAAACCGCGTGATCTGCCTATCCCCGGTCGTGATCTCGCAGGTGTTCATTTTGCGATGGATTTTTTGCCGCAGCAAAATCGCCGTGTGGGTGGTGAATCCCTTGCTAATCACGCGCAGATTTTGGCCTCTGGTAAGCATGTCGTGGTGATTGGCGGTGGTGACACCGGTTCTGACTGTATTGGTACTTCTGTGCGTCAAGGCGCTTTGTCTGTGACGCAATTGGAGATCATGCCAAAGCCACCTGAAAAAGAAAATAAATTGATGACATGGCCAAATTGGCCGTTGAAATTGCGCACCTCATCTTCGCATGAGGAAGGGGCTGAGCGTGAATTTGCGGTAAATTCCGTTAAATTTGACGGCGAAGATGGACAGGTCAAGGCTTTGCATTGTGTGCGTGTTGATAGCAAGATGCAGCCGATTGCCGGCTCAGATTTTGTGCTCAAGGCTGATCTTGTCTTGCTCGCTATGGGCTTTGTGAGCCCAATTCAAGAAGGTATGGTTTCATCGCTTGGCCTCAAGCTTGATCCGCGCGGCAATGTTGCTGCGGATGTCCTGCACTATAAGTCATCACGTGAGAAAGTGTTTGCCTGCGGTGATATGCGCCGTGGTCAGTCACTTGTTGTCTGGGCTATTCGTGAAGGGCGCCAATGCGCGCATTCTATTGATACCTATCTTATGGGTAGCACTGTCCTGCCGCGTTAAGCAGCAGCAGGCGATCAGCCTTATGCCCGCGCAAAAGAAAAGGCCGCTTATGCGGCCTTTTTTATGCTGTGCGTTGGATCTGCTTTATTTGATGAGATCGCCAATTTTATCAACGATGGGTTTTGGCGTGGCATAGATCTCTTTGATCAATTTCTCGAGATGCTCACCATCTTCAGGTTCAAGTTCAAGCTTCTGCTTTTTGGAATCCTCAGCAAAATCGGCATCTTTCATCGTTGACCAGAAGGCATCACGCAGCATTTTCACTTTATCAGCCGCAAGGCCGGGTGGGGCAACAAAGGGGCGGCCAATGCCTTGACCTGCGTAAAGGAATTTAATTTCCTTGCGGATTTGTTCATCCTTGGTCAGATCAAGCACAAAAGGAGTGTCTTTCATATGTGGGTTTGGCTCGGCGCCGCCGTGGAATAAAACACGCACTGTGCCGGATGAGATCCAATTTGGTCGTTTGCCATTGACGCTGTCGAGGCTTTCGCAGATGCCGTCAACTTCCCCGCGTTCCATCGCCAAAAACACATCAGATGATGAAGGGAAGCCCGCAATAATTTTAAACTTCATGCCAAGCAAAGCAGATAAGGCCAGAGGGTATGAGCGTGTGCCAGTGCCGGGGCCGGTGTCGCCAATGATCAATTCTTTTTTGAAGAGATCATCAACACTTTTCACCTCTGCATTTGTATTGGCAATGCAGACATTGGTTTCAGTGGCGGGTGTGCCGAGCCATGTCATTTTATTGGGATCAAAGCGAGCGCCTTCAGCGCCTGTCAATGGGCCTAATACGGCATCGCGTGCGATAATCCCAAGGACAGTGCCGTCTTTGGGCGCGATGGTATACATCCAGCTTGCAGCAACAAAGCTGCCAGCGCCCGGCATATTTTGCACGACGACTGTTGGATTGCCTGGCATAAATTTTCCGATGTGGCGTGCAACTGTACGGCCCCATAAATCATAGCCGCCTCCGGGGCCGAAACCGATGATCATGGTCACTGTTTTGCCAGCCTGCGCATGAGC
>Ga0164297_10004769_pt1 | contig 11978 bp, 7 predicted proteins | sample GEODES058metaG_FD_113539 | JGI IMG/M metagenome (GOLD analysis project Ga0164297, IMG submission 113539) | Dystrophic lake water microbial communities from Trout Bog Lake, Wisconsin, USA - GEODES058 metaG | ecosystem: Environmental > Aquatic > Freshwater > Lake | place: USA: Trout Bog Lake... | reverse complement strand
TTCGAGAGTTATAGAACGAGAATTTTGTTTCATTGTGGAAAACTGGATTTGAGTATCTAGGTAATAATCACAGTGAATTTAACGAAGAACCAAAAAAAATAAAATTAAGTGTGGGACCGAGTCAAATTGTGCTCAGCTTAGTAGCTAGTAGATTTTAAACGCAATACGCAACATCAGTCCAAAAATCAAGGAAAAAACAGAGAACTACATTCACCCCGGTCAAGGGCTAGAACCCACAGGGATCATTTATTTAAAGACTGGCTTTTTTTATAAGCATTTGAGTGGCAGCTTGTTTAGCTGAATTAATTGCTCCGCGTCTGTAATCCCATACCTTGTCAACTGGTGGTAGCGCCATCACCATGGTTGAATTGGCCTCAAAAAACAAGACATCTCCACTCTCACTCAACCCAAAATCAATTCCTGAATAATCTAGCCCCATCACGTCAGAAATCTGTTTTAAAGCTTTATAAGCGGACTCACCAATTGCTTGATTCATATGCTCCAAGAAATACTGCTCCTCGGATCTGTTTTCAGGCGAATCTTTCATAGCCGCACTAAAGTAGTGAACTTTCCAGTGTTTTGAGAGAGCTAGGTGCAGGGGGTACAACTCACCGTTGATGCTCATAACACGGTATTTCCTAAAAAAACCTTTCTTATCACATGCGTTCAAAAACTCCATCAGCAACAACTCCTCTCCGGGCAGCTTTTTAGCAACCTTCACCAGCTCCGGGAAATTAGCAACATATTCAAAATGTTGACCCGTCTGAAAACCAAGACTTCTAACCACCAATGGAAAATCGATTGTTTGGGCTAATCTTTCTTCCATAAGCCCCAAGTGATCTAGGTCTGCACGGTTCAACAAATAGGTGCTTGGAGTACGTACCCCAGCAAGAAGACTAAATCTTCTTGCATTATTTAAGCGACCCGTTTTCAGCACCGCAGTAGGGTCGTTAATTACAGGCCTGGGAAAATCGCTTGTACGAGATTTTATTAATTCAATTGCTTTTTCTAAAGACTGTGCACTGGAGTCAGCATCCCCGATCGCATTAAAAATCAAATCGTGGTCGGCCAGTAATTTACCCTCATCTATTGAACCTTGGAAATAGTCCACTGCTATTGTTTGCACTCTAAAGTAAGCTGGATCTACCACGTTGCGCCAAGGAACGTCTCCACCCCTTCCTGCGATAAATACCAATAAAGATTTAGGACTTAGGGAGCCTTGATTTTGAAATACACGAACCGTCTCACGTGTGTAGCCCTGGGTGTGGTGATAGGCCGCCAACTCTTGTTTACCCTGCTCAAAATAAATAAGCGCAAGGCCTTGATGAGCATGCGCAACGCTGGAGTCATGCTCTGCATTCGAGCGGGACTGGTCGGCATCGGTGCAAAGGACTCGTTCGTAGTGATTTTTGGCTTTCTCAAATTCGCGTTCCATAAAATACAAATTGGCGAGATTTACGTTCGCTAATCTATCATTTGGGTGGTATTTGAGTGCTTGAAGGTAGGCTGTTTTAGCGGCACTTGTATACCCTTCGTCCACCAATAGGACCGCAAAATTAATCAACGTTGCAAGATGCGTCGGCTCCATCTTCAGTACTTGAAGATACTGCTCGCGCGCAAGCTCGGACTGGCCAATTAACGCATTCCTTGAAGCGAGCTCAAAGAGGACCTCTACTTTGTTTTTATCTGAACTTGGATTGATTAATTTATCTATCATGCTTTAAAACCTGACTCTACAGAACAGGGATATAACGCGGTATTGATTTGAGTTTGTAATTTCTTTTATCTCTTCAAAATGGAGTTTAGACTTCTTTCGTAGTGAAGTACAAATCTGTGGGTGTCAAATAAGGGCATACTTAACGCTTCCTTTTTAGTTGCGAGTTGGGCCTTTAAATAGCTCAGTCTTTTGGGCTCCTTTAGCAGCTCAAGCACTTTATTTTCGTAGCCTTGTAGACTATCAGTCACTAATTCGCTAAGTCCTTCACAGCTCAGCAAGCTTGCTGCAACCCTTGAAGCAAACGAACCACCGCACATAGTTACGACTGGCACCGCGGACCACAGAGCGTCACTGGCTGATGTATGAGCATTACAAGGAAATGTATCCAAAAATAAATCTGCATGCCTGAGTCTTTCTAAATGCCGTTCATGAGGGATCCTTTTAGCAAACACCAAACGGTCTGGATTAACTCCCCTTTGCAAGGCAAATCCACGAAGATTATCGACCACAGCTTGTGTATCCTCAAGTAACCAAATGATGGACTGGTCCTCCTCAAGAAGGATAGACATCCATACACTGAACATTTCTTTTGTGATTTTATAGCTGCTGTTTAGCGCGCACAAAATAAAATCATTAGGGGGCAAACCGTGCTCAATCCTTTCAGAAATAATTGAACCGGTATTTTGTTTATAGTCATTTACTTGGTAAGAGGGAGGTAATCGTATCAATTTTTCACTCATCGAAGAACTCATCTCTGGTGGAACAACAACTTTATCAACCAGGCAGTAATCCATGAAATCTCCCCCCAAAGTTCCCGCATACCCCAGGTAAGCGATCTGAACGGGGGCTACTCTTAAAGCAAATACCGCAGTTCTTGCTCCTTGTGTATAGCCTTTAAGATCTACAGCAACTGACAACTTATGACTGCGAGCGAGACTCACCAATTCAGTGTCGGAGATATCTTGCACTTCATACCAACGGTCAAATGAGGCCTTGAGTCTCTTGCGAATCGCGCTGTCATCGAGCGCACTCCATGAATAAGCAATTAATTCAAAATCATCCCTGTTGTGCAACTCAAATAGCGATGCAATTAGGTACGCGGTTGCATGTTCTTTAAAGTCAGACGAAAAGTAACCTATGCGAATCTTTGCTTTTCGCTTTTCAGTGCGTGACATTAAGTTAAATTGAGCTTCAGCTCTAATTTGGATACCTGAAGCCACCACATTACTTTCTCCAAATGCCTCCTCATCTTGAGGATGGTTCATGAATTCTTTGTCTACTAAATCTACCTCTTTCAGTAGGCTTTGGGCCCAAATTTTTGAAGCTTGAAGGTGTAGCTGAGCATTGTCTGTAAGGGATAGCAGTGTGAAGGGGTGAACCAATATCTCTTTTTTGTACACCTTGTCAATCAAAATACAAGCAAGCCCATCTAAATCAAATAGACTGTGTTCGGTTTTTGAGGGATATGCAATTTTAGTTTGCGTATGCCAGTCACATAGCTTCATCCTCAGGTGTACGTATGCGCCTAAAAGCTGAGGGTACCAAGGATCCAGCAAAAGAGCTCTTTCAAAGTAGACTCTTGCCTCTTCGTCGTTGAATTGTAGGATGGATGCAGCACCTGCATTAAAAAACAACTGCACCTTAGAGAGTTGAGGGGTTGTGGTTTCTCCAGCCGAACTGTCTAAGATCTCAATACATTTCTTAAAATGATAGCAAGCGCATTGTGCTTGATTGAGTGCATGATAAGCTACAGCAATATTATTATGAGTCTCGACATGAGCGGGCTTGAGCTTTAAGGCAACTTTGTAAGTATTCACCGCTTTTTGCCATTGCTTGAGTGAAGAATAGAGATTTGCAAGGAAGTAGTGATTTTCAACACTGGATGAGTTAATTAAAATAGCTCGTTCATAGCACTTTACACTGTTTGTCAGGGTACAGTGGTTGCATGGATTAGTGCTTCTTTTTTGATCGCAAAGCAGGCCTTTATACGTATAAATCACTCCTTCATCAGGATATAGCGCCAAAGTCTCGTCAATAAATTTCAAGGCCTGATCCTCTAAACTTAATGAGCGGTAAATATCAACGGTTCTTTTAAAAATGCTTAAGGCGCTAGTAAAGTCCTTTGAATTTGAATTTTGTAGATCACGGCTTATTAGAAAGATAGATTTTTTATTGGCTTGCAAGGCAAGTGTCCAATCATTTAACTTTTCTGCGCAAAGCGCTAAGCCGCTGTAAGCCGCCAAGGAGTCCGGCTCCAATTGAGCCGCTCTTTTGAAATGCTCCAATGCACCGCTCAGTAGGTTTAATTGTCCCTTAACAAAACCAGCAGACAAATGAAGCTCTAAATTCTCAGGGTAAATGACTAAAGCGCTCAAATATATTTCTAGTCCGCTTGATAGGTTACCCAGCTCTAAAAAGCGATGGGCTTTATCTTTGAGGTCTTCTATGCTTAAATAATTTTGGGACATAAGAATAATTAAATCATCCTTTTTTAAGTCCGTTTTTATGCCAATCCTGAATTAGGTTGGCACCAAATGTATTCAAAAGCATTGCAGAAATAACTATTAAAGCTGAACCACTTTTCCATAATGGAATTAATTCACCGAGAAAAAAAGCAGATGCCGCCATACCAAATATAGGTATAAGCAGTGCAAATGGAGTCACTGTTGCAGCCGTGTACCTGGCAAGAAGCCAACCCCATGCGGCGTAACAAAAGATAGTGCTAAACCAACTTTGCCAAATAACTCCCCCCCATGTCTGCCAAGTAATAAGTTGAATAATTTGAAAGAAATTGTTTACTCCCTCAAAGTAAAAAGATAGGCAAAGCAAAGTAGGAAAAGAGAAAGTTGCGGACCAAACCACATAGCTCAGCATATCAACTCCTATTGCCCTTTTGGACAATAAATTCCCAATAGCCCATCCAAGTGCAGCAATTAATGTCAAACCCAAACCAAGTGGGGTCGTACTCGAGTCGGTATTGGAGGCAATGATTGAAAGCCCAATTAAAGCCGTCACCAGGGCTATGAGTTGATGGGGTCGCAAACTCTCCTTATTCAAGCACACTGACAAAGCAATTGTGAAAAGCACCTGAGTCTGGACGACCAATGAAGCAAGTCCAGGGGTAATGTGTCCGTTCACAGCCACATACAAAAAACCAAATTGCAATACTCCAATTGATAAGCCGTAGCCAGCCAAATTAACCCAATACACTTTCGGTCTTTTTATAAAGAAAACTGTCGGCACCATCGTAAAAAAAAATCTTAGACTAGCAAGCATCAGTGGAGGAATGACATCTACAGTATTTTTCATTACGACAAAGTTAGTCCCCCAAATAGCTACGACCAACAAAAGCAATGCTGCATGAACCAAAGAAAGTGAAGTCTTAAGCCTTGCAGTAGATACATTTTGGGCGTTGGCAGGATTAATCTTTGGTGCGTCTCGTTCAAACATGCTTTTCAAGTTCCGCACAAACACATCGTAAAACGCTTGGCCAATCAGAAATTGCTTTTTGTCTAAAAAGTTTAAAAGATGGATACCAGGGTGAGTCGCTCCTATTGAGCATCCACCTCCAATCCGGGGCGAAGGGTAACATGAGCCATGTAGGACGGCCTAAAGAGCCAGACAAATGGGCAACGCTTGTGTCCACCGTTATTACGATGTCCATCAATGCGCATAAAGCCGCAGTATCCTCAAAGTCCTCTATTGATTGTGACAGAGTAAGCATGCCCGGCGTATCGTTCAATATCTCCTGCTCTCCTGGCCTTAAATCTTTTTGTAAACTAAACTGCTCGAATTCGTTTTCGAGCAATTTTATAAAAGGCTTTAGAGTTTGAAGGGGAAGGCTTCGGTAAGCATCGTTATGGTGAAATTGATTACCACTCCATACCCACCCTATTCTCTTTTTTCTTTGAATGCCAAGTCTGTGAGACCATCTCATCTTTGTGGATTCACTTGGTTTTAAATAATGCTCATATGCAGGTATTTCTGGATGAAATTCAAAAACAGCATAGGGCAAACTAATCATTGGACAATGAAAATCGAACTCAGGCAGGGGCTCTCCTTGCCTGATTAAATGCGAAGGCGAGACAATCTGTGTCATCAAACTGTATAGTGAGTCTTGGACCTCCACAAAAACCTCAGCTCCTGTTTTGAAAACAAATGGTAAATACCTGCAAAACTGAAGCGTATCCCCAATGCCTTGTTCGCAGTGAATAAGGATTTTTTTTCCACTCAATCCACCGTCCAAGCCGTGCTGCCCCGTCCATTGAGGCTGAGTGAAATTTCTCTGCTTTGAGGTGAATTCAGCCATTTTCCAACGCCACTCATGCTCTCTCCAGCCCTGCTCAAAGTCGCCTTTGAGCAATAGTGCGAGTGATTTATTGCTATGCGCTGGAGCGTAACTGGGAAAAATCTCAATGCATTTGTTAAAGCTCTCAATCGCCTCGTCAACTCGGTTCAGGAACTGAAGCAATAGGCCCCTGTTGTTGAAGGCCTCTGAATAATCAATCCGTGCCTGAATTGCTCTGTTGTAATACTCCAGAGAAAGGTCCCACAGGTCAAGAGATTTGTAGACTTCGGCCGCATTGTAAAGTGCCTCTGGATAGTCGGGGACAAAACATACAGCGCTTAGAAAATTAGCTAAAGCTTGAGGCGCGTTACCCAGAACTTTTAAAGAGTTGCCTTTGTTATTGTAAGCAGCAGCCAGGGTAGGATCCAAACCAATTGCCTGGTCGTAACACAAAATAGATCCAGCTACATCACCCATATCTTGAAGAACTAGCCCCAAATTGCAGTGAGCAGGTGCGTACCTGGGCTGTAAGGAAATCACTTTCCTAAAAAGCCTTTGTGATTCAGCGTAATTTTTGTTTTGATATTCGAATATTCCTAAAACATGCCAGCATTCAAAATTACCGGGTTGCAATTTAACGACTTGCTGGTAATAGGACTTTGCTTCTTGAATGAGTCCTTTGTTTTGAGCGTCCACTGCTTGAGTGAGCAACTGAGTTAAACGTGAGATTAGGGCCTTGTTAAGCTTGGGTGACTGAGGCTGAAAAGGGGGACGCATGAAGTTAGTTATTTTTATCCGTTATCTTGTCAAACAGACTTAATTTAAAGCTTAACAGTTTATCTTGCCACAGCACCCCCACTAGCATACCCGTCACGAATACCTCAATATCATTGATAAAGCCTTGTAACTGGGTCATACTTACAGGATCAGGTCGCAGGTATATAAAAAATTCAAGCAACAGCAAAGTGATGGTGAAAATCAGTCTTAGGCGTCGAATGCGGTAAAAAAAATCAACTTCCCTACTCATAAATGACTGCGCAAGTTTGAATAGTGTACCTATGTTGATAATCAAAGTGATATATAAGGGTCCGTTCATAGTAAATGGGGCGGTATAAAAATATAAAATAGCCACCATTGCTTGTAAAACCATTAATAGGATCATAGTATGTATTGATTTCTAAGCTCAAATACTAATTTTACCCCTTCAAATAAGCAAAAAATTCAAACCAAATGGAAGGCTCTTTACTTTGTTAGAGCCTAAAATCACCAGACCCACCAGCCCTTTGCCCAATCTAAATTTTAAATTATGAAGCCGAAAATATCCCCCAAAGTGTTTCAAGAACGTTTAAACCAGGCTATTGGGTTACAAACTGCTGGAGATTTGGACAAAGCGCGCGCCTTGTTTCTCGATTTGTTAAAACTCGATCCAAAGAGCTCTGCTGTGCTTTACTCTTTGGGAGCGATAGAGTCGACGGCCAAGAATTTTGAGATCGCACAAGAATACCTAAAGAAATTACTTTCCTTAAGTCCCAAATTTGCACTGGGTCATTTGGCCATGTCGATTGTTTATTCGAACACGGGTAGGTTTGAGGATTCAATCAGCAGCGCTAAACAAGCTCTCTTAATTGACGACAAACTTGCTCCGGCCAAGGCACATCTGGATATGGTTGAGGTTCTTCTTAAAACCCAACCCGTCAACGGCGCAGAAACTCCCCCTGAAGTGATCTCGCTCACCTCCAAAGGAGTGGGGTTACAAAATAGTGGAGATAACGTAGGAGCAGAAAAACTACTCCTCAGAGCCCTTGAGTTAGACCCGAAGAACTTTACAGCTTTGTATACCCTTGGGATCATCTACATCGCATATGGTCAACATGACAAAGCTCTATCGTTTTTCTCCAGCGCTATTGACTTTTATCCAACTGTCGCTCCCAGTTATCACGCAAAAGGAAAACTACTGACGGACTTAGGCAGGTACTCCGAGGCCCTGGACTGCTACAGGAAAGGGGTGAGCGTTGACCCCAAGCACACGGGTATGTATCTTAATATTGCTGCTTTGCTACAGTTTTTAAATAGACACAAAGAAGCCCTGACCATTTTAGTTGAAGGGTGTCAACATCTGCCTGACAACATTGCCTTATTAGAGAGTCAAGGAGTCATGCTGACCCAATTTAAGGAGTTCAAATTAGCGGGTAACATTTTTAAGCGAATTTTAGAATTAGATCCAAAATCACCAAAAGCAAACTCGCAGCTCATGCTTTGCATGGTGCATAACTGTGAATGGGAGGATTTTGACTTAATTCAACAAAGAATTATCAAAGGCGTAGATTCTGGCTCTTTGGTCTGCGCTCCACTGACCTTCACTGGGATATCTGGGGATGTGCGGTTAGTAAAAAAAGCTACCCTGGGATATGTAGCTGAAAAAATAAAATCAAACCATCCTGCGCTTTGGACGGGTGAGGTCTACAAACACCCAAGAAAACGAGTTGCTTTTTTATCTGCTGATTTCAGAATTCATCCTGTGGGCTATTTATTTATCTCCATGGTCGAGAAAGCAAACAAAAACGATTTTGAATTGATTGGCGTGTCTGTCGGAATAAACGATGAAAGCGAGCTTTGGAGAAGATATCGGTGTGCGTTCGAGCACTACTTGGACTGCCAAACCAAAACAAGTGTAGAAATTGCAAAAATACTTAAGGCCCTTGAGGTTGATATTGTGATTGATTTATCTGGCCACACGGAAGGAGAAAGACTTGACGTACTTTCACATAGGCCCTGCCCCGTTCAGATGACTTACCTTGGATTTCCGGGCACTTTATGCCTGCCCTACGTTGACTATTTGATTGTCGACCCTGTGACTGTCCCCCCTCAATTTAGAGACTCGTTTACTGAGAAAATTTTAGAGTTAAAACATTGCTATTTACCTAGGGATAATTCTGTCAAACCAAGCACTCAGCCCCTGGCTAAAAGCGAATACGGCTTACCCTCAGATGCCTTTGTTTTTTGTAGCTTCAATCACAACTTTAAAGTAACCCCGTCAATGTTTGCGATCTGGATGAGGCTTTTAAAGGAAGTTCCAAACAGTGTCCTTTGGCTGATGAAACTCACCCAAGACACCCAAACCAACTTGCTTAAAACCGCTACCGCTGCTGGGGTTGATACGCAGAGAATTATTTTTGCTTCTAGGGTTCCTAAGCTAGAAGATCACCTTGCCAGGTACACACATGCTGATTTGTTTTTAGACACCTATCCCTACAATGGGCACACCACTGTTGGGGATTCTCTTTTGTGCGGCGTGCCCGTCATCACCCTAAGAGGCTCAAGCTTTGCTTCTCGAGTTGCATCAAGTTTACTTAACGACGTTGATATGTTGGAGAATGTGTGTGAGACAGAGAGTGAGTATTTCCAGCGCGCCTTGCAACTAGCGCTTGATCCGCAGCAACTCTTAATATCTAAAACAAAATTATCTGTCGCTTTAAAAGAGTTTTGGCCTAGATCAGATGAGGATCAATCGAATGAATTTTTTGAAGCGCTAAAAAAAATCTGACTTGAGCAAGGTCCGATTATTTTTACAGATCAATAAACTTCACCTTATCTTGCGTATGGAAACACCGGTTCTTACTTTTTTGTTGAATGCAGGCTTCGCCATTTTGCTAGTGGCTATTGAGCGTATTTGGCCTAATAAAAATTACGACTGGGACGGGTCATGGACGATACGAGCCGTATTACTAGCAGGCGCGGGCATCTCACTTACCCTTGTCTTGGGCAATATTATTGAAGCCAATTTAAACGATCTAAATAGTTATTTCCCTTTGTTATTCAGGGTTAACTGGTTAACAACTCACTTTAATGAATGCATTCAAGGTGTTGTCGGGTATTTTTGTGCCACTTTTTTTGTTTATTGGTGGCACCGTTTACGTCACCACAGCGATACGGTTTGGAGGTTGTTTCACCAAATTCATCACAGTACTTACCGACTTCAGACGTTAACCGCTTTTTATGCTCATCCCAGCGATTTTTTATCCAATGCTTTGATCGTAAATATTGTAGCTTTTGTGTTACTGGGTTACAACTTAGATGCAGCACTATGGACAACTTTTTGGGTGGGCGTTTTCGAGCTATGGGAACACACCAACATTAGAACGCCGCAGTTTATAGGTTACTTTGTTGTTAGACCTGAGATGCACAGAGTTCATCACGAGAAAAACAAACACGCCAAAAATTACGGGATACCCCTTTGGGATATTATTTTTCGTACCTATGAAAACTCCATGCGCGTTGTTGAGTGCGGTTTTGAAAATGAGAGTGAGAAAAAGATTTGGAGTATGCTGTTTTTCAAAAGCGCCGAATAACAATATCTGCACTAAAATGGTGCGTATTCGCAATTTGATACCCTTCAAATACGGCTAAGGGTTTTCCTGTGGCATGATACAAGATAGACAAGTGACACAGCCTTCAACGGCGCAATCTGAGCCCCAAACATGAAGTTAAAAAAATCCATTAGCACTCTGAGCCCTTCGCTTGCGTTTGAACAGTTTAAGAGTCAAAGCTTTTATGTAAGCTCTTTTGTGTTCGTCGTATTAAGCGGTGGGTGTGCAGTTGGACCCGAATTTATGCCCCCTAGCGCGCCGCAAATAGCTTCGCAGTCCGCATATACACAAACGCCTCTTCAAGACCAATTGGATCCGGGTACGGGTTCGCCAAAGAAACAAAGATTTATTCCCGGCGGGCAGATCCCTGCCCAGTGGTGGCAGTTATTTCACAATGAGCCCTTAAACCGACTCATTGTGAGATCTCTTCAAAATAACCCTAATCTTTTAGCTGCGCAATCATCGCTCAAGTCTGCCTTTGAAATCTACAATTATCAATATGCAAGTCTGATGATTCCAAGCGTCTCTGGTAGCTTAACTTCTCAGAGAGAAAAACTCAACCAAATTCAATCCCAACAGGCTGGTTCTCCTAACGGGCAAGGAGCCGTTTTAGGGCTACTTAACGCGTCAGTCAACGTGAGCTACACATTTGATGTGTTTGGAGCGAATCGCAAGATAATTGAGAGCCAAAAGGCTCAAATGGAATATCAAAACTACCAGCTAGAAGCTGCTTACTTAACGCTCACAGCAAATGTAGTTACAACCTCCATTAAAGAGGCTTCATTGAGAGAGCAAATTAAAGCCACAAAAGAGCTAATTAAAGCCCAAACCACTCAGTTAGAGGTCATTCAAAAACAATTCAATGCAGGCGCTATCAGCAAGGCCCCTGTATTGCAGCAAATCAACATTGTTGCTCAAACTAGCTCTACATTGCCAGCCTTAGAGAAATCATTGGCTCAAACGCGTCACCAACTCTCTGTCTATGCGGGCCTCCTACCTAACGAGCCAGTGGAGACTCAAATTGATTTAGATTCAATAGAGTTGCCCGAGGATCTTCCAGTCTCCTTGGCATCCGATTTGGTGAAACAAAGGCCAGACATTAAAGCCAGCGAGGCCTTACTGCACCAAGCTAGCGCTTTGGTTGGCGTGGCAACTGCTAACCAGTATCCCCAGTTCAACATATCATCAAGTTACGGGTCGTCCGCCAGTGATCAAAATGGACTTTTCAAAGGGCCATCGACATTTTGGCAATTTGCAGGAGGCGTTACGGCTCCAATTTTTAACGCCGGCGCTTTAAGTGCAAAATTAAGGGCCTCTAAAGCCTCCTACGAACAAGCCTCACAACAGTACAGATCAACCGTTTTAAATGCCTTCCAAAATGTTGCCGACTCTTTAAAAGCTCTAGAGGCTGACACTCAAACTCTAAAAGCACAGGCTCAGGTGGAATCTATATCCAAAGAAGAGTTAGATCTAAGTACCAAGCAATATCAACTTGGAGCGACAAGCTACCTGGCTTTGTTAGATTCACAAAGAACCTATCAACAAGCTTTGATTGGTCTAATTAACGCTAAAGCTGCTCGTTATGCAGATACAGCCGCTCTTTTTC
>Ga0164297_10004768_pt1 | contig 11978 bp, 17 predicted proteins | sample GEODES058metaG_FD_113539 | JGI IMG/M metagenome (GOLD analysis project Ga0164297, IMG submission 113539) | Dystrophic lake water microbial communities from Trout Bog Lake, Wisconsin, USA - GEODES058 metaG | ecosystem: Environmental > Aquatic > Freshwater > Lake | place: USA: Trout Bog Lake... | reverse complement strand
TCTTGAGGATCATAGGACCCCGCGTGGAACATACCGTGTAAGGTCCAGTTAAATCCTAACAGATCCTTCATATATTTGAGTTGAATAACCGTGGGGTTCCAAGCGTCTGTAAAAAGTATGTGATCGTCTGTAGAGGTCTCCCCTCTATTGTGATGCTCTAAAAAATTACATAACTGCGAACTTTTCCAATAGTTAGTATCCGAAAAGTTTAGGAACGCACCGGGAGTAAGTTGCGAGTCTTTTTGGACTCCATCAATCTGGACTACATTAAACTTATCCCCTACATTCTTCTTAAGAAGTTTTGGAATATGTTCGTGCCATTGTGCTGTGTATCTGGTCTCAATGGGCTCCAGCGAGAATATCCATATTGTTGATTTCAAAGTTGTCTCCTATACTACATTATATAGTAAAGTGGGGTATAGGTCAAATATATTTTGCTCATTCTTCAACTCCGAAATGTTCTCTAATCTCTACCGCACAATCCTGTCTGCCTGACTTAGCTTCAATGCTATCCTCGCCATCCACATCTTGACAAATAGCGACACATTCCCGCACAATCAACTCGGCGAACTTTTTTGCAAAGTCTTTACTATAGGGAATAGTCACAGGATATCCATCCGGACTTTGGTGTGAAGCCTGTTCAGCAAGTTGTTTAATTCGTTTGTTCATTTCTTTTCCTTACAGTTATCAAAGTGGTATCTCTTCATACCGCTAACTCCGCCTTGTTTAGTACAGTGAGGACAAACAAGCACAGGTTGAGGTGTTCCTTTTAGCGAAGTAGAAACACCCAATCTACCAGAAGGCAATCCCTTCCTACGCTTATTGGATTCTGATATATGTGGAGCAGGACCAGTTGTCTTGCCCTTGTTCCAAGGTGTTATACCTTTCTTATGGATAGCATTGGCTTTACTTGTGCTGGGCATTTTAACTCCAGCAGGAGCACCATCTAATCCATTCTCCGGAATCATGTTGGCCCATACTTTCTTGCCACGGGAGTCTACAGCATCTACTATGTTATAGAACTCACTAAAGAATGTAGCAAATTCTACTAACTGATCCATGTCGGTAAATTTTTCACACCATACAGTTGTAATATCTTCACTGTGTTCTTTTAAGTGTCGCAACCAATACTTACCAGAACCTAAATAGGTCTGTGGGTCCTTGGTAGTCTTGCCAAAGTATCGTAGTCCAGTGGTATTGTGTTGCTTGATATAAAGCCAGGTTGGCTTAAATTCCGGTGATGGAATATTACTATAAATATTCATGCTGATAGTTCCTAATAAACTGTTAGAGTCAGTGGATGTTGGTAGCATCGCGACTGGCACTTTTATTTATACAGAACAGTCAGAAAGAATAGGACTGTCGCCAGGCTTAACTGATCCGGAGCAAAATAAACGACCCATTTGCTCAACTTGCCGAGACTTGTATATATTGGTACCACCAAAATTAAGAAAGGCGCCAGGAGTAGTGGCAGTAGGAATATCCTCAGGCCCGCATATAACTTGAACATCATGTCCTGCCTTTTTAAGTAGTTTAGGAATATGTGATTTCCACTCGCCGGTATAGCGAGTGGATACAGCTTCGAGATCAACGAGAAAAACGGTCATCTCTCTTACCTTTATAAGGCTCACGTACACGCACTGGCTCTGGAATACCAGCGGCTTCTCTGCGTGCCTTGCGTTCTAGGTACTCTTGAGTACGCTGGAATGCCTTGTAGTCAACACTGCGATATAGATCCGCAGGATTAAACTCGATAAGATTGATCCTACAGTGATCGAGCCATTTATCTAGATCGTCAAAGATCTTCGAAACTTCAGGTTTCAAACGGAGTGTTTTTTTAATGTAGGCAGGAATTGCCATTTTTATTTCCTTTTAATTAAGGTTTATATTCGACGATACCATCTGATTCGCCGTCCTCTGATACTACTACTTCATAATATCTTTCACCGTATTTTGGTAAAAGATGATTCTCTAAAATATCTGTTGCGATCATCTCACATGATTTGTGATTCTGATCTCCAGACTTTATAAAATCCTGTAAGGCCCATTTAACTAGGAAAAATTCTAATTCACGATCTAGATGTTCAACGGAGATCTTTACTTCTACCTTAAACATATGACGATGTTCGTTTTCTAGAAACTTGATACGTGGATCGATAGTGCCTGCATCTGGGTAATAATGGAAACCTTCAAACTCTGTACGAACTTTGATGTAGGTTTCTTTATTTGGACGCCAGTCCTGTCTTAATATGTTTGCTGTCATTTAATGATCTCATCGTTGGAGTATTCGTCCCAATTGGTAAAGTACTTGCGTTGTGTAATGGCGCCAATCGGTACACACCATACACCTGGATTTGTAGCTTGGAATCCTATATCGTCAATCTTGATTGTAGCATTATAGCCCAGCTGTTGTAAATAGGGCAGTTTCACCGAAATCTGAGGAATGAATCTGCGGCATTCTATTAGTGAGCTTTCTAGTAGTCCTTCTACCTGGGCCACATCTAGATCTAAAGTACACCAGAGATCAGCACCGAGACAGTGTTCGATCATGGTCTCCCAAGGAGCCCATCCTTGACTGTCGTTGGTGTCTAGTTTCGGAAAGCTCTGATTAGCACCAAAATAGATATGCTGGCATTGATTCTTTTCGGCCAATTCTAATATAGTACCAATGGATTGTACACCTACTACAAATAGCGTCTTCATACCATAGGCAGGAGTACGTTCGATTTCTGTACCTATGAAGAACTCTGCTGAGTCTGCTTCACCTGTATTATAGGTTCTTTTCATTTTTGATCATCTTTTCTAGTAAAAATATAGTATAACAGAATGCCAATAGATGAGCAATATTCTGGGCCTTGACTATGCTGAATAACAGATACAGAACAATAAACACTGCCATTCTCTGTTCTGGCATGTCGTCAAACTCCTGTTTGATTTTAGAGATGATTTCTTTTAACATTATTCTTCCACGAAATCGATGACATTGCCTTGTTCGTCTGCGGCAATAATACGCACCGTTTCACCGGCTTCGTTTTTAATTTCAATAGGTCCCCAGATCCACCAGTGTGTATCACCCTGCATCCAACCTTCTTCTTCTAGATCGTAGGCAGTGTGTTCGTCGAGAAATTCACGGATTTCTTCTTCCTCGTCATCATCTAATCCTTCGATTTCGACATCATACCAGCAACCGCCGTCAAACATTTCAACAAGGTCGACACTGTCAATATTATTGATCGTGCAGTCTAACATGTCGATACTGTCTCGTTTGCCATTACCCCCAGGAACTTCTGTAAACTCAAACTCTGGAGGATTGTCGTCTGTGGTTTCTACTGTCCACTCACCATAACGGAAACCGTTAGTGACTGTGACCATACCTTCACCTTCTCGTTGATGATATGATTCGACTTCTTGACAAGATTTTTTATAATATGTACTAACGGTCCAGGTTGCCATAATATTTCCTTAATTGTCTAGATCCATAGTGTTCCACTCTTGGATCACTGCTAATAGTTCTTCTTCAGTATTGCACATGACCTTGGCTGTCTTCCAATCTTCTTCTTCGTTACGGCCACTGACTTCAATCATCCAGCCATTGTCATAGCGATTGACTGTGATTGATCCGTCTACTTTTGCTAGTTTCTTTAATTTTGATGCCATTTTAATTCTCCTTTACTTTCTTCTTACGTGTGGCTTTGGGTTTGACTTCTGTTACGCTGTCTAATGCGGCCTGTACATCACGAGACAATGCTTCGTTGTCCCACTCTAATGTGGTCTTACCATTCTCGTGAGTATATACAGTAAGGTGAGATCCTTTGGTCACCTTGGGCCATGCTACTGATTCTTCTTTTTTCTTTCTAGGCATTTATCAATCCCTCCTCTAGAGCTCTTAAATCGTCATCATCAGGATTTGCTAAATCGATCTCATCCTGTTTGGTCACTACTGTTTCGAATAGGCTATTGAATGTGTTCTGTGCAGGACCACCCTGTAGTCGAGCACCTTCTAGGCTACGCAAGAAAGGACCAGCTTCATCTATAAGAGCAAAGGCCGCCTCTTTATCAGCAGTTTCAAATAGTTCTGCTACGAACTTGTTGAAGTAGAGTATGTTGCGTGGAACCCAGTCTGAGTATTCATCGCTCATATCTTGGGACTTGACCTTCTTCCAACTACGCCAATTGATTTTAGCCTCTGTCTTGGCACACTCGATATCCATCAACTGCTGGGCACGCTGTACCGCAACGATATGACAGTAGACATTATGTCCCATCATCAGTGCATAGGCGAAACTATCCCAAGCAGTCTTACCTTCTTTGCCAATCTTGTTCAACATACCCGGAGCATAGTGGCAGATATCGCCTACTGTGAGTCTGCGACCAATTTCACTTTCGAATGGGAATGGGATGTCTGATTCGGCGAGTGCCTTGTTGTCGAATGCCTTGTCCATAATAACGCTCCAACGTTTCGGAGTGTGGACTGCGTTGGTATAGACGAGACCGTGTGCTGTTGCGATAAACGGAGAAGCGCAGTCGAAGCTGATGGTAAGTTCTTCATTGATGTGTTTCCTTATCTGTCTCTGTATCAGGGTCAAGTAGCATGACCAATCCAACTGTGCTGTACCCAAGAAGTGTATCCAGTTCTTACCTGTAAGCATACCTTCATCACGCATAGTCATCAGACGCTTGAGAGTGATGTCCATCTTACACATATTGGCACCACCGAATGCCCAACCTTCTGCCTCACGACCAGCATACTTGCCTTTAGGATCTGAGAACTCTTTTACACCGTTATACCATTTTTCAGCTGTGTCCCAATCTGACCCCTGTAGAACGTTCAACCATTTTGTCTGACCCAATCTGTTCATCAAGAAATAGTCATTGTTGAAACGAGTCTTTTCTAGGCAGTCATCGAAAGATTTCAATCCTGTCTTTGGAGAGTGGATGTGATCACAGGCCCAGGTCGGCACGTCTAGCATCATGGACCAATCAGCAGTGACCTCTAACCACTCTAGGATCTGCTGTCGAGTCTTGTTGGCAGCCGGACCATCGAAGTTCAACCAATCAAACTTCAACACACCTTTACCGATCTGATATCCCCCAGAATCACCTAGTATCATCGTGTTGGCACGGTCACGCTGTTGTATCATTGACTCTTGCGTCATCGATTTGTTGAGATCTAACTGTGCGTGACCTGCTGAATATAAGCCATACTTGTAGGTAAAATATCCTTCTTCTGGATTGAGGAAGTTCATGCCTTCAATGCCACGATCGAATCCTGCGGGGATACGATCTTTGGGCACGAATTCTTCTAGTTTCTGCTTTGCTACATAGGTACTATAAAAACTCGAAATGGCGGGAAGATATATCGCATATCCCTCTTGCAACGGTGTTAGGTTAACTGGTGGTCTTTTCATCTTTACTCAATATTGTGGTTATTTTTAACTGCTCTTGTGCCTTGACGACAGCTTCATATGCTATTTTAACAGCTGGGTTGGTTTCGATCAACCGTTCAATCTTCCGTTCTTCTTCACGTTTGGCCTTGGCCCAATCTAAAAGATCGACCGCTTCTTGATCTAATCCTACAGTAGCATAAGCACTAGATAACTGTATCCAACCATTTCCATCATATATTTCTATATTCTGGTTGCCGGTATTGAATCTCATGTTACCAATCCCCTGTGCTCCGGAGTAGTTGTTGATATAGTTAGTACCGGCGTTGCCACCACTTACATGGAAGTAACGACCGGTTGAACTTATGCTCTTGATCATTATGCCTGTGCTGGAATGATATACTGATATGTTGCGATACCACTGTCTAGTGTAATCTGCATAGCACCATCATTTGAGAATCCAATCTTGGCATTGTTGGCATCGGCGATCTTCAAGATACTCAATACCGGAGCCACTGGCCATGTCCAACCTTTGGTAATCTTGCCTGTGACGCCTGTGGCAAAGGTAAACTCACCACCGTGGCTGGCCGCATCACCGAATGTAAACTTCAATGAGTCTCCGTCTGTCTTGGCCAAGAACGTTGTGTGTTCTGTATTGGCACCTGCTTGGAATTGGAAACGCTGTACAGCGGCAACACTTGGCTCAACTTCAACGTGCCAGGTAACACCACGGAACTTAACTGTCTTGAGTTTTTCTTCGATGATGGCCTGATTCATGAAACGATAGTCATTCTTGAAGTCACCGTCTTTGTTTTCGAAATGCAAACCTACTGGCAGAGTCTCACCGTTGCGATCTGCTGTGACCAACTCGATAGTAGCGTCCTCTTGGTATTCTTTACCATCTAAAAGATAGCGTAGCTTTTCCAACTGTGGCATACCAAATGTACCGATCATTTCTGGACTTGGATCTTTGGTTTCTGCGTACATGATCACTGTGCGATCATCTGCCATTGAATCGATAGATGTTTTATTTTCTGTGCCTGTGACCTTTACAATGTTTAGGAATCCTAATTTTTGTGTGTGATCTACGATATCTTTAAGCGTGTCTTTCATATAATTCTCCTTATGTATATTTTATTTAGGTTTTTGGTTGTTGTCAATGTAATTTTTTATTCAAAACTAAATAGATTTCCAAAGGTATTGGTCTGGGTGGTTGATACAAGGTCAAACTCCAGCACCCCGATGAGGTTGTCTAGTTTATTATTGATGATGGTTGTCTCCATCTCTGCATGGTCAAATGGTAGTTCTTGGAACCATTTGGGTAATCTCAATTCATCTACTGGATAGGCGATACTGGTATAGCCCAGCGGATTGGCCTTTACCTTACAGACGATGACCTTCATACCATCTACGATCTGTTGGCTGTATTTGTCACCATTCATGCGTTTAAGAGTATTCCAGTTGATACTGGCTCTAACGTGTCCTGGCATATTGGCCTTACCAAACTTCTTTTCTTTGGCTTCATAATCTGTAATATTATTGGCACGCTTTGGCGATCCTTTCTCCCAACCTGGTCGTGCCTTGAACTCTGTACGGAATTCACTGATCATATCTAGGATCTCTTCCTCTTGGCTACCATTCAATACTCGGGTCAAGACTTCCTCTAGGAACTTCTGCATGAACTCTGGAGTGTCAGATCTTTTCAAATCCAGGCCCATGGCCTTGATTTTTCCAGGCTTGCCATCTACATCGGCACGTTTGCCTTCTTTGTCATAGTAGAGCACAGCATAGCGTTTCTTGGTGATGAACAGTCCCTTGATGGCAACGATCTCACGACCTGCCTTGATCACTTCACCGCGGCTCTTTGGACAATGGAATGCCTCCTGCATGAATTCTGGGAATGTGTCATTGACCGCTTCTGAGATAGTGTCATATAGTTTTACCACTGAATCTTTGTCCCAGGGGATCTCTCCCTTTTCTATCTCCTTGCGTAGTACAGAGTAGGCTGAGAAATAAGCCGAATCAGTATCGCCATAGATGATGGCCTTGCCCACGTGATCATATTCACCTGTAACTACTTCGTTTATCTTGGCAGCCATATGTTTGGCGATCTGGCGTCCTGTAAGAGTAGTGGATTGTCCAATACGATTATCAAAGAACCTGCAACCAGCGTTGAGAATAGCACCATATAGGCTATTGAGGTTAATTTTCTTAACTAACTGTCTTTTATCCCAATATTCTTCTTCAATCTTATTCTCCGCTTTTATCGCATCTCTCAGTTTGGCCTGCATTTCTTTACGTTCGGCATACCAACGTTTTAGCAGTCCTGGAATGATACCTTCGAACTCATGCGTAAATATCGTACCGTTAGCACTCAGCATCCAGGGACGATTGCTTTCATAGATCATTTCATAGATCTGTGCGCCAGTCATAACATCAGTATCACCGTTTTCCCAATCTACGATGATATCACTGGCCTTATCTTGATTCATCACGAGATCATACTCGTTAGCACCGAACTTGCCTTCCCATGCACCAGCAAAACTAGATCCCTTGGCAATTTTAGTTTCGATTTCATCGTTGGTGTAGTCCTGACGCAACTGCCCCACGATGGTTTCGGGTCCCATGTTCAATGCACGGATCACTGAAGGATATAGTGAATTGATGTCCATAGATCCGATATAGTCATGTATGCCCTTTTTAGGAAACGCAACATAGGCACCTGCGGCCTGTGTATTTGCCGTGTCGTCTCTGCGAGGACGGCTGGGCACGATCATACCTCTATGATGAGCTTCATTTACGATAGCCTGTTCAGTCACTGCCACTGCTCCCATAGTAGTTGCTAGTAGCACGGTATTTTCATGTGCGACGGTATTGGCTAGATCTAGGAATTTCAGTTTCTTATCCAGTTTGTCTAACAAGGCACAGTCTTGTCTGTTATATTCGATAAACTTGCGGAAGTCATTGTTGTAGAGTTGATCTAGGGTACCTTCATAGACTGTTTTATTTTCACCTATCTCCATTTCTCCGATAGCATCCAGTCTGTAGGTATGTCGCTCTTCGTATGTATATTTGCGGTACAGCTCGAGACTGTCCAAGTGAACACGACCGACCAAATCATAAGTGATAGCAGTTTTTCCATATTTTTCATATTCTCTTTTCTTTGGCATCTGATCCCATAGACAGAAACGGCGAGTGTCTTCTTTTGACAGAGCCTTGGTCACGCGATTAACAGTGTAGGGTATATCAAATCCTTCTGAGTTCCAGCCGCTTAGGATATCAGCATCTTCTATGAGATTGAGGAATGAATCTAGCATGTCTGCTTCACGCTCAAACAAGATAGTGTTGGGGAAATCTTTGACCTGTTCTTCTGCCTGCGCCATGGTCAGAGTCTTTGGAGGTACTGCTAGGCAGACCAGCGTGTCCATCCACTGTAGATGTACAGCGATGGCAGTGATAGGCATGAACGCATCTTCTGGACTAGCATAGCCACGTTCGGGGTCGAAGTCGACCTCGATATCGAAAAAGGCCACATTGAGCTTTGGAGTTTCTTTTCCTAGATAGTTATCTTCTAGGCAACGGAATATGGGATTGATATCGCTTTCATAGAGTCTATGGCTGGAGTGTATCTTCTGTTCTTTGATGAATTCTTTCCAGGTCTTGGCAGTGACCTTGCTAAGTGCTTCACCGTGGATTGATTTGAATTTACCCCTTTGATCTGGATAATAGAATAGATAACGGGCGGGATAGTCTCGATATACACGACCTAGTTTTGGGTCTCGTTCGACGACGGATACGATATCCTTCTCACGATCCCAGCGGGCATCAACGTATGACATTTAATTCTCCTTATACCGCTTATGGCCGGCAACCTTCACTTGGCGATTTATGGCTCGCAGGACCTTTCTCATTTTTATTTAGTCAGCATTCTTATAAGACCGACAAAATCGATACTAACAAGAAGGCAGTAATTAGCCAACATACCAAAGCTGCCACGAGTCCAACTTGCCCAAGCGTACATACAACACCCTGAAATCCAAATAGGGTACAAGATGAGAAGAGGGGGGTTAGGTACAGTAATGGCCATAGTAAGGCTACAACAAACACTAATAGCCCAAGCCAAAACTTCAACATAGAACCTAAGTGGCCACTCTTGGTGATCTCTTCTAGCCCATCGAAAAATATCTGAAATAGCATTGGCAATATACTCCATTAGTCTTGGTCGCGATTGGGATTGTTGTCATCGCGATTAGCATGCCCACTGATATCAACGATGGTTTCGAGATCATCAAACTCGCGGAACACTTGATCCCAGGTATCTTTCTGTGCGATCTTGATGGCTTTTTTGATAGTGCTGGGTTTGACCTCGAGTTCTTCAGCCACAGCTTTGATTGTGTCGTTGAGACCTTCTGATAGGTCTTGGATTTCCTGCATCACAGTGACACCCTCTGCGATGATCTGTTTGATTTTTGCCCGTTCTGGGTCACCGAATACTTTGCTCATAATGTTCTCCTATAAGCTAGTATATAGTATTGATACTAGGAAGTCAATGATTTTTTATTCGCAATTCCACTTGCGCAGGCTCAGTGCCTTACGAGTAGGTTTACCGTTGGGTTTTTTCATCGGACCTTTTACACCACTCATCCTAGCACAGAATGATTTACGGCGCTTGGCGGCTTTTGATCCGGGTTTGAGTTTTGATGGTTTGGTAGTGACCGCTGTCTGTAGGTGGCTTCCGGGATGCTCTCTGCGATAGCTGGCGACACCTTTGGCATTTAATCCACCGTTTTTGTTTTTACCAGCCTTGCGATGCCACGCGGCTGATTCATTTAAGAATGTTGATGCGAATTTTTCACAGAGACCTTGTATATCATCGTTGTCTGTTTCTTCTAGAGTGTAGTCATTGTGTTCGTTATCCTGGCTTGGATCGATATACCCACAATATACTTTCCGTACATTACTGTTATTGATTAGATCAGTACAGCTTTCACCGTAGCGTTCATCCATATCTTCATTGCAGGGACTACAGGTAGTCAGTATGATACTGCCTTCTGGAATATCTCCATATTTAGATTCATAATTTTCTATAGCAACACGTTCGGCATGTTTGCGTGTACCGTTTTCGGTTAGTTCATTAAGTGATATTACCTTGTTATGATCATTATCCATAACGCAGGCCGCTACCATTCCGTAATGATCTGGATCTTCTTGTTGCCCCTTTATCACTGCTTCACAGAGTTCCAGCAAGATTTTATCAAGATGATCTCGATCGTGTATTTTATAATCGCTTTTTATAAATTCAAGAATTTTCATTTTTTACGTTTTTTAGGAAGTACACGTTTAGGTAATTTACTAATATCTTTTCCTGTGTCAGCGCGATTGAACTCTTTGGCCACATTAGTCTTGATACCAACTTTCTTTGCGAAAGCAGGATTATGAGCGGCCGCTGCCATCATCTGTGCCTGTGCTTGACTAACTGAACGCTCGTCAACTTCGCGATCTAGCTTTTCCTGAAGACGATTGAGATAGTTTTCAGAGGATTCTCGCTTGGCGGCACTGTAGGGCATGGCCATGTTTTTTACATTGTCGATAGATAGGGTACCTACAGATCCTGCTGGAGCTGGTCTAGTTGGTTCTGGTGTGCGATCTGGAAATAGTTTCTCGGCTCTCTGTATGATCTCAGGTCGCAGGGCCAATCCATTGGTATCTATAGGACCTGCTGGTCTGTTTAACTGTAGCATGCCTTTCTTGGTATTAAAATCACCTACCTGTGCTCCGGCGGCATTTTTACCTAGCGTATAATCTTTTATCTTTTCTGGGTCTGTATAAGGTGGACGTGTCATGCCCATGCCATTGGCTGCGATATAGGCGCCCCACCACCATGCCCAACTTTTACCTGTATCGGATTTGGCTGGAGCCGGGCGACCGAGGTTTATGGCCTTGCCAGTTCCTGGTTCTGCCTGCTGTCCTACTGATTGATAGATGCTGTCTAGATCGCGGCGTGTTGCTTCTCTCTGTATACTTTCGGCAGCACCACCTACTAGATCACCTGCACGGGCTGGAGAGTTCTTTTTAGGACCCTTGTTGCGCCATTGGCCTGCTGGACCTAGTTTATTCTTCTTGCTACCTGCGAACACGCTGGCCGGCAACATGGCTTCCATAGCACGATCATCGTGACCATTGCCTATCAATTTGCTTGATACATCAATAGCTGGTCTCGCTGCCTGACCCCAACCGCCTGTGGCTGTTGAATGATCTTCATCATAGATATGACCTTGATCGTGTTGGCTCTGTAGATAGTTAGACACTGTGACCATATTCTGCTTGCTCATGGATATCTTTTCTTCTACCCACTCCGGTAAGTTTTCGCCTGACTTCAGAGTGTTGGCCAATTCTTTGCAGGCACGTATGATTGTCAGTAGATTGTTTTCCACCATGTCTACTTCATCACTGTATTCATTATACTCATCACCTTCCGCCACACCTTGCTCCTCAATGGTGGTGTTGTGTAGAATAAACACTGCATTAGGATCCATGCCTTGTGTATAATACTTAAAAATAGCCGGGGCATCCCGGTATTTCATGCGTTGATAG
>Ga0164297_10004767_pt1 | contig 11980 bp, 7 predicted proteins | sample GEODES058metaG_FD_113539 | JGI IMG/M metagenome (GOLD analysis project Ga0164297, IMG submission 113539) | Dystrophic lake water microbial communities from Trout Bog Lake, Wisconsin, USA - GEODES058 metaG | ecosystem: Environmental > Aquatic > Freshwater > Lake | place: USA: Trout Bog Lake... | reverse complement strand
GGGCCGGGCGATCCACACCACGACGCACACGGCGGCCACCATCACCACAAAGGCGGGGTAGAGCCGTCGGAAGCGGCGAGCCAAGAAGCGGGCGAACCCGATGCCGGCCGAGCCCTCGAACTGCTCGAGCAGCAGATACGTGATCAAGAAGCCCGAGAGGACGAAGAACAGGTCGACGCCGAGGAAGCCGCCGCCGGTGTGTCCGACCCCAAAGTGGAAGCAGATGACGGCCGTGACCGCCACCGCACGCAGGCCGTCGAGGCCGTCGAAGCGCTGGCGTGCGCCAGAGGGCGTCGAGATGCCCTCGAGATCGCGAGGAGCGGTGACGGTGCCGGTCACGGTGTGCCCTGCGCCGGGGCGAGCGAGCCGGCGGTCCCCGATCGGACCTCGTGGGCTCGCCGCAGGGCGACGGTCGCCACGACGGTGGCCAAGGTCAGTGGGAGGGTGCTGAGCTCGAAGCGGAAGCGGTTGTTCTCGGCGAACTCGATCAGCGAGGTCGAGGCGAGCCAGGTCACCACGATGACCTCCAGCACCAGCAGCGCTACCGCCCGAGATCGGGCGCGCCGCCACCACCGAACGATCAGGACGGGCGATCCGAGGAGCCCCACGACGAAGACCAGCACGGTCGCCCAGGACACCTCGCTCGGCTTCGGGCCAAGGTGGCGGAAGGCGGCGAGGGCGACGGCCTTGGAGTCCGAGGTGGGCTGGAGGCCGAGAGTGGCCTCATAGAGCCGGCTGTAGTGGCCGAGCGCTCCGTGCTGCATCTCGTTGAGCGTGAAGTACTGCTCGGAGGGCACGAACCAGAGGGTGGACGACTTGGCGACCACGGCTACATAGCGCCCCGGCTCGGCGGCGATGAAGGCCAGGTCGTTCGACAGGTAGCGATGGGCGACGCCGAGGTAGGCCCGGTTGTTGAGGTTGGTCGCGCCATTGGCCTTGGTCACCTGCGTCTCGGCAGCAGGTCCGACGTGTGCAGGCGTGACCCCCAGAATGGCAAGCGACTCGAAGGGGCGCTCGAGCGCCAGCGGGGTCAAGGTGCGCTCCGCCACCAGGTGGGTGATGGTCGCTGTGGGTGCGGGCAGCGTGGTGGTGCGAGCCAGGTTCATGCCCAGCCAGCTCGAGGTCACCGGGCTCCCGAAGCTCACCGTCATGTGGAGCAGCCAAAGGAGCAGGACGACGACCGGGGCGGCCGACCCGACCAGCGTGGCCCGACGAGCGCTCGGCAGGCAGAGGACCACCAGCGCCAAGACGACGAGCAGGACCACGGGCTGGAACAGGCTGTTGAAGAGGGCCAGGACCACCCCGGCGCTGGCGAAGGCCGCCATCGTGCCGACGGTGGGACGCATCAGGGCTCGGGTGGCCAGGGCACCGAAGAGCGCCACCAGGGCGGCAGTGGGGGCGGCGTACATCAGCCAGTTGGCATAGAGGATGGTGGCGGGGTTGAGCACCACGAGGAGCAGGGTCACGACGAACGCCGCACGCCGTGGGACCGCCAGCAGCACCATGGTGGCGTAGGTGGCCACGGCGATGATCATGGCGAAGCCCATCCAGAGGAGCGAGGCCACCGGTGCCTGCGCACCCTCCGGGAGCCTGACCAGGAGCCCGATCAGGAGGTTGTAGAGAGGGGGCTGCATGTGGAGGGCCCAGAGCGACCCCAGCAGGTCGCCCCGGAGTAGTCGGAGGTCGAGCAGCTGCCACTGGTCGGAGGCGCTCGAGGTCACCTTCAAGACGCCGGCGTCGAAGGAGGCTCCCATGGCCGGCAGGACCAGGTGTACCGCGCCGGTCACGACCACCAGGACCCAGATCCACCCGTCACGTGGCGCGGCGTGCCCCGTGGTTGCTCGGGCATGGCGAGCCCGCACCGGCTCGTGCGTGGTCGTCATGGCGAGACGTGGGACCGACGACCGGCGGCCACGATCGTCGGCCAGAGCCTGGGTCCGTAGAAGGCGCCCGCCGTCCCAAGCACGTGGATGCCGTCCGGGCTCCGGACGACCATCCCGTCGATGGTCGAGGTGTAGCGACCACCCGGGCACAGCATCCGATGCAGGTCGACCAAGGTCACCGTCGATCGATGGGTCGACGCCACGTGTCGGACCAGGCCGTTGTAGATGGCCAGGCGGCGGGGGCTGTCGGCGGGCCAGGGCTTGTGGTCGGCCTGGAGGCCGTTGTTGTAGCAGGGAGCCGTCATGAGGACCACGTGGGCGCCGCGGGCCGACGAGATCCTGACGGCCGAGTCCAGTGCCGCCGCCACCTGACGGCGGAAGCCGGGTTGCTCGATGGAGGTCGTGCGCCCGGCGACCTCGACGTCGCCCACCTCCCAGCGCCCTGACTCGATCACGACCACGTCAGGCTTGAAGGTGGTCACTCCCGCGGCCCAGGTCTCGGGCAGCGTCACCGTGCCGGGAGGAGGCGAGGTGCGGCACGTCGCCAAGGCCTCGTTGCGCGACCCCCGGTAGTAGACGGCCTGGTCGGCCACCAGGCCGCACAGGATCGTGCCATCCCAGCTGGTGACGACGCCGTAGTGCGTCGCCCACCCCGCCGACGACATGGCCAGATCGAGCCACATCCCGACCGAGTCGCCGATGAACATCACCCGAACCGGGCGCGGCGACGATGTCGCACTGCTCGCCGATGGCGCCACCAGCACGCCGGTCATCGAGACGGCGGCACACGAGAAGGCCGCAAGGGCCAGGCGAAGCGAGGCACGCCAGCGCCGGGGTGAGCCCAGTCGCCGCCGGCGTGCGCGCCCGTCGGCCCGCGTGGGGCTCGTGGGTGGCAAGAAGATCGAGGGCAAGAGGCGCACCCTATCCCTGCCCCCCGACGGTCGTCTGGTCGTGGACAGCCTGGGCCGCCAGGACGCAGCGAGGGATCCGATCGCGCCGCCCGGTCGGGAAGTTGCCCGACGGGATGCAGGCCTGGAGCGCCACCTGCGTGATCGGTCGTGGTGGAGAGAGCGCCCGTGGGACGGACCACACCCAAGCCCTCGCCTCGTACCGTGGTGCCTCGCCGAGGGCAGCCGTGACCAGTGCCACCGCAGCGCCGGTGTGCTGTCCGGTTGCATAGGCCGGGAGCTCGGGCTGGTCCGGGATCACGACCAAGGTCGTCCCCCACCCATGGAGGGCGGTGCGGAGGGCCCCGACGGTTCGTGGCTGGAGCACCGACGAGCTCAGGTCCTCGCTCAGCGCGCCCCAGGCCACGTAGCCCGCACGACCGATCGGGACCCGTTGAGGCACTCCCGCCGGTCCCGTCCCGCCGACCAGGGAGAACGACATCTTGTCGATGGCTTGCCACGCAGCAGGGATGGGTGCTCCCCCATTGGCCGCCGGATAGGTGACGAGCACCTCGCCGGGTGGCAGGTGCGGGGCCACGTCCATGAACCACTTCGGCACCACGACGTCTTGGGTCACCAACGGGACATGGCCCACCAGCTGGCTCCCGAGCGGCCAGAGCGAGATCCCCGCCACCACCAACCCGAGCAGGCTGGCCCAGAGCCTGGCGCTCCGCCATGGACCAGGGTTCTGACCCTCGAGGCCTCGGGCACGCAGCGTCGCCTCGCTCGAGGTGCGGACGTGGCCGAGGATGAGCCCGATCGCAACCGCGACGCAGAGCACGACCATGGACAAGAAGCGAGCCGGGAGCGCGTTGGAGAGCACCGGGACGTAGCGCAGCGCGTCCCATGGCACCCAGGGCAGCGCACTGTTGCCCCCAACTCCATGGCCAAGCGACCCCGGCACGATGGTCAACGAGCACAGGCCGGCGACCACCGCCAGAAGGATGAAGAGCTGGAGCCGCCGGTCTCGTCGCCACAATGCAACGCCGGCGATCAGGACCGCGATCACCGCCACGCCGACGTACTCCGGGTCCTCGAGCGGGGTGCCCTGGTAGCCACCGAAGAGCCGGGTCAGCGTCGAGAGCGCATGTGGTGGTCCGAGCACGAAGAACTGTCGCCAGGCCACCCCCGCCAGCCCCGCCGGATAGCCCGGCCAGACCGCGCCCACGAGGTGGCCGGGACCGGCGAAGGCGAACCAGACCGGATAGGCCAGCAGCACGCCGCCGACCACCACCGCGCTGAGCGCTCCCCGGCCGAGTCGAGAGGCTGCTGCTCGAAGCGCCACGCGGTGGAAGAGGATCGCCCAGAGACCGATGACCACCAGAGCGCCGGCGAAGGTGCAGGCGCCGATGGCCAGGAACTCGGTGCTGATGAAGAACTGGAGGGCGACCAGCAGCCCGAGCAGCGCACCGAGGACCACCGGCGAGCGCCGGCGGACGAAGAGCAGCTCGTCAAGGACGCCGGCGAGCAGCGGGAAGACGAAGAAGAGGTGCGTGGTCCATCCGGCGGTCAAGGTGCCGATGGTGAGCAGGGAGAAGCCGGCGAGGAGCCCGGCGACGAACGGGGCCGGCCACCAGGCGACGAACCGGCGGACGAACCAGAACATGGAGAGCGCTCCGAGCACCGGGCCGAGGAGGAGGACGAGGTTCTCCGACGCCACTGGACCAAAGGCCCAGGTGACCGGGACCAGTGGGACCGAGAAGGCCAGCACGCTCGTCTCGTCCAGCAGGTTGAAGCCCTGCGGGTGGAAGAGCGCATGGGAGTAGAAGAGGCTCTGGCCATGGGTGAGGGCATAGGCGGGCCACTCCATCATCCAGAGGAAGAGCGACTCGTCCCCACAGCCGCACACGGTCACCGATGAGGGGTGGGTGCTCCAGATCCCCCACCAGACGACGAGCGACAGGACCAGGTAGCAGCCACCCGCCACTCCAAGGGCCGCCCACGAGGTGGGCGTCCGACTCGAGGGCCGCTCACTCGTCCCGGGAGCGGCGAGCGGTTCGGTCATCATGGGCCTAGGAACCGCCTGCAGGGGCGACGTGTGCACGATGCCCTGCGGCCACGATGGCCGGCCACAGGCGCGGCCCGAGGAACGGCCCGCTGGTGCCCAAGAAGTGGATGCCATCGGGGCTTCGCACGGCGATGCCGTCGAGGGAGGCGTGGTACTGCCCTCCCGGACAGACCATGGCGTTCAGATCCACCAGGGAGACCGTGCTCGGGTGCGCTGCTGCCACCTCGCGCACGAGGCGGTTGTACGCAGCGAGCCGCTGGGCGCTGTCCTCAGGCCACGGCTGCCCATTGGGCTGCGTCCCGCTTGAATAGCAGGGTGCGGTGAGGAGGACGACCTGAGCCCCCCGGGCGCTGGCGATCGAGACGGCCGACTCGAGGCCTGCCTTCACGCGGGCCTGGAAGCTCGGGTCAAGGATGGAAGTCGACCTCCTGTCCACCGTCACGTCGTCGACCTCCCACCGGCCCGCCAGGATCACGACGACCTGGGGGTCATAGGTGGCCACGGCGTGCGCCCAGAGCGCGTGGAGCTGCTCGGACGAGGGCGAGGCCTCGTTGCACGCTGTCGGCGAGGCGCTGGCCTGGCCTTGGAAGGTGATGTCCTGTGAGAGGTAGACACCGCACCCGATGAGGCCGACCGACGAGGTCTGGACGTCGTAGTGGGTGAGCAGCGGCGAGGAGGCGAGGGCGACGTTGAGCCAGATGCTGACGGAGTCACCCACGAAGAGCACGCGCATGGCGCCCGCCGTCGAGGTGTGCGCCTTGGCGATGGCGTTGGTGGGGGTCACGAGGGCTCCGTCGGCACGTGAGGCTCCGAGCACGAGGCCTGCCGTCACGAGGAGCGCTCCGACGGTGACCACCGGCGTGCGCCATCCGTGGAGGAGGACCCGACGACGGATCGGGCGCTCGATGAGGAAGAACGAGGCGGTGGCGGCGGCGAAGGCGGCGGCGAAGCGGAGACCGAGCAGGGTCGCACCGCTCAATCCGGTCCTCGACGGGCTCAGGTACTGGAACAGCGGGAAGTGCCAGAGGTAGAGGCCATAGGAGATCCGGCCGATGAACACGAGGGGCGCCGTGGAGAGCAGGGTGGCGACCGGGCCACGCTGGGCGATGGCCACCGAGGCGATCAGGCCTGCCGTGGCCAGTGCCGCCACCAAGAAGCCGCCGTGGTAGAGGAACCAGCCTTGGAAGCTGACCCGCCACCAGAGCAGTGCCGTCACCACCAGGGCGATGATGCCGAGGAGCGAGAGCCGTCGACGGCCCGCCTCGGTGGTGGCCGCCCAGCGAGGATCGCCGCCCCGGTGCCGGTCGGCGCGGCTCGTGCGGAGACCAGATCGCTGTCGTCGCTGGGCCAGCAACGAGAGTCCGGCGGCGAGCGCGGCACCCACCAGGAGGCACTGCGCATGGGTGTCGGTGCCGTAGTAGAGCCGAGTGATGGCCGCCCCCCGGCTGGCCAAGAGGGCCATCCAGCCAGCCGAGAGGGCCGCGCCCACGGCACCGAAGACGAGCACGCCCCGACTTCGAACTCCGAGCTTGTAGAGGCCGAGCATGACCAACGGCCAGAGCACGTAGAACTGCTCCTCGATCGACAGGCTCCAGGTGTGGGTGAGCAGCGACGGGGCGCTCGACTGCAAGAAATAGTTGGTCCCATCGATGATGAAGTGCCAGTTGGCCACGTAGAAGATGGAGGAGAAGGCATCGCTTCGGAACGAGGGATAGGTGCCCTTGGCCGAGCCGAACCAGACGATCAACGCGCAGAAGGACACCACGACGAGCAGAGCGGGCAGCAGGCGCCGGGCACGCCGGGCCCAGAAGGCACCGAGGGCGATCCGGGCGTCGTCGCGCAGCTCGTTGAGCAGCAGCGTCGTGATCAAGAACCCCGACAGCACGAAGAAGGTGTCCACGCCAAGGAACCCCGCCGGCAGCCAGCTCACCCCAGCGTGGAAGCACAGGACGCTGAGGACGGCCAGGGCCCTGATGCCATCGAGGGCTGGCAGGTAGCGCAGCGACTCGCCGACCGGCGAGGCATCAGGATCGACGTCGCCGATCCCCGCTCGATGCTCGTCGGTGCCAGTGATCTCACTCACGAGCGCGCCCCGTGGGGCCCAGCACCCCGGTCCCTCCGATCGACGCGCGCGACGAGCGATCCGGCGCAGCCAAGGGGTTTCATGGAGACATCATGCTAGGTCTCCGACCTGCTCCGATAGCATCACGGCCGTGTCCGATGAGGTGAGCAGCCTGGCCCCTGACCTGCCTGCGCCCACCCCGCCGGCCACCCGCGCCTCGTTGCGCGCGGCGCGTTCGAGGCCGAACCGGCCGTGGCTCCCCTATCTCGGCGTGGCCGCCATGTTCATCGTGCTGGGCATCATCGCCGACAGCGAGGCCTGGTCCCATGGCCTGGCCTCGCACGCGGCCAACCCCGGCTCGGACCCTGCGGGCTTCATCTGGTCCTTCGCCTATGCGGCCAAGGGCCTTGCGGCGTTCAACCTGCCGCTGACCACCAACCTGATGTTCTACCCAACAGGGTTCAACCTTCTGGCCAACACCACGGCGCTCGGCATCGGGCTCCCCCTCGCTCCCGTGACCTGGATCTTCGGTCCGGTCGCCACCTTCAACCTCGTGCTCAGCCTGGCCCCGGCGGCGTCGGGGCTGGCGATGACCTACGCGCTCCGACGCCACGGGACCTGGTGGCCGGCGGCCATCGCCGGTGCACTGATCTGGACCTTCAACCCCTACGTGCTCTACGCCATGAGCTGGGGCTGGGTGATGATGTTCGTCCTCTTCGTGCCACCCCTGCTCTGGGTCCTTGTCCACGAGCTCTTGGTCGTCCGGAAGCGTTCACCATGGGTCGTCGGCCTCATCATCGGCCTGGTCCTGACGTGGCAGTTCTTCATCGGCGCCGAGGTGCTCGCCATGACGGGTGCCCTGGGAGGGCTCGTCGCCATCGCCGTCCTCATCGCCCAGCTCGTCGGGCGACCCGCCGAGCGTGCGGCCCTGCTCTCCAACCTGTGGAAGGGGGTCGTGGCGACCGGAATCGTGCTGATCGTGCTCCTCTCCTACCCCGTCTGGTGGTCGCAGCAGGGCACGGGCCACCTCGCCACGTGGGTCTGGGGCAAGGGCTGGTCGGGCCTCATCGGGACGAGGGTCGATGAGCTGTTCCACCCCATCACGGTGTTCTCCAAGTCGAGCTTCTTCGACAACAGCCCGATCCAGCCCAATGGCTCGTTCCTGGGCATCACGACCATCATCGCGGCGGGGCTGCTCGTGCTCCTGGCCTGGAGGGACCTGCGCGTCTGGCTGCTGGCCGCCCTTGGCGTCATCGGGGTCTTGTTGGCGACCGGTCCGTGGTTCCCCTACTCGCCGTGGTTCCTCGTCAACCACCTGCCCCTCATCCACAACGTCCTGACCTTCCGGTGGCTCTTGATCACCGAGTTCGCGCTCGGCATGGGCGTCGCCATCGCCGCCAGCGACGTCCGAGCACGCCTCGCTGGTGCGGGGTGGCCCTCGTGGTCATCGGTCCTCGTGCCGATTGTGCTCCTCGGCCTGGTGCTGACACCCATGGCCGATGCCTTCGTCGCCGACACGCCCTTCCCCGTCATGAGCACGACCGCACCAAGCTGGTTCACCCACCATCGTCCGGGCCAGGTGCTCTTGATGTCCCCCTTCCCCAAGGACGACGTCGACGGGCTGACCTGGGAGGGGGTCGCCAAGATCCCCGACGCGCTCATCGGTGGCTGGGGCCCGGAGGGGACCATCACCGACAACCTGGGCGTCCGCAAGACGGCCGCCGTCGATGTCGGCAACGTCGACTGGGCCACCCCTCCCAACGACTGGGTCGTCCCGTCGGAGGTCACCGCACTTCGAGCGGCCACCCGACTCTGGGGCGTCACCACCGTGCTGGCCGTCCGGCTTCCCTCGTTCCGTGCGTCGTATCTCAACGATTGGAGCGCCGCCGGTGCCGTCGGCCTCTACGCCGAGGCCTTCGGCCCACCCACCTCGGTCGGTCCGAACTGGTGGGCATGGGACCTCAAGCGTGCGGCCGGTGGCGTGACGCTGAGCCAACATGCCTCGCAGGTCTGCGCCAAGGCCGCAGGCACGAACGCCTCGCTGATGCTCACCTGCGTGCTCAACGCCGGTGTCGGCGCACCGAGCACCGCTCCCTAGCCAGCTAGCTGGCGGCCACCCGGCCCGCCGCGTCGAGCGCATCGCGGAGCGCGCTCGTCGAGCGAGCCGTGAGCACCTCCACGGGAAGGTCGATGAGGTCATCGATGGTGAGGCGATCCCCACCCACCATCCCGAGGGTGACCGCCGGGATGCCGGCTGCTTCGGCGGCGGCCACGAGCCCGGCCGGATCCGTGGTGGCGACCAGGAAACGACCCGGGAACTCGGTGAAGGCCTCGGCCACCGACTCGAGGCCCTGAAGGCTGGCGCCGGTGCCGCCAGCCGCCACCATCTCGGCGGCGGCCACCGCGATGCCACCGGAGCCGACGTCGTGGATGGCGTCGAGAAGGCCCGACCCGGTAGCGGTGTGCGAAGCCACCTGTGACGCCACGAAGGCGCAGGTGGCGGCGTGACGGGCGTAGTCGAGCTCGAAGAGGACCCCGCCTCGCCTCCCCATGACCTCGACGGCCATCCGGCTGCCGCCGAGCGGGCTCGGATGGGCGCCCACTGCGTGGCGATCTCCGAGGAGGACCACCGTGGTCCCGTCGTGCCACCCGATCGAGGGTGGCGGGAAGGCCAGGGTCTCGACGAGGCCGAGCGTCCCGACGACGGGCGTCGGGTGGATGTCGGTGCCACCCGACTCGTTGTAGAGGCTCACGTTGCCGCCGATCACCGGCAGCCCGAGGGCAAGGCACGCCTCGCCCATGCCGTCGACGGCCTCCGAGAGCTGCCACATGACCTCAGGGTGCTCCGGGTTGCCGAAGTTCAGGCAGTTCACGACCGCCTCGGCCGTGGCCCCTACGCAGGCCAGGTTGGCCACGCCCTCCGCCACGGTCGCCGCCGTGCCCGCCCGAGGATCGAGTGCGCACCAGCGGGGGTTCGAGTCGGTGGTGAGTCCCATCCCTCGCTCCGAGGCGGGCAGGCCGGGACCGGCCAGACGGAGCAGTGCCGCGTCGGCACCGGGACCGACGACGGTGTTCAAGAAGAGCTGGTGGTCGTACTGGCGGTAGACGAGGGCAGCGTCGCCGAGGAGCGCCAGCACCGCCTGGTTGGCGTCGACCTCGTCGGCCGCGGTGGTCGGGTCGTCGGCGGCCACCTCCGCACGGTCCGCCGGTGGAGCGAGTGGGCGGTGGTAGAGCGGGGCGTCGTCGGCGAGCGAGGCCGCAGGGACCTCGGCCAGGACCTCACCGTCGATGCCGTCGCGGATCCGGAGCATCCCAACCGGCTCACCGGCGGCATCGATGGCCGGCTCGGTCACGACGCCGATGACCGAGGCGGTCACCTCCCATCGGGCGCACAATGCCTCGACCTGCGGCAGCGACTCGGGGGTGACGATGGCCAGCATCCGCTCCTGGCTCTCTGAGGTCATGACCTCCCACGGCTCCATGTGGGGCTCACGGCGCGGGATGGCGGTGACGTCGACGTCCATCCCGACTCGGCCTCGAGCTGCCGTCTCGGACGTGGCGCACGCCAGCCCACCACCCCCGAGGTCCTGGATCCCGACCACGAGGCCCTCGTCGAGGAGGGCAAGGCAGGCTTCGATCAGTCGCTTCTCCTCATAGGGGTCACCGACCTGGGTGGCTGGTCGCTTCGACTCGTCGAGGTTCTTGGCACCCTCGGCGTCCGAGAAGCCGGCCGAGGCCAGCACCGAGACGCCACCGATCCCGTCACGGCCGGTTGCCGACCCCAACAGCACCGCCAGGTTGCCGGTGCCCGACGCGATGCCGAGCACGAGGCGCTCGGTCGGCAAGGCGCCAACGCAGAGCACGTTGACCAGCGGGTTGGTCTGGTAGCAGGCGTCGAAGGTGAGCTCACCGCCCACCGTCGGCACGCCAACGGAGTTCCCGTAGCCCGAGATCCCCGACACCACGCCCTCGACCAGCCAGCGCTGCCGGGCGTCGGTCGGCTCACCGAAGAACAAGGGGTCCATGACGGCCAGCGGCCGGGCACCCATGGTGAAGATGTCGCGGAGGATCCCACCGACGCCGGTGGCGGCTCCTTGGTAGGGCTCGATCGCCGAGGGGTGGTTGTGGCTCTCGATCCGGATGGCCACCGCGATGCCATCGCCGGCATCGATGACCCCTGCGTTCTCACCCGGTCCGACGAGCACCTTCGGGCCAGTGGTTGGGAGGCGCTTGAGGTGCACCCGCGATGACTTGTACGAGCAGTGCTCCGACCACTGCACGCCATAGAGGGCCAGCTCGAGTGGGTTGGGCGTCCGGCCCAGCACGACGCCGATCTCGGCGTACTCGTCATCGGTCAGACCGAGCGCTCGGTGCAGGGGTTCCTCGGCGGGGGAAGGTGCGTCCATCGCCCAAACCTACTTGGCCGGCTCAGGCGACCGTTGCGATCACGACCCAGCCAAGAGGGCGTCGCGGTGGCGCCAGGCCCAGCTCCCGAGGAACAACGCGAGGACCAGCGTGACGATGTTGATCACCAGCTCCACGATGCCATTCGCACCCGAGCCCCAGACCCCGTGCTGGAGGTCGTAGAGGACGTCCATGCAGAAGAGGTACAGCCCACCACCGGCGCCGAGGAGCAGCCACGCCAGGGCGCTCGGTCGGCGTGCCTGGAGCGACCAGGCCCCGAGCAGCATGAAGGCCACCAACAGGAAGTCGGCGACGGGGAAGGCATCCTCGAAGGTGACGTACGGCAGGGAGGTTCCACTGGCCACCAGCGATCGATCAAGTGCCCACGCCATCCAATAGGCCACGATGACGAGGCTGGCGATGATCAGAATCAGTGAGACTCGACTCCGGGAACGAGCAGAGAGTTCATTCATAGGGTCACCTTGCTATCGTGTTTCGAGTTTTTAATCAGGTTCACAAAGAACCTGTTCTATTTGCTGAGACTAGGTTACCAATACCCCCTTTTCCACTGTCTTCATTGAGATTGAAGCGCGAAGAAAATGCAAACGATCGCATACTCCTTTCTCTATTTGACGCATTACTCCGATGATTTACCCACCATGAAGTCTGATAATAT
>Ga0164297_10004764_pt1 | contig 11990 bp, 11 predicted proteins | sample GEODES058metaG_FD_113539 | JGI IMG/M metagenome (GOLD analysis project Ga0164297, IMG submission 113539) | Dystrophic lake water microbial communities from Trout Bog Lake, Wisconsin, USA - GEODES058 metaG | ecosystem: Environmental > Aquatic > Freshwater > Lake | place: USA: Trout Bog Lake... | reverse complement strand
GTCGCCACCGTGCATTTATGCCTGCCAAGGCGCAGCCGTGAAAGACCTGCGGCAACAAGAGGTGGACACGTGCCCACAGGTGCTTCATCAAGCTGTCATCTGCAAGCCAGCAGCAGTTGTCGATGCCCACCTGCGCATTGCCTGCCGACACGTTTCCAGCAGTGGCGCTAGCAGTTGCAGACTGCCGCACCACAGGCGCGTCCTTTGTGAACCCCATGGCTTCGCTGCATGCAATCAGCTGAGCGCACTCTTGGCGCGTGAGAACGCCGCTCAAAACAAACGCGCCCGGCACATGAGGGACAGAAGCGCTCGTCACGTGAGGCACCACGAGGGTGTCATCGCAGAAGCGCACTGCGCCAGGAGTGGTGGCAAAGATGCGCAGATCGTATAAGTTGCGTGGGCGCCGTTGATGCCCGGGCTCATGGTGAACGACGCAGACTGACCCCGTGTACGGCTGCACCGCTACGATGCCACCAGATACCGCGGCGGGCCCCTGTGTCACTGGCGAAGGTGACCACTCCGCATGTCTAATGACCACCGTGTCTGCACAAGTAGCGGCCTGAAGGACGCCTTCGTCACTATGTGATGCCAGGATCCCAGCTAGCAGTCGAGTTGCCTCGCTTCCGTTGCCAGCCACATCACAAGCGCGGACGAGCAGATTTGTGGTCAGGGCATTTCGCCGCACGCCAGCGAACTCGCCAGCTTGACAGCGCCGGAACAATGACATCGCCTCCTCCAGGCGCGGCGGGCCCGGTACAGCAGCACAGCAAGCGAACACTGCGGCGCGCAAGGTGATCTCGTCCGGCTGTGGACCAGCCTGTTCCATATCTGCCAGCAGCTCTAATGCGTCTTGCCATCTACCAGCGCGCTCGAAAGCAGTGATGCACGCATTGCATGCCTGCACTTCTCTTGGCGCCATCTTAAGGAAAAGCTGCCGCGCCGCATCTGGCTGCCGGGCAGTGCCACATGCCGCTATTGCAGATGTGAATGACACAGCGTCTGGCGCCGGCGCGCTATTGTTGCCTGCAAGCATGTCCTCTAACAACTGTTGTGCCTCTTGCCACATCGCCCCGCTTTTATACACGCCCAGGAGCGCGTTGTACGTGTGCACGTCTGCGAGACCCGCAGCCTGCGCCTCCTGGAAGAAGGCCCGCGCGTCTGGCAACCGCGCCACAGACTCACCGCGACATGCGGTGATTGCTGAGTTCAGAGCGACAGCGTCTAGCGGCACCCCATCGGCTCGCATAAAGTCTACGACTGTCAGCGCTGTGTCTACTTCACCGGCAGCAGCAGTGAACTTGACGACAATGGCGTAGCTCACTGCAGACGGCTTGACGCCATACGCAGGGCCGGGCTCCTTGCCGCGCATCTGCTGCAGAAGCGCCAGCGCCTGCGTGCACTGCTTGCTGCGGCAAGCGACGGTAAGGACTTGATTCACCAACGTCGTGTCGGGAGTGTGTCCGCCGTCACGCATGCTCTGCAGCGAGTGCAGCGCCGCGGGCCAGCTGTTGCGAAGGAAGTGATGGCGAACGGCCTCCTTTGCCGCCTGAAACGCTGCACTCTTGGGCTTTGGCTTTCCATCGGACGCTGCTTTGGCAACGCCGCCGCCCTGTGCAGCCTGCTTCAGGGCTCTCTTCGCAGCTCGGCGCCCCGTCTTCGACATGACTAGTATTAGGCGATGCGGGGCATTGGTCGCGAGAAGAAGCGCAGTGCCGACGGCCCCTCCTCCATGGCATGCTGCGCCCGTCGCGGGGACCCAGTGCAAATGAGTGCTCAGCGTGCACGTGGCGGCGTCGGCGACTCGAGTGCCCTGCTGTCAGTGCCGAGTCTTTCCATCGCAAGTGACGACCCTCTGTTTGCGGATATGCTGCGTGTTGTCGGCGGCACAAGCATGGGCGGGCCTCCAGGCGCGGAACATCATGGCCTGCCTCGCCCAGGCTCGCCCGCGTACTCCTGGGGCGGCGCCGGCGCCGGCGCTGGCCAGCGTGAGGCTGCTGGAATGAGAGCACCAGCAATTGCGCTGCGTCGCCCGCGAGAGGACGACCAGCTCCCGCTGGGCGCCCACGGCCTCGACGACGGAGTCACAAGCAAGCGTCCACGGGGAGACGTGCCGGCTGTGCCGCTACGGTGTCTGGATATAACTCACGGCGGGAGTGGGCCGTGCACTGTGTGCCGCCCTGCTCCTGAGGAGGGGACGGAGGAGCAGTATCAGCTCGTCGGCGACGTCGGCAAGAAGAACGGTGCGTGTGGCAGTGCAGTCTCTGCCCGGAAGAGGGGCTCCACAAGGCCGCCGTTCCCGGGATCCAGCTTCTCTGTCACCACTCGATGTGGGCACTTCCCGACACGGCTCCACTCACGCGCACGGGCCCTGCACCGCCGCCTCGTCTGCTTCTTCTGTCTGCAGGCGAGAAGAAACTGCGCGCGTTGCTGAACAAGACGGCGGAGTGGAACGACGCTGACGCGAGGGAGGAGCTGGCGGTGCTGTGCGACAGCCGGCCTGACGACGACGCCTCTCGCGACCTGGCAGTCGCGTTGCGTGCCAAGTCATGCGCTTCTCTGCGCAAGGCGCACTTGCTACGTCTCTGCGCAAGCTGGGGGTGCGTCCTGCGGTGTTTTGGGTGACCGCGGGTGTGTGTGACCACATTTCCGTGTACAGGTATGCGTCCGACTTGTGGCGCTTCAAAGAAGGCCGGCGAGGAGACATGCCCCGGGGTCAGGCGCAGATGCCGCCGCCGGCGAGGCCGCCGCCGGGGCGAAGCATCCTCCCAGTGTTGCCCCCACAGCTGGAGCATGCAACCCGGGCGCGGGCAGCGCAGGCGCAGGCGCAGGCTGCAGTTGGCGGTGAGTTGCAGCCATATGGGGGCGCTCATGCGGCGGATGGCGCCGGCGCATTAGTGCTCCCTGGGAAGGGTGCCCTTCCTCCAGGTGCCTGGAACTACGGCTCCTTCGAGAGCGCCACACTCGAGGGCTCCGCCGAGGCGGCCGCAGACCATATCTTGAGCGAACTACGCGAAAAGGCGCTGCAATGCGCCTGGAAATTCGAGGGCTCGGCTGCGCGCGAAGCAGCTGCCCGGTTGGGTTGCGAGCACATCACGCCCCTGGTGATTGACGCTCTCACTCAAGTCACACGCTGGCTGCGCAACCTCATGGTGGAGTGGGGCCAGCAACATGCGACCGTGCTCTCCTGGTTGCGCCGCTTGAGCAATGCAGAACATGCAGAGGAGGCGAAAACGTGTGCTTGGGTGGCGCTCACCTCGCCCAGCGCGCAGTGGTCCCTGGATAGCGCACTGCAGCTGATCGCAAGTCTGAGCCAGACGTCTGTCGCTGCTTGTTTCGAGAAATCGAAGCTTCCAGGGGTGAGTGCAGCTGAGGCTGCTTGGCTGGCGGAATTTGGAGATGGCAGCCTGCAAGGCCTCGAGGTCACTAGCCGACTGCAAGCCCTGCTCCAGCAATTCAAGTTTGCGCCGCTCGGCAGCTTTTTGTCTGTTGCTGCCCGTATTCTGGAGCTCGGCATGCTGTCCACCTCTGCTGTGGCTGCCAACTTCGATGCACGCTTGGCGTGGATGAAGGACATGGTGACAGCCAGCCAGAAGCGTATGACTGACGGCAAAGCCGCGCACAGCAACGACACTGCGTCGTCTGGGCGCCCCAAAGAGCTGCCTCCCGTGTTTGAGTTCAAAGGCTTTCCGTCACGCGCGCGCGAGGGGGGTGTCCTCCTGCTGGAGCAACAAGAATGATGACCAGCGCTGTATTCTATACTTGCTCCCAACTCGATGTCACTCGTGGCATCGAGTCAGGGGATTGAGCTCTGAGAGCTCTGAGAGCAAAGGGAGAGAGCTCAGCTCTCTCCCTTTGCATCGTGTTCCTCCTTCGCCGAGACAGTGCTTCCCCGATGAAGCGCCACACCACCGGTGTGTTACTGTCGTTGCACCTGCGAGGATGGACGACGTGATGCCATCACCGCTGCGTCTCCGCCCTGAGCTCCCAACAGTGGCGTGAAGCCCCGCCAGCTTGAGCCCCTATGTCGTTCCCGGGGCAACACACCGTGCTTCGCGCACGCAGCGTGGTCCGGTCGTTCCCGCTACGTATCACAGCCGTCGACGCGTGGGGAGACGCTGTCGTGGTTGGCACAGCTGAAGGAGCACTGGTCACGCTTGCAGCCGTGCCGCCCAGCAGGCGAGTCGGCGCCACGCACCACGCGCCTGATGACGGCAGTGGCGACTACGAGGTACGGGGCAGTCAACGCGAGCGCCTTGGCCGGCACATTTGGCCTCCGCTGTGAAACATCACCTTTGCTGGTTGTGCTCTGCACGCAGCGCCCTAACTCAGTGTACGCGCGCATAGGTGACTTCCACTTTTGAGGAGTTCGCACCACGCGGTGTCGCTCAGCTGGCGGTCCTTGAAGACGAGGCGCTCCTGCTCTGCCTCTCGGATGGCAGACTGACTGCACACACACTGCCCAGCCTTGCGCCTGCTGCTGCACCCGGCGCCGCTGCTCTCTGTCGGGCGCGCAGTGTCAACATGTTCCACTGGGACGCCAGTCGTGGCGTGCTGTGCGTCGCCACCAAACGCTCACTGCTGCTGTACCGATACGATGATAGCCGCTCCGATTTCGCGCCTCATGCGCGTGATTTAGCTGTGCCTGAGCGAGTGCAGTGCGTCGGCTGGGCGGGAGATGGCCTCTGCCTTGGTTTCAAGCGCGAGTACGTGATGCTGAACATAGCGACAGGGGCGCTTAGCGAGGTGTTCCCGACCGGACGCGCGGGCTCTCCATCCGCGATGGCGCTGCCACCTGATGAGCTACTCCTCACTCGCGATGCTGTCGGCGTGCCAGTCTCTTCAGATGGGAAAGCAACCCGGGGCGGAGCCTCAGGCGCAGTGCAATGGACGGAGCCGCCCTGTGCTCTCGCGGCCTGCCCTCCATTCGCAGCAGCGCTGCTTCCTACCCGGGGTGTAGTTGAGCTCCGTGCAGTGCCGAAAGAGCAGATGTCGGGCGGGCGGGGAGCGCAAGGCAGCGCGGCAGTGCAGACCATTTCAGTTTCTGGTTCTCACATTCTGGTGGCGCCATCATCGATGCCCGGCTGCTTGATCGCAGCGTCCACAGACGCGGTGACCTTACTCCGTCCCGTACCGGTGGCGGAGCAGGTGGCGGAGCTAACTGCGCAAGGCGCATTCACAGCCGCCTTGCTGCTGTGCGACACGGCCGCCGCCGCCGCTGCGCAGGAGGATGGACCGAGCGATGGTGCTGCCGGAAGCGGCGCTCACATGACACGCTCTGTTGCTCTCGCCCGTCTCCGATGCGATGTCCACCGCCGCTTGGGCTTCAGCTTGTTCGACTCCGGCGACTTCACTGGAGCCATGTCGAATTTCACAGCGGCTGGCTCCGCTGTGGCAGTGACTCAAGTCCTCGCATTGTTCCCAGACCTGGTGCCGCCCGACCATCCGCACCGCAGTGACCTGGATGGACGAGGCCAAGCGCTGAGTGGAGCCCGACTGGGCGATGCCATGACTGCGTTGCTACCCTACCTTCAAGCCGCGCGCGAAGCTGTCTGGCAGCAACGCCGTCGCGCAGCTGCAGACGGCACCGCTGCGTCGAATGCACTAAGCGAGGAGGATTTGCGGATCGTGGACACAGCCACAGTCCGCGCTCTCCTATCGGCGCCTGCAGGCAGCGCCTCTGGCGATGCGCTCATGCGCCTGCTTCTGCTTCCCAACGCTGTGGATGTAGACATCGGGGAGCGTTGTCTCACTCAGGCTGGGCGCCATGCGGAGCTGGTGGCGCTGTACCGGTCCAGGGGGCGGCACACGGAGGCGTTGAATCTGCTCGGCCGTCTTGGCCGCGCCGCTGCTGCCGCTGCCAGCACTCCAGCAGGTGGTCCTGGAGCTGCAGCGTCTCCGCCGTCGTCATCACCCTTCGGTCCGCGCGCGGTGGTGGAGTATCTGCTCGCCATGAAGCCTCAAGATGTGGCACTCATGCTCCAGTTCAGCGTCTCCGTGCTCGCGGACTCCCCCTCAGACGGCTTGGCGCTCTTCACTCGCGCCACTCCACCACTGGGCGTGGACACTGTGCTCCCGCATTTGCGGAAACACGCGCCGCAGCTGTGCGCGCCGTACCTTGAAGCGGAGCTGCGGTCTTCCCGGGGCTCGTCTCTCGGCCAAGAGTACCACAACGCGCTCGTCCTCCTCCGCCAAGAAGCTGTGTCGTCGGAACGAGCAGCTGCTGGCGCAGCCTGGGATGAGCGCAATCGCAGCGAGGCGAGGGTCGCGTTGCTGGCGTGCCTCAGTGACTCCAGAGTACGGTACTCGCCGGAGCGGTTGCTCAGCCGATTCCCTCTGGATGCGCAGGCTGCGGAGCGGGCACTGCTTCTACGCCGACTGGGCAGACACACGGAGGCGCTTCGGCTATTCGTGCGTCCTGGCGGGCCAACAGATCTGGCTGGTGCGGAGTCATACGCAGACGAGGTGTGGCAACAACAACAACAGCAGGAGCAGGAGACGCAGCAGATACAGCAGCGGAGCGGCGATGATGGTGAGGATGGCACGCAGGGCGGCGATGTGTATGTGTCCTTGCTGCAAGTCCTGCTGGATGGTGGTGCAGATGGCTGCGGCAGTGTGGGTGCCGGCCCTCTAGGCGCTGTCCCTCACGATGGCGCACCACGTGGCGTACCGCCACAGATGCTGGAGGCTGCGATCAGCTTGTTGACTCGCCGCGCTGACCGCATCGATGGCGCACGCGCAATGGCACTCCTCCCATCGCATGTGCCGCTCGGACCACTGCTCCCGTTCTTCACAGGCGCACTCCGCTCCGCGCGTGAGCGACGGCGCCAAGCTGCATTGGAGCGGGCGTTGAGACGGCGGGAGAATATGGCCGTCAGGGAGGCGCTGGCGGCGGCACGAGCCCGCCACGTGCATCTTGTGCCTGAGCGCATGTGCGCACTCTGCCCCGGCCGCATTGGTGGCGCCGTGTTCGCGGTCTTCCCCGACAACCGGGTGGCTCACTACACGTGCTACGTGCGCGTGCGGGAGGAAGGGTCCAGTGGAATCACCATCAATGGATGAGGCGACAAGCGGACATGAGACATGCATCATGTCATCAAATGGGGTCGTCGTCAACACACAGCATGGACCTACCAGTACGCGTCTTCGTCGTCCCCGCCCGCGCCCGCGCTGAAGCAGACAGCCTCGAACTTCAGAGTCAGTGTTGACGTGCCACGGGAGTACTTCCCGTCTGCGGAGCGGAAGGCGAGCGTCGCGGTGCCCGTCTTCCAGCTCTTGGCGAATGCGCGGGGGTGGCTCCACGTCTGCACGTTGATCTTGCCGAGCGCATCTCCGAACGTGTCAATAAGCTGCGCTTGGTTGAGAGCCACCGTGGTCACCACCGACGATTGCACGGTGGTGGGGATGCCGGCGACGAGAGACGTGAAATCGGCAGTGTCCATCACAACGGAGCCGGTGAGCGTCTCCACGTCGCCCATGTGCCAGCGCTTCGCTTTGGCAGCGGCCTTCAGAGATTGAACCATTCCTTTCAGCAACGCTGTTCGCTTTCCCTTCGCGGGCTTGGTAGCGACTGGCACCGCCGCCGCCGCCGCCGGAGCGGATGCGCCGAAGATGAGCGTCTGCGCCGGCTTCTTGGTCGGCTGCTGAGACGGCTCAACAGACGGGCGCTTCTTGCTGTGAGTGGCGCAGTACCAGGCGACGAAGCTCTCCTCGGTGACGGGCTTGGCGATGACGTTCCATGCCGCACGCGCCTCGTCCTCCATGCTGGCGGCCTTGCCCTGTAGTGGCTGTCGGGTCAGACTCGAATGGCGGGAACTCACAGTGACACCACCAGCTCTTGTGGTGATCTGCAGAAGATCGGGCACGTGACGCAGAGTGTCACCAGCAAGCAAAACATACCTGCAGCACCGGAGCTATCGCGGTCGGCACGTCAGACACGAGCGGAGCCTTGCTTGGGGCAGGAGCAGCGAAAAGGGTCGTCAGCTTGGGGATGTGTCCCTCTGCGGACGCCATGAGTACAGACGGAGGAGACGCAGAGATGCTCCGCGTGCAGGGCACGGAAATGGCGAAGCGGCGGTGTTCCGGTAGTCCTGTAGGGGTACCTTACCGGGGCACCGGGGTCCACCGCCGCGGCCCCTCGCCATGAGCGTGTCTTTCACCCTTCTGCCACCAAACCTGCTCATCGCCAGTCGCCCGGGCTATGGCCGCGCAGCCCCCGCTCGCGCGTCACGCCTGGTTGTGCGCGCTGCAGGGGAGAAGTGGGCCCGCATGCAGCAGACGCTGAAGGAAGCGAACATACAGAGCGTGGAGGTGACGCAGGTTGTCGGGCTGCAGCAGTCGGGCTACACACTCGTCGACGTGAGGCCTGGTGAGGACTTTGAGGAGAGCCACATTAGCGGCTCAGTGTCGGTGCCGCTGTTCGGCCCAATACAAATATCGAGTCCAGCAAAGCTCCTCAAGTCGCTCATGTATGCTGCGAACGGCATGAAGGGCACAGACGAGAATCCCCGGTTCGTGGACGAGGTGCGAGGCCGTGCTGGGGGTCTAACCGACGGCCCATATCTGGGAGCCGCGCACACACGTGGCGCTTGGAGTCCAGCCCAGGGCGTCCACGAGCATCATGACAACTAAGAGTGTCTCTAAGCGCGAGAGTCTGACCCTCCGTGTCCTGGCACAGGTGATTGCTGCAGTGCCGCAGAAGTCGAAGGTCCTAGTGATATGCGATTCTGGCGGCACATACAAGCCCGTTAGCGGCGGCGTCGTTCCGGAGGTGCGCTAGCTGCAGACGCAACGCGGATGCCGGCGCAGTGCCAGTGGAGGTGCATACCTGACGAATCGCAATGCCGCTCCCCGCCCAGGGTCGCCGCTCCCGCTCTCTGGTGGCTATTTACAAGCTGCTCAGCAACCAGTTCACTGACATCCTGCATGTGCAAGGAGGCATCCGAGAATGGTGCGCAGCCACTGATTGTTTGTCTTCTCCAGCAGCTCTAGGGAGAACTCACATCGCCACGCTGTGGTGCATTGCAGGGGCGAGAGTGAGCTGCCGCTGGAGGGAACAGACCCCGACGCATGGCAATCCAAGACGGGGCTGATGCCGCGTTGAAGTCAGCGCTGGAAGTGCGTGCTTTCGTCACCACATTGAACACTTATTCGCAAGTCGCATTCCGCACACGCGCCGCTGTGGGTCTGTCCAACCGTGTAGTAGAGTAGCGATGCAGGCCTGCGCCGGCGCGCCCGTGAGCTACCACTCGGCATCGTCGTTGGGGGCCCCGTCCCGCCGCGCAAGGCCGGCCGCCTCCTTCCTCGGCAACTCTCGCTCGCATTTATCGCTGCACGCCACTCGGCGGCGACAACGGCAGTCTGTGTCCCCGGTGGCGGGCCTCTTCGGCCTCGGCCTCCCAGAGTTGGTTGTCATCGGCGGCGTCGTCGCTCTCGTCTTCGGGCCCAGCAAGCTGCCAGAGCTGGGCAAGTCGCTGGGCAAGACAGTCAAGTCCTTCCAGTCAGCCGCGAAGGCGCGTGCGCCCGTGACGGCTCTCAGCTGAGGCAGCGTCGTCCGCAAGCCTCCGGTGACAACACGCTCTCGACGCGGCCCCAACGCAAAGTGCAGCAGCCCTCCTGGTGGCCGCTCACCCGCTGACGGCGTCGCATGAAGAAAGGCCTGCTTTTTGACTCGACGCACTGTGTGTTGCACCTTTTCAGGAGTTCGAGAGCGAGCTAAAGTCGGCGCAGGCAGACGCCCCGCCGGCTGGGGACAAGCGCGACGACAGCAGCGCGTGAAGGCGAGAACGCATACATGCGCACAACTAGAAGCGTGGTCGCGCAAGCGCTGGGCATGGTCGTCTCTGCAAGGAGTGCATCGCGAAGAAATTGGGCGACCTGGAGCGCAGATATGCTCCTGAGACATCATCAATGCTTGAAATGTCCGCGTGGACGCGATACTGCGCTTTCTTCAATCACTAGTGCGACACGTCACTCGTTCGTCCTCACGCGCCTCCTTCCCCCAAGACGATGGCCGCCTTCACTGCCTCCAGCTTCGCGGGCGTGCGCGTCAGCGCTCGCCCGGCCCAGCGCCAGACCAAGGCGTCGGCTGTGGCCACCCAGGCCGCTGCCAACCCGTTCGCAGGTGCGTGTGCCCAAAAGCTCGTGGTTGTGATCGCTTTGCCGCGCGGCAACGCGCCGTCTGGGCCCTTGCGAGTCTTGGGCAGCTGCGCAAATCATGGCTCCAGCGCGCAAGACGTGCAGCCGTGAGTCGCTGTGCCGGGCCGTGCGTCCGTCGACCGGCTTGTGCTCCTCCTCCCATTTCTGGACCGACACTGACACGCGCGCTGTTACCGCAGAGGAGCTCGTGCAGACGGCGGTGCGTACCACAGACGGGCTCTGGCGCACGCGTGGGCCACTCTCCCCGGGGTGAGAGTGGCCGCGAGCCGGTCGAACGGGTGATCAGCCACAACCCGTGGTTCGAGGTTGTATCCGCGTCCTTTTCACGGATCCTCTGACTCCGGACCTCTCCACGCTCTCCCCCGCCTCCAGAAATTCATCGCGTCCCCGGGCAAGGTGCGACGTGCTGCGCCACACCTACACCTCGGCCGCGGCTCACTCCTCAACCGCACGTCCCTCCACTCCTCACTCCAGGGCATCCTCGCCATCGACGAGTCCAACGCCACCTGCGGCAAGCGCCTGGACAGCATCGGCGTCGCCAACACCGAGGACAACCGCCGCGCGTACCGCGAACTGCTGCTCACCACCCCGGGCATCGGCCAGTACATCTCCGGCGCCATCCTGTTCGAGGAGACCCTGTTCCAGAACGCGTCCACCGGCAAGTCCTTCGTGGAGGTGATGAAGGCCCAGGGCATCATGCCGGGCATCAAGGTGGACAAGGGCCTCGTCCCGCTGCCGTTCAGCAACGGCGAGTCGTGGTGCCAGGGCCTGGACGGCCTTGCTGGCCGCTGCGCCCAGTACTACAAGCAGGGCGCCCGCTTCGCCAAGTGGCGCAGCACCGTTAACATCCCGGCGGGCCCCACCGAGATGGCCGTCATGGACTGCGCCTACGGCCTGGCCCGCTACGCCGCCATCTGCCAGGACAACGGCCTGGTGCCCATCGTCGAGCCCGAGATCCTGCTCGATGGCGAGCACGGCATCGACCGCACCCTGGAGGTGGCCGAGAAGACCTGGGCCGCCACCTTCAAGTACCTGGCGGACTTCGGCGTCATGTTCGAGGGCATTTTGCTGAAGCCCTCCATGGTGACCCCTGGCGCTGACAACCCGAAGCGCGCCACCCCCGACGTGGTTGCGGACTACACGCTCAAGATGCTGCGCCGCCGCGTGCCCCCGGCGGTGCCGGGCATCATGTTCCTGTCCGGCGGCCAGTCCGAGCTGGAGGCTAGCCTGAACCTGAACGCCATGAACCAGAAGCCCAACCCGTGGCACGTGTCCTTCTCCTACGCCCGCGCTCTGCAGAACACCGTGCTGAAGACGTGGCAGGGACAGGAGGGCAACAAGAAGGCTGCCCAGGAGGCCCTGCTCCGCCGCGCCAAGGCCAACAGCGATGCCCAGCTCGGCAAGTTCGTGCCCACCGCTGAGGACAAGAAGGCCATCGAGAGCACGTACCAGAAGAACTACAGCTACTAAATGCGCAGCCATACGGCTGGGCCCGTGCTGCGTTCAAACCAAAGTTGATATTCCTCGAACAATGTTGTTGTGTGTGACACCGCGATGAATCTTAAACACGCGGAGTTTGCACGAATCACAGTGCATTGTGCGTCCACGAGTCATGTCGCGTAAGGATGGCCCGCATATTCCGCATAACGCATGTCCCTAAACCGGTTGCTGAAGGCTGCCTGCCCGTGGTTGCTCGGCAGCCCCGCAGGACGCGCGCCGCCATCACCCTCATAGAATGTCCGTCGCGGTAACGGCTCTGGCACTTGTGCTGCTCTCGGCTGCTGTTGCTGCTGGAGCTGTTGCTGAGAGGACGCAGCCTCCGCCCTGGCCTGCTG
>Ga0164297_10004763_pt1 | contig 11991 bp, 10 predicted proteins | sample GEODES058metaG_FD_113539 | JGI IMG/M metagenome (GOLD analysis project Ga0164297, IMG submission 113539) | Dystrophic lake water microbial communities from Trout Bog Lake, Wisconsin, USA - GEODES058 metaG | ecosystem: Environmental > Aquatic > Freshwater > Lake | place: USA: Trout Bog Lake... | reverse complement strand
GAAGGAAAATGTCGTTGAGAGTATAAATGAGCAGTCCGCTTGAACCCGTTCCCGTTCCCGTTCCCGCTCCCGAATCCAAGTATCAGTCAGCGGTGGATGAAGTCATCGCACTGCTGATGGATCGTATTAAAAAGACCTCCGTCGCACAAGTGGAAGCGGAGGTGAAGCAAGTAGAGGTTGTCGCAGTTAAGCGTTGTTGCCCTCAATGGTGGGGACATTAACCGACTGGGATGCCTCCTCACCCGAGCCCTTCATATACTTCTTCTGCTCCTCAACGGAATGACCCATCGCATTGGCGTCCTTTTCCATCTCCTTGATGTCGTATTTCGTTGATAGGAAAATATGGCGGAGCATTGAGCTACCGACCTTCTTACCAAACACCTTATTGAGGATTCGTGTAATCGCATTTTGTGCGACCAACGGCGAACCATCATACGACACCAAGAAGTTGTGGGACGCCTCCTTCTTCTGCGGGTGAAACTTCAAGTAGAGCTTAATAATCTCGGCGAGCGTCGGCGGAACGTCAAGCGTCTGCTGACCATACTTCTTTGCCGTCTTGTAGATGTTGAAGACGAACTTGGTCGGCTTACCACGAGCCAGAACAAGATAGTTGTGGTCAGCAACCTTCGGCATTGACTTCACCACCATCATATCCAGATAATCTTGATTACGGCGTGGCTGGGTCTCGGTATAGAGTGCGAGGATAGTGTAATGGAGCAGTGTATCAAACTCTTGCTCGGTCAGCGAACGCTTCTTGCTGAAACCCGAGACGGCTTGTCCAAGAGCATCGCCCTTGCTCTTGACGTCCTCCCAGCTTATCCAGTTGTCCTTCTGCTTCTCGGTCTTCTCACTGCTCTCGGCACTCGTGTCTTTCATCTCCTTTGCCTTACCCATCATCTTCTCGTAGTAGAAGTTGTATACCTTCTTGTAAGCGGTCTTCTCCTTGAATAGCGAGAGGACGGACACGATGGACGAGTAGATGAGCTTGATGGTGTTGTCGGCATAGTCCTTCACCAGCTCTTCTACGGCTTCGGTCTTCTTTAAGAACGAGAGGTTCTTGAATGGTTGCTTCCCGTTGAGCAGAAACATAGCACGGATGTAGGCGTTCGCCGTAGAATCTGCGACACCCTTCTTCTCCTTCAACTCCTTTGCGAGATCCAGCATAAACTCATTCACTTTCACCGACGACATTTATTCTTTACAACAATACTTAATTTCATCAAGATTACGCACCCAGTTCTTTACGGAACCGCAACGAACTGGGGGTGTCGTCCAAAGGTTAAGACGGAGGACTTTGAATCCTCCAATCGTGGTTCAATTCCACGCACCCCCATTCTCTTCCTTATTATAATGATACGATGTGTCCAATCCCTTTCTATCATCGCCACTGACCTTCAAGTCGCCATCAATACCAAAGACCATCGGTCAACCCGCCGTCTGTTCTTTGAGATAGTCCAAATCGTTCTACCGCACCTCAATCCGCCGCCAATTACACCCGTTATACCTATACGACCCATAAAAATCAACATAAAATAGATGATTACACCGCCACACCATATAAAAACCAGTAAAAAAATTAATTTTTTTACCATTTTTTAACCATATTGCGTCTGTAATTAACTATAAGAAGACCAAATCACGAGGTAAGGCACACTTATAGCAGTAAAAGAACGACGCAAACCATACCCCAGTGGTCTGTTTGCCGTTCTTGATGTAGGAAATACGCCCTTTGGGGATAATGAGTTGAAGTGAGTCGCCGTAGAGTTCTTGGAGTGTCTTGGTGCCGAGCGTAGATGCGGGAAGCAGAAGGATGAACGGCTTATCCAACTCTTTCAGTCGCTTCAACACCGCCATCTTGGAACTGAACGGCGGGTTGCTCACCACGATGTCGCCCTTGTTCTCCTTGAAGAAGTCAATGTCTTCGTGGATGACCTCAAAGCCCAGCTCCCGCAGATAATCGCCCGACTTCCCGTCGCCATAGAACGCTTCCCAGATCACCTTATTCTTGGGGATGTAGTCCCGTATGCTTTCCCATACTGCCTTCGGGGTCATATAGTCGTCGTCCTTCTTTTCCTTATCATTCGTCATCAATGCCTTCATTGTTTAGTTCTTTACCACTATTATTGTTCCTTGTAATGTTCCGCCATCTTGGTAAGAATCTCCTTTACGAGCTTCGGCGGGATGAAATATCGCTCCTCAATGCTCCGTGTATCACCCGCAACCCGAATACGACCGACGGATGAGCAAGAAGAAGGTGTGCCTTGCTTCAAGTCCAGCCCTACGTTATTGAAGAAGTCAGTCGGCTTGACTCTCTTATCTCCGTATAGACAATACAAGGTCGTATCACGATGAGGAAGCAACTTAATCTGCTTATCGTGTCGCATCATACCTCGTGGGTTTTCAATCGTGTAGACAAGCTTCGGGTTGAGCTTTTGAAGGTAGCGAATAATCCGCAGAGTGCGGTAGAGGATTTCCGTGCCTATCTTGGCTCGGTCGCTTTTTGGCTCTGCGGTTTTGGTGTCTCGCTCTTTGAGAGGATACACCAGTGGGGAATAGGTATTACACGGCGGTGAAGCCCAAACCAAGTCGGGAATGAAGCCCGAGTCCTTGAAGAACTTCTTATACTTCCACTCCAAGATGTCGGCGAGAATATCGGGTTCATACTTGTCCTCAATATCCACGCTCATTACTTCCCAGCCCATCTTCTTCGCAATCTTGCCTACGCTCCCCGTCCCCTTGAATAGTTCAAGGATCTTCATTTGTATTGATACGAATATATTTTGGTTTGATGTAGATGATGTAGATGAAAAAGTAAAAAAAGCCGTCGGGGAATTGAGAATCGTGGGATAGAAAAGTTTACTTTTTCATCTACATCATCTACATCAACTTCATCTATCTATTTCTGTGAGTATAGATAAAGGATGCCCTTTAAACTCCGTAAGGCACCGAAGCGTGCTCTCTATTGGGTTGTCGGTCCCGATGGGAAGCATCATAGCAAGGACCCTCTGCCGAAAGAACAAGCCGAAGCACAGATGAGGGCGTTGTATTCCACAATGGTTCCAACGGCACGAGAAGAGAAGGCGATTGAGAAGAAGATGGAGGGTGGACGGCATCACGCACTTCACGGAGCGGGTCCTCTGCCCGAACTCTCCATCCTCCAACAGATCGCAAAGGCGTCCTACTCCAACTCTCCTCCGCAGAGCATTGGTCCTTTCCAGCTCTCTAACTACACGCCGACATTGAAGTTCTACATACTAAAAGACCCCAGCGATCCTCGTGAAATAGATACGGTAGTCGTCGGCATTCGTGGAACCAATACGAGCGATAAGCAAGACATCTATGCCGACGCAAAGCTGGGACTGGGTCAACTGGAAGACACGCCACGCTGGAAGAAGGACTTTGCCGATTTCACAAAGTATATGAGTCGGTTCAAGAACGGAGACGTAGATGTGTATGGCGTTGGACACTCGCTCGGTGGAGCGGTCTTGGATATGTTCTTGAAGAAGGGGTTTATCCGTCAAGGCGTATCTTACAATCCCGCCATCTCGCTGGGCGATGCGGACAAGGACATTCCTAACCGCCGTATCTATCAAGAGGGCGACCCGCTCCTTGCGATTATGGGTCGGTCCGCCAAGAACGTGGAAGTGCGTCCCAAGAAGCAGAAGAAGGAAAACATCATCAGTCGGGCGGCACGATACTTCATACCTTACTATGGAGTGTATAAGACGGGCAAGGACGCTCTGGACGCACACGCTCTTGATAACTTCAATGGCGGTTCCCGTCCCGAAGGCGACGAACCTACGGAGGAAGATGAGCGTCGTCGTCAAGCACAAGCCCAAGCCCAACAACCCCAGAACCGACTTCCTCGTCGTGGGCAGTTCCATATGCGTAATCTGTTGGGTCCTCCTCCTCCAACTCGTCCGCAAGGCGACGAACCTCGTGGTCCTCCTCCTCCGCCTCCGCATCCCGTAGGGCGTGGAATACATTGGAGCGATCGTATCAAGCAGTCGGGTGAAGTTGTAGAAGTTCCCAAAGACGAGATAGATCCTATCACGCACACGCCCTTTGAGGAAGGCGAAGAGATATTCTATGCTCCAAAGGGGACATCGGGATACAAGTATCTTAAAATCAGCACGATACGAGATATTCCAAGCGAAGAAGATCTGGGGAAGTGGTATTATCCTTCGGGTCCACCGAAAGGAGCACTACCGCCCAAGCGTGTGATCGTAAAATTAGTTGGCGGTGGTAAGAACGATCTGCGAAAGCGAGTATTAATCAAGGGACTGGAAAAGCGGTTGTATTTGGATCCAAGTATGGCTCATTCACTCGCTCGTCTAAAAGAACGGGATGCGATGGAAGACAAGATGAAAAAGCGTCAGTTCCGCAAGAACAAGCGAGAACAATTGGTCTTGGACGAAGAGGATCCTAAACCTCCTATGAAGGAGCGTCTGTCTCCGTTAAGCAAGGGGAGTGGTGGGAGCGTGTATCTTCGCCAAGCACGAGCCAAAGCGAAGGCATACGGATTAGATCCCAAGAAACTCAAACTGGCGACCGACGGGAAGCACAAGTTAGATTACGACGGCGTAAAGTTTGGACTCAAACACTACAATGACTTCCTCCTATGGTCTGCCGAAGAGAAAGCGGGACGAGTGCCGAAAGGGACGGCAGAGAAGAAGCGAACGTTGTATCGTGCTCGGGCAGAGAAGATAAAGGGTGAGTGGAAGGCGAATAAGGTGTCGCCGAACAATCTCGCCATCCATATCCTTTGGTAGACGGGCAGTAAGAATATACAAAACGCAAATCATTACAACACAAGTGAGAATCCAGCTGGGTGCTCATTTGTATTCTTTGTGATACTATATATGCTTGATAAAACCCTCCGCAGAATGCGAAAGGAGAACACATTTGATTACGTTAATTTTGTAGTGAAGATCACGAGTTTATTACATCAGTCGGGCGTCCAGTCCCTTGCGACTACGACCACCGCTCATCGCACCGCCACTCGCATCACCACCGCTCATACCCAGACCCAGCTTCTTCTTGGCGAACGCCGTGCCGTGATGGAGGAGCTCCTTGCCCGCAGCCATACCCGCCTCTTTGAGGAGTTCCAGAGCGGGACCCTTGACTTTGGACAGAATGTTGCCGAGCGAGGAGAGCAGACCCGAGCCGCCGACATAACGGCAGAGCTCTTGGCGAGTCGCCGTCGGGGCGAGGGGAGCACCGATGATGTCTTGCTCACTGAGGACACCCTTGATGATACGGCTGGAACCACGAATGGACTCAAAGAAGCCCGAGTTCGCCGTGATGACGAAGAGCTGGGGAACAACGCCATCCAGCCCAGTGTTGTTGAACACTTGGAGATTGAATTGGAGCGTAAAGTTGCCGACCAGCGACGGGGCTTGACCCGTTTGTAGAGTGATGTCTTGGCTGGGTTTGAGGACGAGGATAGAGCCCGTGAGCGGGACCTTCTGGGCACCATTGAGGGCAGAAGGCGGGTTAGAACCAGCCAGCTGACCGCCCATACCACCCCAGCCAACACCCGTGCCCGACGCCGACGCTACGGCGGCGTAAGCGTTCTGCCCAGAGAAAGCAGCACCCGTCCAAGAGAGCCAGTCCATATCCAGACCATTCTTGACGGACATCGCATAGAGCTCCTCCGCCGTGTGAGACGAGAGCAGACCCGAGAAGTTATCAAAGTTGACCGTGAGGGGATTGGCTACGCCACCATACGAGCGAGACGCAATCGGGAGGTAGAAGTCGCCGAAGTTGGGGTCGTTAATACCGCTCGTGGAGCCAGAGCCAGCGGGTAGTAGACCCTTCACATACACGATGAGCAGATCGGGGATCTGGGGGAGCGTGATCGTCTGGGACTGAATCTGGGTCGCAACGCCCGCTTGTAGAGTCGTGGCGGAGGTCGTAATGTAGCGAGGGAACTCCATATACGGCACGACGGACTTGGGAGGCAGAGGGACATCCAGAGACGGCGTGAGGAACTGGACGTTGACCACTGAACGCTGGAAGGGCGTAGCAGACGCAAACTGGGTCTGCGTGAGCGTCGCATAGGACTCGGGGTTAGAGCCCGAACCCGCCGCTCCGTAAGTAGCAATGCCTTGATTCCAGCGGACACCCGAGTAGCGAACGATACGAGTCGGGGCTTGGAGATTCATAATCAGCTGAATGTTGTTGATGCCGAACAGACCCGTGTCCCACTCGTGAACATCGCTGAACGTGAAGGGCGAGAGGACGACCTTCTCCGTAGATGTCCACTGGTAGTAGATGGTGAAAGGACCCGCACAATCCACGACACCCGCACCCGTCGTTGAGGCAGCGAGGGACGGCAGACCATTCACGCAGCGGTAGCAACCGACCGTCCCAGCGGAGGGAATCGCACCCGTTCCACCCGTCAGCACGCCGTTCGTGTAGTAGAGACCATTCACGAGGGGCTGACCGCCCGAGTCCGTGAAGACCAGCTGACCGAAGGCACCATTCTGGACGCCATCGTAGTCCATCGCAGAGCCATAGCCGTTCAGCGGGCAGTTGGGCAGACCATAGGCATCGTCGTAGCACTGATACTTATCCAGCATCGTCGGGCACGTGCGTTGGAGACGATTCTTCTTGTAGTCCGTGAGGCGTAGCACCTCCTTCAATACATCTTGGGAGTTGATGACGCTCGTGGTGTCGTTAATGGTCGCAGTCGTGGTGGAGCAGAGCGAGTTGAGCGGGAAGGCACAGAGGGCGAAATCAACGCCGGGAACGACAATAGGGAAGTTGAGTGCCCAGTTGGCGAGGGTGCCCGAAGGCGTAATCACGGACGACATCGTGACGGTGGACGTCCACTCAATACCACGATCCACGAACACGTTCTCGCTGGGGACGTAGATGTTGTAGGTGTGCTGGGACGAGGTCGCCGAGATGGCGTTGAACGGAGCGTTCGTCAGTGAGAGAGCACCCTTCTCAACGGCATAACGGGGACGGGACTGGACAATACGAGAATCAAACACCGCCATCTTCTCAATGTCGGCACTCATCTTGGTTTATACTTCTATTCACAGAAAGTTTTGGAGGACCTCACGCTCCTTACTATTCTGTTTTTGTGGGCAGACCTTTCTTCTTGAACAACATCTTGAAGGAGACGCTGGACAAGTTCGTCATTGCGATAGGGTAGAGCTGGTTATTGAGGCGGTTCTTCCAGAACACTTGGACATCCACACCCGAGAGAGGTTGGTGTGAGGTAAGGAAGTCGCTCAAACGATACTCGGCGGTCGGCACATAGTAGATAAAGGACTTCCAAGAAGCAGCACCCTTGTCCATCGGCAGAGCGAGATCCGTGATGATGCGAGTGAAGGCGGACTTGGAAGTGGCTTGTGAGTTTCCAATGTTCGCTTGACCGATGAGGACGGGTGCGGAGTTGGACTCGGGCTGGACGGGCATTAGGGCGGAAGCAAACACGATGGAGGAGATGGGAGACCAGAGTGTATCCGTAGAGATGGTCTCTTGCGACACAATCCAGTAGACCTTCTGCTGATCCAGAGCAGAGAGGGGTTGCTCAAATACATTGGACGCTCCGTAGGGAACAAAGCCAAGAGCGGGTGTTGCTCCTTGTGGCGATAGGCGGTAGTCGGCAACATTCGTGTAGAACTTGTTGGGGACGAGCATCTCATACACATACCCCGCTGGTGCTGGTGTTCCGTCGCCGAAAGGACCGCTGATGAGCGTGGAATTGTTCCAGTAGTTAAAGGGCATTGACCCGAAAAGATTGTATAAGTTCGTGTTGAAAAAGAGCTTGAACTCGGGCGATGAGGACTGCGAGAACTCGGTCGTTCCCTCCGTGAAGGTTAGGAGACGCTGACCGAAACCATTGGAGTCAAAGTAGATGGAAAACTTCTGGGACGAGGGGTCATATACAATCTGCGGGGCTTGGACACCTCCACCGATGCCGTTGAGGAAGCTCGCAAATGTAGCATATGGGAAGCTACTGCCGTCGCCGAACGCTATGACCCACGCATCGTAGTAGGCATAGTAGGTGTCGCACATCGCACATCCCGAGATGAAGCGAGGAGACGCAGACGCAGAGAGCGAGAGGTCGGCGGGGTCAAAGATGGCGAGATTGATTTGGTCAATCCAGTTCTGGTAAGTGTAGACCCAGTAGTAATCCGTCGTGAGATCTTGTGTCTCGCCACGCTTGTCGCCAATGGGAATCCAGAATGTATTGGGTGGCGACACACCAATCGGCGGACCCAGACCCCAGTTCGTTGAGTCGCTGGGCGGAGGTGTAGCAGACGAGTTGGTGAGCTTCGCATAGTAAGCCACGCTTCCGTAGAGAACCAGCGAATTGGCTTGGTAGATAGGTCCCGCTGACCACTGCGTCGTAGGGACGATGGCTTGGTAGAAAGGACCGCTATACGTCGCATACCGCTGGTCTACGGCGGATAGAGTAATGACGTCGCCAGCAGAATACTGCGTTCCAGAACTCCACGTGCCCTTGAACGACTTGTTCGCAAGTGTGAGCGGGGCGGGTGATGTCTGCGGGTTCTTGTTCTGCGGTTGATACTCAATGTAGCGGGTGGGCGGGTAAGCATTCACGATCAGTGATGTGGTGGCGGGAAGAGAAGGTCCCAGCTGAATCCAGAAGACAGACCAATACCGATTGATTTCGGGATCGGGATTCTTCGTGTAGTCGGTGGGACTGCTTCCGCCGTCGTTTGCTGACTTACACTGGACATACTGGTTCACGCCCGATCCATCCACATAGTATCGGTATTGACCCACGATGGATGGCGTCTGCTGGACCCAAAGCGTAGAGGACGGAGACCCCGTAGAGACGACAGATGTTTGGAGCGGAATCGCCATTCCGTAGTTGGTGAGGTTCGGGTTGGTCTGTCCAGTGCCTTCCCGAATGCTCGGGATAAAGAGCGGAAGATCCAAGTTCGCTCCGTTCATCGTAAAACGCACGATGGAGAAGTTGTAGTTAGAGATGTCCTTGATAATCGGGTAATCACGGGTCTCGTTGAACACTATGTTCGGGTCTTGAATCGCATCGCCCGCCGCCGTCTCATCGTCCGTCGTGTTATTGACGATGTCGGCGTTGTAATACACGTAGTCGGGGTCGGCATCACTCCCGCCGACATACTGGACTGACGCAATCTGGCGGTTCATTTATACTACTACCCCAGTTTTTCTTCTCCTTTACTTCCTCAATTTCATAAAGGTTAGACCCGCAACGAAATCGTCTGGCGATAGTCCCGTCTTGTCTATGATGGACTTGTATTGCGAGAGCGACTTATTGCCGTATAGAAGACGAGCTACGCAATGCCGACCACACGTGTTAATATCTCCACGCTCCTTCTGGAAGGCGTGTGTATTGTAATAGATGGGTAGACCACTCTTTCGCATCAGCTCCGTGAGATACGGCTGGGACTCATTCATCTGTTCCAGACGATCTTGGGGAATATCATCCAGCTGGTCTTCGGGCTTGTCGCCGTAAGGGTCAAAGAACTCCACGCCCCGCTTCGTCCTCAACATACAACACCAATGCCCCGTATGGTCGTCCTCCGTCAAGAAGAGAATGATACACCGCCCCTTTGAATCAAAACAATCTTGAAGGGTTCGCTTCTTTGCGAGTTCGGGATAGGTCATCAGCGAAACATTGCTTCCCAAGAGCTTGCGAATATCTTCATCGCTCAAAGGATAATCTCGCACTTCTTCTGCGTCGGTCATTATAAATGACCAAGAATATATGGGGCTCGCCGTTCTCGGTTGACCAACGCAAGAAGAGAGAGCCAAAGGAGAAACCCGAACCAAAGGAGAAACCCAAGAAGGTCCCTCGTTTGACTCGTAGTGATGTTCGGTTGATACTGGATTGTCCCGCATCGTCTATAAATGAAACGCTGATTGCGTGGGTGGAACGCTGGATGACGCAACTGATCCAAGAACGAGCTTTTCCGCCTCATTTGAATCGTGCTGGGGCATATCAATACTTACTTGACTTTCTCGGCGAGGCGTCAACAGAGGTGCTGAATGCGATTCGGCGTGATTACTACGGAATCCAGCGGCGTGAAGATGCTGGTGTAGGTGAGTTTGATTTCTTGATGGGTGTGCCGATGGTGGTGTGAAATCTTCCACATTGATGCCCATTCGCACTTCTTTCTCGCAACACTGCGAGACGAAACGATGCCCTACGAAAGCAAGGCATACCCGATAGATTCCGTAGATGACCAAGATTGCCGTCGTTGATAAACCCGCCGACGCCAGTGTGTTAATGTCCATTATAGATACGCCGTAAAGATTACGACACCGTCAGCACCCGCTCCACCCGCAAACCCTTGTGCCGATCCTCCATTACTTACACTTCCACCACCGCCACCCGCTCCATACGCCGTTGCGTTAGAGCCACCCAGAGATGCTATTGTTCCGCCCGCTCCACCCCCAGACCCACCACCGCCACCGCCACCCGCCGTGAGTCCCGTTCCAGCTGCTCCTCCTTTAAATCCGCCACCCGTTCCACCGCTTCCGCCTTCCACAAATGGATACGTTCCGTTCTGTCCTTCGCCATCTCCTTCCCCAACCCCTAACGTGATCCCAGTCCCGCTTCCCCACGCCGTTCCGCCTCCTCCATTGGAAGACCCACCATTTCCGCCCACAGCGGAGGTATTGTTTACAACGACTCCATCGTATCCTCCACTACCGCCAGTCGCCGTAAGAGCACCATTCCTAAACGGCGTCTCCACAGAATTAACGTATGAATCACCACCATCTTGTCCCTTTCCAGTTCCGCCATAGATACTGCCCGCTCCTCCCGATCCTACAACCACCGAAAGTTGCGACCCAGCCGTCATCGTAGTGTTATAGGTTGCCGACGCCCCTTCACCTCCACCGCCACCACCCGCATTGACGGATGAAGTAGGAGACGAGCTTACATTTTGAGAAGATGCTCCACCGCCACCGCCACCGCCCTTTATGAATATGACCACTTGGACTGGATCGCCAATCGCTCCACCCGTAGGTGTAGGAACGACGTAAGGGTCAACGGGCGTCGCAAGATACTTTGTTGTTTGAAACCCAGAGCCATCCGCACCAGCGGGTCCCGTAGGTCCCGATGGTCCCGTTGCTCCCGAAGGACCTTGTGGACCAACTGCCGAAGTGATAGGAATGATGTAGCTGAATGTTCCATTGGTTCCAGTAGGGTCTGCCGTAGGCGTTATAGGGTTCGTGATAGTCAATACGACATTGTTCGGCGTTGGAGAGGCAACAATACTCTCAATCGTCCAATACGCCAACGCCAACGCTCCACCCGCCCACGTAGCAACTATTCCCGTAGCCGTATCGGGAAACGAACCGACTAAGGGGATAGTAGCAGACCACGAGTTTCCTCCTACGATTTGCGTCCATCCACCAGTTCCAGTCGTCGTAGTCCCCGCAATAACGCCTCCACCAAACGAACCTTGTGGTCCCGTCGCACCCGTCTGCCCTATTCCCGTTGGTCCCGTTGGTCCTACACTTCCTTGTGGTCCCGTCGCACCCGTCTGCCCTATTCCCGTTGGTCCCGTTGCTCCTACGCCTCCCGTAGGTCCCGATGGTCCCGTAGGTCCCGTCTCACCGAACCCAATAGGTCCTTCGGGTCCCGATGGTCCTTGTGGTCCCGTTGGTCCCGATGGTCCCGATGGTCCCGTTGCTCCTTGTGGTCCCGTAGCCCCATTGATTCCGTTCGTTCCGTTCGTTCCGTTTGTTCCCGCTGGTCCCGTTGCTCCTACGGGTCCACCCGAAGGTCCCGTTGGTCCCGTCGCACCGCCCGTTGTAGATCCCAGATTCGTCCAGTGTGTCGCATCGTTGGCGGGTGTTGTGGATGTAGGTCCTACTGGACTTTTTGCTTGGTAGAGTATCGCACTCCCGTCTATCACGTAATCTCCCGTGAAATAGTAGGCGAATTGATTCCACAATCCGTAGGACATTTATGTATCTATTACATTAGATTTAAGTTAATAGAATGCGTAG
>Ga0164297_10004762_pt1 | contig 11994 bp, 9 predicted proteins | sample GEODES058metaG_FD_113539 | JGI IMG/M metagenome (GOLD analysis project Ga0164297, IMG submission 113539) | Dystrophic lake water microbial communities from Trout Bog Lake, Wisconsin, USA - GEODES058 metaG | ecosystem: Environmental > Aquatic > Freshwater > Lake | place: USA: Trout Bog Lake... | reverse complement strand
TATTATTTCACCGATGATCAAGGAGATCACAAGAGTGGAATTGGCCTGAAGGTCTTGGGTGGAATGAACCTGTCTGGTGGAACTTATGTAGAAGCTGGACTAATATTTGGGCCCAAGAATCCACCACTGTTTTTCACGGTGGGACGCAGATTCTAGACAAGGTTGTCTAAGAACATGGAAGTTAGACCAGATCTAGACATACTCATCGTTGGGGGCGGCTTTTCTGGAGTCGCCCTCGGCACAAACCTGGTTGCCAAGAAAGCTGGGCTCAAGATTGCAGTGGCTCGGGATCCCAAGCAACCCAGATTTGGGATGGCTTATGAAACGGATTGCCCACTGCATTTATTGAATGTGCCAGCAAAGGGGATGAGTGCTCTTGCCGATCAGCCAAACGACTTCATCGACTGGGCTGCTTCACAAGGGATCACCCTCGCACCCAACGATTTTGCTCCTCGTATGACCTATCGGGCCTATTTAGAGCATCTCTTGTCGGCTCAGCTCCTCACTGGTCAGGTCGCCGAGGTTGCAGATGAGATAACGAGCCTCAAACCAGAGGGAGATCAATGGGTTGCTACTACATCGGAAGGACTTCAATTGACTGCCCAAACGGTAGTCTTGGCTTTTGGAGTGTTTCCGCCTGACCCATTTCTGGCCGCTTCGCAGGTTCAGAACGACCCTCGATACCATCCAGATCCTTGGCACAAGGGAAATTCGTCTGAGTGGGGTGCCGAAAAACGGGTTGCTATTATTGGCACTGGACTCACTGCGGTCGATGTGGTGTTGACGGGAGAATCAGCCGGCTGGAAAGGGCATTATACGATGATCTCCCGAAGCGGAAGGCTATCGCAAATCCATGATTTTAGCACCCCCGCTTTGCCTGCTGACACGATTCCACCACCTGTGGACTCGGCGAGGGCTTTATTGAAAGCTCTGCGAGATGCAGCCAAAAATGCAGATATCCACGGATCGAATTGGCGAGCCGTAGTGGATGGCATGCGCCCAAAGATCCCTATCTATTGGCAAACACTTTCTGAACAGGAAAAGCGGCGATTCCTGAGCCATTTGAGGCCATTCTGGGAAATTCATCGTCATCGAATGGCACCAGAAATTGCTGCTCGATTGGAATCTCTGAAGAACGAAGGGAGACTGTCTATCATCAAGGGTGGAGTTCGACAGATCAGTGCGGATTCGGAAGGACTTGTCCTGACTGGACTGGAGGCATCTTATCAATTCGACCGAATCTACAATTGCACGGGGCCAACCGGCAAGCTTACGATGTGGCCCTCTCCATTGATTCGTCAGTTGATTCAAGACGGACAAGTAGCTTTGGATTCTGGACAGCGGGGAATCAACTTTGAAGGAAACGGTCGAGTTTGTGGTTCTGCCAAAGGACTTTATGTTTTGGGCCATCCTCGGAAAGGGATTCAATGGGAATCAACCGCCGTTCCTGAATTGCGTGTCCAGGCTGCAAACTTGGCCACTGAGCTCGCTCAAGCGGTCTAGATTCGGTGGTATGGTGCGAGTATGGACGCACTGCATACCTCTTGGGCTGACGTACCCATAGAACATTTGATTCCTCTTCTCACGCGACAAGCGGTCAAAGGAGAGAAGTCTATGGTAGCCAAGGTTTGCTTGGAGAAGGGATGCATCGTAAAGGTCCATCATCATGAAAGCGAGCAGGTGTCGGTCATGGTTACGGGAAGGGCTCGTTGGACCGTAGGAAGTAACTCTTCGAACGAATTTCGGGAGTTTGAAATGGTGGCGGGCGAGGTGCTGGTTTTGCCGTCGAACACACCGCATGGGCTAGAGGTTCTAGAGGATGCCGAGTTTATCGACATCCTATCACCTATCGGGCCCATGGGCGTGGATACTCAGAAGGACTAGCCTGAAGCAGATTGAACGTAGCTGAAGGTTGGGATGAGCTTGTTCTCGTCGTCAAGCCTGGCGGTACTTTCCTTCCCCAGGACATCTCGAACGAATCTCGGCCACCAATCTTCTTGAGGCGTCGTTAGAGATCGGGCATCAATCGTGGTTTGAGGCATTGCGGCGACTTCTTTAGCGCGCTCCAAAATCGCCTTTACGTCACCGACTTGAGGCTTTAACCAGCGACGTCCGATTTGAGCATGAAGCACTTCGTCTGCCCAATCGTAATCTTGGAAATAGGTTGCGAGATCGTCATTGGCCGACTGAGCGATGCGCCATTCCAGCGGTTTGCCGGTCTCCTTGTCCATCAGGTTTTGTTCAATGAAATACAGGATGATGTGTCGGTCCAGCGGCTCTCGATCCAGGTTTAAATGCATTGCCCAACCAACGTGATTCGGGTACTTGCTCCAATCGACGCCCGACTTGGCGAACCACACTTCACCCATCATCGAGTGCCGAGCTTCATCCCATAGTTGACGGCCCAAGTCTCGGTAATACTCCCACGGTTTGCCTGGAGTCTGAAGGACAATACTGGCCATCATCTCGGGCACATCCATCTCGTGGAATCGCTTGAACATCAACGCAAGAACGCGTTCATCAAAATCAGCATTGTTGTCCAGATAGACGTCGTTAGCGCGATAGTGGAAATTGTAGATCTCTCCTGATCGCCAATCTCGCTTGGGATCGACATCCGGAACAAATGGTTCAGTCGCACGCTTGGCTGGTAATTCCATCGACTCGATGGGTTGCTTCCCACTGATCGAACCGGCAGCGTGAAGGTAGGCACGGATGTGATGCGACCATGCGTCTGCTTCTGCCTTAGCCTCCTCTGTTTCTGTGACCGCAGCGATAGCTGCATGCCCCCACTCGGCCATTTGCTCTTCTTCGGCGATCATCTGTTTTAGGATGCGGCAGGTTGGATGATCAAATACGACATTGGAATTGGCCAGATGCTCAGTGTAAGCACCAAGGAGGGCGGGGCGAACGACTCCATAAATTGCGACCAGCTTTTCAACCGTTGACTGAGATTGCTCGATCTCATCGAATACTGCCGCAAGTCGTTCATCTGGGCAGTTATCGAGATACAGGGGTGGTCTTCGTAATTCTGCAACTCGATTTCGAATCGACTGGCTGTGTTCGGAATCGAGATACAGATGAAGGCTCAGTGCCCCTTTGACTTCCCATTCTGGTGTTGGATTCAGGAAGGCCGCACTTATTGTGTAAAGGCGTCGCTCGACATAGTTGTAGCGACGCATCAATTCAACGGTCTCATCCACTCCGTATCCGGGGCGAGCGGCTTCTTCGTACGTCGCCAGACCCGCCAAAGGCGGGATCCCGATGCTGGGAATCTTGGTCATGTTGTCCATTTTAGCGGAAACCGCTATCCACGGGAAAAGGGGCAGGATGGCGGGAATGAACTCCGGGGAAATCCACGGTTACTTCAAGCCAGTCATGACAATGCCCTTGACGAAGTAGCGCTGACCGACAAAGAACAGGACGATGATTGGGATACTGACCAACACTGTGCTTGCCATGATCAAATGCCACTGCGAGTCGTGCAAAGACTGATAGGTTCTTAGACCAAGTTCGAGGGTTTGCTTCTCCGGTTCATTGAGATAGAGCAAGGGACCCATGAAGTCTCGCCAAGCTCCCATGAATGAGAAGATTCCGATTGTCGCAATCGCTGGACCGCTTAGAGGAAGGAGGACTCGGTAGAAGATGATCCAATGGGATGCGCCATCGATAACGGCCGCCTCATCCAACTCTTTCGGAATGCCCAGATAGAATTGGCGGAGAAGGAAGATATTAAACGCACCACCACCGAAAAAGGCTGGGACGGTCAACGGATAAAACGTGTTGATCCAATGGATCTTCGCATACACGACATAGCTGGGGATCATCGTGAGCAGTCCTGGTAGCATCATCGTTGCGAGAAGCACCAAGAACAGCCGATCCTTTCCCGCAAAGTTCATTCGGGCGAAGCCATACGCTACAACCGTGCTTCCAAAGAGAGTGCCTATGGTCGACACTGTCGTAATAAACGTCGTGTTCCTCAGGAAGAGAGAGAAGCTGACCAGCGGATTGGTGAGAACCGTTCGATAGTTTTCGAACGTGACCTCTCGGGGCCAAGCCCACATTGAAGTGGTTGCCAGCTCAGACTGACTCTTAAGCGACATCGCCACCGTGATGTAGAACGGAACCATGAAGGCGATTGCGCCTCCAAATAGGATCAGCAGGACGACCGTACGTGAGAATTTATCGGCAATCGTTGCGCGTTCCATCCTAGCCACCCTCATAGTAGACCCACTTACTGAGCCTCAGTTGTAGAAGCGTGAATATCATCACGACGCCGAAAAGAACCCATCCCAAAGCGGAGGCATAACCCATCCGAAGCTGTTGGAAACCACTTTGATACAAGTGAAGGCCAAAGAACATGGTGGAGTCGTTGGGGCCACCGTTGGTCATGAGCAATGCTTGAGTAAACGATTGGAATGTTCCGATGAATCCCGTTAAGACACAGAAGAACAGGGTTGGCGATATCATCGGGACAGTGATGTTCTTGAACCGATGCCAAGGGTTAGCACCGTCCAGAGTCGCGGCTTCATAGTAGAACTGAGGCACGCCTTGTAAGCCCGCTAGCAGAATGATCATTCCGCCGCCTGCTCCCCATAAAGACATGATGATCAGGGCTGGAAGCGAGAGATGCTCGTTATTGAGCCAGTTCACCTGACCATTGGATTCCGCCAACGGCTTGAGTAGCGTGGCTATCCCAAGGAAATTTCGGTGGCCGTCTGGACCATAGATAATCGCGTTGAGCAGTCCACCGTCTGGCTGGAAGATTCGCTTCCAGATCATGCTTGCAGCAACTCCACTCGCCACGCTTGGCAAGTAATAGCACGTTCGCCAAACTGGAATGCCTCGGACCTTAACGTTCAAGAGTAGGGCCAAAGCTAGCGAAGATGCGACGCCGAGAGGGACCGCCAGAATCGTGTAGATGAGTGTGACTTTCAGTGACGTCCAAAATCGGGGGTCGACAAAGAACGCTTCCCTAAAGTTTTCAATCCCTCGCCATTTGGCGGGCTGAATGATGTCCCAATCGGCGAAGCTCATCAACAGCGAAAGGAGCATGGGACCAGCAGTAAAAAGGATGACACCCAAGATCCAAGGCATGACGAACATATGAGCCGCTCGGTTCTCGCGCTTCTCGCGACTGGTCCGGCGAATCTTGCGCTCTGGCCAATAGATCCAACCCACAAGGATTCCAAATAGGCCAAAGGCAACTAGACCGCCGACTGTCCAGTTAAATCTTGGACGAGCTCCTTCAGTGCGAAGGTAAGTCAGACGATCTTGGCCTTCTTTATTGGCGGCAGGGATGATATCGACGGCCTTTGCTGAACCGTCCCATACTCGGCTTAGGACTCGACCGGCAAAGTCGCTGGACTCCGACCACTCCGTTCCAAATGGACCGAAGACAACGTAATTTGCTGCCTTGTCCATCATGATTCGGTTCTTGGGAACCCTCTGATCTTCTGGAGTATCGGCACTTGGAATAAACGGAGGCTCCAAGCTCATCTTGCGAATCGCAGGCTGGGCCAATCCGGTTGCAGCAAGTTCTTTTAGGCCCGGCTCTCCTGCCATCCACTTGGTCAGTAGCCAAGCTTCCCAAGGATGTTTCGTTCCTGAAATGATGCCGTAGCCAGATCCGCCGGTCGTGGTCCAAAGCGTGCCATCCTTGAATGCCGGAGGCATACAGATGTCCCAATCGAAATAACCAGGTTTTCCTTTGACAATCTCTTTTCGCAGACCGGGAACTTCCCATATTCCGCTCTGCATCATCGCCAGCTTTTGCTGGGCGAAAGCGCCCTTCGCGCTCGTCTGCATGACGGTTGAGATGGCAGTGGCGCTCGGGACCCATCCGTATTTCAGGGTCAGATCCGCCGTGAATTGAATCGCCTTCATGACGCGCGGATCGTCGTACTGCAGCTTCATCGGATGCATGTAATCATCCGCCCAACGGCCGCCAGTTGATAGGGAAAACTGTTGCCACAGCAGGTCTTGCCAAGCAGGAGCGTATCCCCACTGAGTGACCTTATCGTTCTCCTTCTTGGTCAGGTGATGGATGACCCAAAGGAAATCGTGTTCGCGGAGTTCAGGGCGCTCTTTGAAATCCCATGTCCATTTGCCATCTGGATACGGAATACCGGCTTCATCGAACATCCGCTTGTTGTAGTAAATGACGCTGATCGGCGCGATATCTCTGGGGAGGACGAAAAGCTGACCGTGGAATGTATGGGCCGCGATGATGTTGGGATAGTAAGCGCCAACGTCGTAATGCGACTTAGCGATCATGTCGTTGAGCGGCAACAAAGCATGGCGAATGGCAAACTTCTCGATGTTGCCCGGATCCATCATCACCACGTCGGGCGCTATTCCCGCCGCTACTTCGGCCAGGAGCTTTTCTTGATAGGAGTCGGTAACCGACTGAACCCGAACCGAGATGCCGGGATTTGCTTTCTCAAAAGATTTTGCCGCGTTTAGGAGAGCCGGCATATTGTCGGCACCGTCCCAGCAACGGAACGTGAGTTGGATCTGTTCGGCGCGGACAGATGTCGCGCACAGAGCCAAAGCTAGAGTACTGACTACCCCGGTCAACCGGGATCGCAGCTTTTGAATACGGGTGCAGTTTAAGAACGCCAATGTTCGTAACCTGAATTTAACCGATTTCTGCTTGTTCAGGTAGCGATTAATCCGTTAATCACGGGAATCTTGTCAAATTGGTGGTCCTGAGCATCTTCAGGTGAGTGGATTTTTGCGGCTGACCAGTTCCACAGGCGATTATGAGGCAGTCCATGCCTGTACAGAATTGACGTCGGAATACACTTGAGGAGCGTCACCTGGTCTTACAAACACTCTGAGCCTCCCAATACCCAGACCAAAAGACTCGCTTCGCGAGCATTTGGACTACAGGTAAACGAGAACAATGAGTGGGCTACAAATCTGCAATTGGCCGAGAACCCGGAACCCGGTTCTCATCCCATATCTCCTTCTCAACCAACTCTTCGAGGTTGGTAGAGAAGGAGGATGTGTTTTCAATTTCCGTCCATTACCGCTTGAACGGACTGAGGACGAGGCTTCTGAGGTTCATTACGGCGACGCCAGGTTTGGATGTCGGCTTCACACGAATGATATGAGTCCCTTCGCCCAAAGTGAGATAACCGGACAAGTTGATGGTCTTATAGTCGTACCAACTTTGGGTTTTGGTCAGAGATGCTTTGATATCGGACTCCTTGCCGTCGACTTCAACGACAAACGAACTGCCGTCGCTATTTGGATCGAGTGCGTATCTCAGGCGAGCCGTGTATCGGTCCGCATTTCGTGCAGGAATAGTGACTTTCCAAGAGATCGTGTCCTTCTCATTGGTCCAGAATCCGACATTCTCTCCCTCAACTTGAACATGATCCCCTTCGGCTTTTGCATCTGAGGCGTTCAGCGGCAGATTTCCAGTTGCTAACGGAGAAATTGCGTATTCGGGCTCTGTTACCATCGGGGCACCAGTCAGCTTCAACTCGATGGCAGTGGAGATTACATCCACCGTCTTCGGTCGCTCAATTTGAAGCGAACCATCTGCGAGTTTGGTTACCGAAAGCTTCTGGCCACCATCAACCGCACGGGCACTCGTAACCGGAGTTTGAAGTCCTTTGAGAACCAAACCCTCCGCGGGCCAAGTGAATATATTCAAGAAGAGAGACTTACCTTTAACGGTTGCTCGCCCATCGAAATTCAGATGCTGGTAGGGGCTGGATGAGGTTGCATAGATGCTAGCTCCATACTTCTTCAGCCATTGCCCGACTTCTTTGAGTCGGTCGACTTCCGGACCAGGAATTAGCCCAGTAGGCTCTGGACCCACGTTCAAGAGGTAGTTCCCGCCTTTGGAAGCAATATCCACCAAGTTTCGAACCAAAGTTGAGGTCGACTTGAAGTTATGGTCGAATGACTTGTAGCCCCAGGTGTCATTGATTGTCATGCAAGTCTCCCAGTCCTTGCCGGGGTACCCCTTTGGTGGGATGTACTGCTCTGGAGTTTCCGTGTCGCCCGGAACGCCATTCCCCAAGCGATTGTTGGCGATTAGGCCTGGATCTTTGGCAAACGCGGCGGTAAGTGCCTTGATATCCTCTGGGGACATCTGAACTTCGGTATCCCACCACAGCACAGCTGGCTTGACTTTGCTCAGCAGTTCGTCAACCTGTGGGGCAGCGACCTTCTGAACATAGTCGTGTAGATCGCCATCCTGGGCCTTATCCCAATGTCCACCATAGGCTCCTCCACCGGCATGGTGCCAATCTTGAGCTTGCGAGTAATAAACACCGAACTTGATCCCTTGCTTTCGGCAAGCGGCCGCCATCTCGGCGATCGGATCTCGCTTGAAGGGCGTCCCATCGTAGATGTTGAAGTCATCGACTTTGGTGTGGAACATCGCGAACCCTTCATGGTGTTTGGCGGTCATTACGATGTACCGCATGCCTGCCGCCTTGGCAATGCTCACCCAATCGTCCGCGTTGAATTGGACCGGATTGAACTGTTTCGCGAACTCCGCATAGTCAGCAACTGGGATCTTGAAGTCATGCATGATCCACTCACCGATACTTCCCGTTTCCTTTCCTTGATAGGTTCCGGCAGGCACGGCATAGAGTCCCCAGTGAATAAACATCCCAAAGCGAGCCTCGCGCCACCATTTCATGCGGGCGTTTCGATGGGCTGGAGTTTCTCCAGCGTTGGGATCCTGCTTGGCAATAGCAGAAGTGCCGATGGAGAGGGCGGCACAGACAAGGGCGAGGCTCAGCAATGAGTTTCTTTTCATGGTTTGGATTTCAGATATAGGGTGAAGTTACTTCTTGAGATGATTGTGGAAAAGCGCCTGCCATCCGTCTGGCGTTTGCATTTCCAATGTGTAATTCAATTCGGAATCAGATACCTTTTCGTAGGTAGCACGTAGTGTTCTTGCAGCAGGTGTTCCGTCTGGATTTGGAGACGTCAAGAGGATGAACTTGTTGCCGTCCAAGCTTCCTTCCAGTTGCATCGGGACGTTGCTGGTGTCGTTGAACCACCAAGCCTTATACTTCTGGGCTTTGGGGTCAAAGCCGATGTAGTGGCGTGAATCGGTTGGTTTTCGGTTCGGCAAAGTTGTCGAGAGTAGCTCTTCGATGAAGCGATTCCCAACGGCTTGAGTCGCCTTAACAGTGATGTCTCCAACCATCGCGGCACCACCTTGGGTGTTGAATTCCTGCTTTCTTTTCCAGTCGCCAGCGAGAAAAGCGATCTGTTGAAGAGCGTCAGCGGGTTTGACGTCGTGACCCTGAGCGGTGGGATTTACGGTTAGAGCGAGAATTGCAGAGGCAAATAAAGCTGTCATGCGATGGGACTCCTTTAAACAGTCCTCAACCTACCACAACCGATCCGACCTGTAAAGGGAAGTTTTCTGTGTGTCATAATCGAAGTGTCGAGGAGCGTTGCGATCCCGAAGGGACTAGGCTCGACAAGGCGCAGGAACTGCGTCGGACAACGGCGCTCGTGAGCAAAACTTATGGCTCGCGAGCGCTTTTTGCGTTTCAGGGCCAGGGAAGAAGACACACATGGCCACCGTAAATACACCGATTCAAAACGATTACTTCGTCGCCGATCTTTCGCTTGCCGATTGGGGCCGCAAAGAGATCCGCATCGCCGAGACAGAAATGCCCGGCTTGATGGCAGTTCGAGATGAGCTTGTTGCAGAGCAACCGCTCAAGGGCGCTCGCATTGCCGGTTCGCTTCACATGACGATCCAGACCGCCGTTCTCATCGAGACTCTCAAAGCACTTGGTGCTGATGTCCGATGGGCAAGCTGCAACATTTTCAGCACCCAAGACCATGCTGCTGCAGCTATTGCTGAGGGTGGCACACCGGTATTTGCATACAAGGGTGAATCGCTGGAAGAGTATTGGGAGTTCACCCACAAGATTTTCGAGTGGAGCGACGGCGGCACTCCGAACCTGATCCTCGACGATGGCGGCGATGCGACGCTGCTCGTTCTCTTGGGCAGCCAGGCTGAAACGAACCCAGCCGTTATTGAAAACCCAACCAACGAAGAAGAGCGAGCCCTATACGGCACCATCCGAAAGTGGCTTGCTGAGAAGCCCGGTTTCTACTCGAAAATCAAGGCGAACATCCTTGGTGTTAGCGAAGAAACCACTACCGGTGTTCACCGACTCTATCAGCTTCAAAAGGAAGGCCGACTTCCGTTCCCGGCATTCAATGTCAACGATAGCGTAACGAAGTCGAAGTTTGACAACCTGTACGGATGCCGCGAGAGCCTCGTCGATGCGATCAAGCGAGCAACCGACGTTATGATCGCAGGAAAGATTGCCGTTGTGTGCGGATATGGCGATGTGGGCAAGGGAAGTGCCCAGGCACTCCGAGCCCTTTCGGCTCAGGTTTGGGTGACGGAAATCGATCCGATCTGCGCTCTTCAGGCGGCAATGGAAGGCTATCGAGTGGTCACCTTGGAAGAGGCAGCCAGTCAAGGCGACATCTTCGTGACTTGTACCGGTAACGTTCACGTCATCACCCATTCGATCCTCACTCAAATGAAGGATCAGGCGATTGTCTGCAACATCGGTCACTTCGACAGTGAAATCGACGTTGCTTCTCTCCAAGGTTATGAGTGGGATGAGATCAAGCCTCAGGTTGATCACGTGATCTTCCCTGATGGTAAGCGGATCATTCTTCTCGCCAAGGGCCGATTGGTCAATCTTGGCTGCGGAACGGGTCACCCGTCCTATGTTATGTCGAGCAGCTTTGCCAACCAGGTTATGGCTCAGCTCGAGCTTTGGACCAAGCGAGGCGAATACGCTCCCGGCGTCTATGTTCTGCCGAAGATTCTGGATGAGAAGGTTGCTCGACTTCAGTTGAAGAAGCTGAATGCGAAGTTGTCTGTTCTCCGACCCGAGCAGGCCGAGTATATCGGTGTGCCGGTCGAAGGTCCGTACAAAGCCGAAATGTATCGGTATTGATACTTCACTTCACACTGAGCCGATCCAAGAGGAACGGCTCAGTGTGAAGTGAAATTCTAGCCTTCTGTGCGCCTCACATCCTGTGAGGTGTTGCGAAACATCCTATTTCGCAGGGTTTATTTGATGGCAAAACGTGAGGCAGGATGCCGAACGTTTTGCTTTCTTTTTTGGCGTCCTTCCGTGGACGCTTTTTTCCTTCGTTCTGGCGTTCCCGCCCTCCTGCCTGTCCTTTCCTAGCCCCAGTGCATCGACAAGTCACCAGCAAGTGACTGGATGAAATTGAGCTGGGCATCGTGATATGCGGTGTGCATCGTCACAAATCCCAAAACGGAATAGATGGGGCGATCGCCGGTATAGAACGGGATGAGTCGATTGCCGTCCTCCTCGGTCAGTGCCTTTGCCGCTTCCAAAACGGAAGCATTGGTGGACTGGAAGAATTCGATGATCGCCGCTTTGGTTCGATATTCATCAGGTGCAGTTACCCAACCTTCAGCAGAGGGGAACTCGGGAGGCTCGACGCCTGCAATACGGGCGCCAACCCGGGCGTTGATGATCGCGACTTCATAAGTGAAATCGACCGCTGGCCGAGCCGAACCGCCTGCAGATTGGAGGATCTGGTCGTCGGTGAGTGCTTCAAGATCCTTAACGTAGTTGGTGGTGGCGTTTTCGAATCCTTGGATGGCAAATGCTAATGGTCCCATGACGACAAACGATACTCGTTATAAAGGCAACACGGTTGCCCAAAAGGATTAAGTTTTTAGCGGATCCATGAGTTTCTCGCACTTACAACGTGATAGTCAAACTGGAGGGAATCTGGGAGAGAAAGACTCTGACTGTGAGGGCGGATGCTTTCACCATCCGCCCTCATGGATAAGAACCTCACTTGAGAAGATTGGCGAGGGCAGCAATAGGACGTTGCTTGACAGCCAAGTTGTTCGACACAACCGACGGCGATTACTTGCCGCCGGTTGTCGAAATACCCTGAATGAATGTTCTCTGTGCGAAGAAGAACAGAATGATAATC
>Ga0164297_10004759_pt1 | contig 11998 bp, 10 predicted proteins | sample GEODES058metaG_FD_113539 | JGI IMG/M metagenome (GOLD analysis project Ga0164297, IMG submission 113539) | Dystrophic lake water microbial communities from Trout Bog Lake, Wisconsin, USA - GEODES058 metaG | ecosystem: Environmental > Aquatic > Freshwater > Lake | place: USA: Trout Bog Lake... | reverse complement strand
CATCCTATCCGCCACCCTTCCAGCAGCACGGTGGCGACGTCAACGGGTGGATGCCGCAGCAGCAGATGGCGCCGCCGCCGTTTATGGGGCAGCAGCACTTCGGGGGGGCGCCCATGGCGTACGCTACGCAGCAGGGGGTGTACATGCAGCATCAGCAGAACACACTCATGTTTTGATGACCAGCCACGTGTGCAGAACGTCGCAGGCAGCCTGCACGCTGACGGACGGGATGTCGTGACCGCTGTTGTGGGGTGCAAAGATAACGTCTGTTGTGAATGCCTCGTCATCCCTCCACAGCAAGCGGGCCGTGTCCAGGCTCTCTCTTGCGAGCGCAACTGGTGTCGTCCCGTCCAGCCTGCCGTGCGTCACCCAAATGCGTCGCCCCGACAGCTCAGCAGGTGGCGCAGCAGCAGCAGCAAGCGGCGTTCCAGGCGTTGCAACGTCGGGAAAAAGCCGGCCGCTCATGAGCAGCACCCCGGCGAGTAAAGCGGGGCGCGGCCAGCTGCATGTGGCCACGCTCCAACCAATGGTTGATCCCTGGCTGAAGCCAAGAAGCACTGTGCGCTGCGGGTCTGTCTTAAAAAGCGGAGGCGCAAGACGGCAGCACTCTACCACCAGACGGCAGGAAGCGGGCACAGTCGTCGCAACAGCGCCCTCAGCTGGCGCTGATGAGAATCCATTGAACCAGCAGTGTCCGCCATACTCTGCCTCGAGGGGCGCTCGAAGGGAGAGCACAGCCAGATCTGCGTCCATGTCGCTCTTGATGCTCTCGCCCAGCGGTAGCAAGTCGTGCTCGTCTGCGCCAGTGCCATGCAGAAGTACTAGTAGTGGACCCCCAGTTCGTTGCGCCGGTATAAACACATGCTCAAGCGGCAAGGACATGGAGAAGGCGAATGGACAAGGAGCTTGGCATGCACTGGTGTCACTTTTGACCGCCCTCGCCAAATAAGCAGTCGACCCCAAGCGTCTCTTGGACAGAGCTGTGCACTGTGCAACAGCATGGCGAGCGCGGAAGCTCTTTCCGTGGTTGTGAAGCATTTGTCGCCAGGCAAGTTCAGCTGCAACGACGCCTCAACCACAGTGCGCGAGTGTCTTCAGCGACTTCAGCCAGCTGCGGAGGACATCCAGGAGGGTGGCCTTCACGACACGCGGCCCCTGCATAGCGCACTGCGCGAAGTTGCAGCGCTGGAGGCAGAGGCCATCTTCCTAGCACGAATGTCGACCGTCACTACTGACCTGCGCAAGCTGGCTGCGCAGTCGCTTTCTGCTCATCAGCGAGCTGCGTGCCACGCCGAGGCCGTCGGCTTAACCAAGGTGGTCTGCCGTGCTAATGAACTGGAACTGATCAACACACAAGAGGTGTAGGAAGCCATTCTGCATCTCTGCGGGCGGGACGCCATTGCCCCGTCTGTGGAAGGCCAGCGAGCCGCCAACAAGGCGAAGTTGTGGCGCAAGTTCGCGGAAAACAGGCTAGCCTTGCTGGCAAATCCGGAGGCGGAGCGGAAAGACGAGCGGCTTCTCGCGCAGGCCCTCTTTGGATGCGACCCAGGGCCTGGGCACTCGCCGATTACGGAGATTGTACGCAAGGTGGGCTTCAGCCACGATTTTCTGACGGCACTGACCGAGGGCACAGAAATTGATGAGTAGTTTGCGAAGAAGATTGCATCAGAAGGCTTGCGAGGACGCACATGGACGCAGTAGATGTCACAAGCGCAATGATGACGTAACACAGTCAAGCACGTCGTGTGTCACTTTTGAGCGCCCTCGCCAATGCTGAGACAGAGACAGTGAGCGCCGTCGCCAACACATGTTAGTAGTCGTCCACTGATCCTTTCAAAAGCACAGTACACTGTACGTCTGTTGCAGTGAACCCTCTGCCCCAGTGAAGAACCTCCGAACGGTGGCGGTGTTGATGACGGTCTACCTTCTACCAGGTACGTGCTCTCACGCACGAGGACACGTTACACGTGCTCACTCTGACACTTACCTATCGACGCCGTCTAGACGGCGTCGGGCTGCTCAGGGCCTCAGGCACCGTCGGCGACTCGTTGTCTGCCCGTCGCAGCAGCTCCCCAACATGACAGAGACCTCCGGGCAGGTGTTCTACCGCCTGGGCGCGGGCAGTTTCGCAACGGTGTACGCTTGCACAGCGTGGCCTTCCATCGCCGTAAAGCAGGTCGCAGATCCAGCACGCACGTCCGAGCTGGAGCGTGAGCACGCAGCGCTCGCCGCGCTGGGCGCCGCCTGGCAGCTGTCGCCTGGTGGTGCCTTGCTGGCGTTCCGAGTGCCTCGCTGCCTGGACCTGTACGCGGACTTCACGGCCTTTGCCGCTGCGAACGACGTGCGGCACGACGCGGCCAGCGCAAAACTAGGGCTCGGTGCGGTGTACACGATGGAACGCGTGTCAACAGTGCCGCCACCACTGGCCAAGCGCATCCGCGAGCACTGCTTCCCTACACTTTGTGGCTGGCTACGACGGCCGCGATGTGAAGTTCGTCCTGGGCGGCGCGCCGCACCACGCCAATGTACAGCCTGCGTTTTTCGTCATTGACTTCAACCAGATGCGGCGCGTTCCGCCTGGCGGCGGTGACGCAGTCACGCAACAGCTGGCGGCGGCGGTGTGGACGAATGACCCGTACGTGCCTCGCGCCGACAGCCCCTTCTGGCCCGCCTTCCGCGCGGGCTATGAGGCGGCGGCGGCGGACGCGGGCGCGCATGCCACAGCGCAGGCGGTGCTCGCAGCGCTCGTGATGCACTGGCAGGAGGCCGCGCAGGAGAGCACCGAAGACGGTCCGCCGTAGCAGCCGAAGCGGTCATGCTGCCACGCTGCTGCATGGGGCTTGCAGCCGTCACCTGACATGCCGTGGGCGCTCGCAACAGGCCACACACGCCCTCGATGTGCACCGGCGTGGGGGCTGCCGCCGCCGCGCAGCGCCACAGCGGAAGTAAGTCGTGCTCGTCTGCGCCAACGTCATAGCAAGAAGTATTGGCAGTGGACCCCCTGTTCTTTGCGCCGGTAAACACATGCTCAAGCGGTAAGGACATGGCGAATGGACACAAAAGACATTTCGGACGTCTTTCATCGGATGTATTCTGGACTGTCTAGGAGCTCTCTGCAGGCGGCGCCTCAGCGTCCTGTGGCTTGACCGCCTCGAGGTCTGCATCTCCGCTCTTGATTGCGCCATCAACGATGTCACCTCCAGTTGCAGCGATGTGAGCAGCCTCCTGGACAGCGAAATAATATCTGTACGCAGCAATGAGGCCCACAAGACCGAGCGACAGGCCGAAGGAGGCGGCAATCATGCCGCGAGAAAGCATGCGGCCTCCGTTGGTGATTGCTGGGCACTTGAACATGAAGTCGTTCATGAGGTTGAAAACCGGCACGCAGTCGATCAGCAGCTCAGCAGTCGGAATGACGCCAACCATGTACGTCGTTGTGGTTGCGACGGCGCCCATGGATTGGAACTGCTGTGGGTTAGTCCAGCCTGGGCATGTAGTTGTGTTGTACACGCCGGGGAACAGCGTCAAGCTGGGCAACGCGCGCACCGGCGGAGCGAAGCAGCCCCGCGGGAATGTGCTGTCGGGCCCATAGAATCCGCCAGGAAGGGCAACGACAGGGTTGCAAATGGCAATCGGGGCACCCACTGGGCCGTTCGGCCCGCAGGACGCCAGCTGCGCGTTGACTGTGCTGTAACCCTGGTAGATGGGCTGCAGCGCGTTGCTGGTCTGCTGAAGCTGCCAGGCTGGGTCCAGGCACGGGATGAGGCCCAGCAAGCCGCTGGTTGCGGGACTGCCCAGCACCCAGGTGATGCCGCTGCATGCATCGCCGAGGAAGATGTAGAGTACATAGCAGATGCCGGCAAGGAGCCAGGCCAGGAAAGCGGCAAGCCACATGATCCAGGAGCTGGCAATGAGGGTGCGTCGGCTGCGCAGAGCGAAACCGACGAACGATGAGAAGCCGATGAAAATGATCAGTGCGCCCAGCAACGAGGCACCCAAATAGCCCTGCTTGAGCGCTTGATACGCCTTTGAAGCGTTCTTGTTCACCTTGTCGGTGATCTTGTTTGCGTTGCTCTGCAAAGTAGCGATGTTAGCGTTGAGCTGAGTCACCTGCATGCCCGACGCTGCGAATGCGGTACTCGCAGCATTTGCTGCTGTCAGCACGGTGGTTGTGTTCGCGCTTATGCCACCGGCTATGTTGGTCGCGTCATTCAGGAAGTTGCGCGTAGTTGCGAAGATTTTGGGCGCAGACGCGATGACGCCGGCACCACCACCAATAACGCAAGACGCGGCCGCAAAGTAGAGGGCGAAAGCCGCCAGGAGGCGCCTTTTGCTTGGCGGCGTTGCAGACTTGTGCAGCTGACCACAGGCGCAAGCTCGCGAGAAGACCCAGATGAGCGGTAGCACGATCATCAACAGCGCCAAGATGAAGCCGAACAGCGCCTAGAGAGTGCGCAGGCGCGCGAGAGCGCAGGCGGTCAGTCAACGACACAGATATGGACATGGGCCCAGTGTATGGCGCCACGCGCTCAAGGTGCACGCCCGTGCGTCCCACACAGCACGGCGCATATGCAGTGCGTGCCGCAGCCCACACGGGACACGCGCCATGAAGCCTGCGTGTCGTGCGGCCGGTGTGGAGTGTAACGAGTCAGCACCAAAGGCCTGGAGCTTGGCGGTTAAAAGCGCGCACTGAGCGCAATCAGCGAGCGCGCTGCGCGTCATGTGGAGCGCGTTGTGTGCGCCAACGGGTAACTGCGCTGCCCACGTGCGCATGCACACCGCAGCGGCGGTAGCGGCGCCGCAACAGGACAAACTGCCAGCGCGGTGCCACCGGCCAACCGGCCTCTGCGCCTGGTCCTCTAGCCCCTAGCCTAGCCGTTGGGCCCTTGGAACACGTGAACACGTGCCTGTTGAAGACAAGTACGTCATGTTGCTGATGTTCACACCGCCGTTGTACACGGTGCCGTGCGTGGGGTCCGTGCGCGGCGTGGTTGTCTTCAGCAGGGGCGCGGAGCCGACCCGACTGGCTGGCGTCAAGCTCGACATGGTGAGCACACGGTGTGAGCAGCGGACACAGAGACAGACGCGCGCGCGCGCGCGCTCTGACGAGGGGGACGCTTCACTTGATTGGAAATGACGTCAGAATGGGCTGTGCTGCCAACCCCCCTTGCCTTGCGGCAAGGGCCCGCCGGTGACAACTGCCATCCGCTCGGGTCCACCCCAAATGACTGCAGCCCGTAGCGGCGTCACCCTCATCACGCTCGGCGCCACCACATTGGCGTCCGCTTGAAGCGAATGATGCTCCTCATGCTCCTGTCTCATCCACACATGGCCCAGGATAAAGTGCATCGAGGCGACTAATCACGAACTCACTCGCAACGACGTATCGACGGGCTGCTTTCATGATCTGCTCTACTGGAGCGCCAGCATCATGCGTCGCTAGTGCCGTCAAGAATTGATCTCTCGTAGGCGAAGCCCACAACGCTAGATAGACCATTTGCCTGATCGCCCAGAGATGCGTCTGAGCCATGGTCTCCGTGTAAGCGTGAGTCGCAGCGTGTCTTAGACACGCGTCCTCGGGTTCAAGAAGCAACAGCAGCTGCCTCAGGATTCGCAGCGCGTTCAGGACTCGCCACAAGTTGCGCGCTCTCGATCCCTGAGTCATGTGGCGTCCCTGCTTGACGTCCGTCGCCACAATTGTGTCCAGCGTCGGGTGCTCGGCTGCAGCCTCCTTGACGGAGTGGACCTTCGCCTTGTAGTCAACTGATGCGAACGCGAAGACGGGACCGCCCAGGGCATTGAAGACGTCGCCGAGGTGCTGCGGTCAAGGGCGGTGGGGGCGTTCAGTGTCGACCTTCAGAGACGCACGACGACTCACCTCACCTCGCAGGCGTTGACGAAGGTTGTTGTGTCGAGCTCCGCGCCCCCAGACCATCTCTGTGCTATCTGCTCAAAGTTGCTCGCTATGGCGTCCATAGTGCACTTTCGCTCGGTGTACGACAAATAGGGAGTGCGAAGAAGACACAGACCACTGGGGGGACCCCCGAGGGGCCCTCGCAGGGGGTTGCCTCGAGAGACACAGTCATCAATTGCAGCGCGCGGAGCCGCCCCGAGTCGGAAGTGGCCCTGCTCACAGCTCATCCTTGGTGCTGCTGGCACTGGCGCTACTGGCTTCCGTCCCATCTGAGGCATCGAGCTTGTCCAGCGCCGCCTGGTCAACCTTCAGCGCGCCGCTGACGAGGTCCGCCACCCGCTGCGCGAAAGCCTTGGTGTTGTCCAGGCTGTAGCCGCTCTCCAGCAGCGCGGTCTCCCACAGCAGGGTGGCCACACGGTTGGCATCGCTGTCCTGGGGGTCCGCAGCCACCGCCGCAGCCAGCTGGCGGATAGTGATGTGCTGCGGGTTGATCTCCAGGATCTTCTTGCCGCGCATGTAGCTCGCGCGGCTGTCGTCGCCCAGGGCCTGGGCCTTCATGATGCGCTCCATGTTGGCGGACCAGCCGTACTTGGAGGACACCACCACGCACGGCGTCGTGCTCAGGCGGCTGCTCACACGCACCGCCTCCACATCAGCGGCAGGCAGGAGCTGCTTCCACCACGTGGTCAGCGGCTTGAAGCGCTGCTTCAGGGCCTTCTCCTGCTGCTTTGCGTCCACATCGTCTGCGTCGCCCAGCTTCATGTCCTCCTTGCTTGCCGACTGGAACGGGTGGTCCTCGAACTCAGTCAGCTGCTGCATGACGTACTCGTCGATGGGGTCCGTGAAAAAGATAACCTCCACCCCCTTGGCCAGCAGGCGCTCCAGGAACGGGCTCTGCTCCAGCGCCTCCTGCGAGTCACCCGTCAGGTAGTAAATGTGCTTCTGCCACGGCTGCATGCGGGACACGTACGCCTCCAGGCTCGTCAGGTTGCCGCCGCTCTGGCTGCTGCTGAAGCGCAGGAGCTTGGCCAGACGCACACGGTTGCTCACATCCTCGATGATACCCAGCTTCAGCGCCTTGCCAAAGTTCTTCCAGAACGTGTCGTACTCAGCGCTGCTCGTGGGTGTGGCTGCCGGGGGCGAGTCGGCGGCGGCGCCGTCGTCGTCACCGCTCTCCTCTGCGCCCTTTGCAGCGCCATCATCCGCCAGCTTGCGCAGCAGGTCCAGCGCCTTGCGCACGAGCTTCTTCTTGATCGTCTTCAGGCTGCTGTGCTGCTGCAGCGTCTCGCGGTTCACGTTCAGAGGGAGGGTGTCGCTGTCAACGATGCCCTTCATGAAAGACAGGTACTTGGGCAGCAGCTCGTTGAACTCGTCGCTGATGAAAACGCGGCGCACGTAGAGCTTTAGGCCGGATGGGCGGTTGTAGTAGTTCTCGAACAGGCCCGGCTCCGCGCGCTTGGGCACGAACAAGATGGACTTGAACTCAACGTCACCCTCCGCCCGGAAGTGGGTGTGCGCCATCGGCTCCTCATAGTCCTTGGTGAGGGACTTGTAGAAGGCGGTGTACTCCTCGTCAGTCACATCCGACACGGGGCGCAGCCAGAGCGCCTTGTTGTCGTTGATCAGCTCCCACTCCTTCACCAGCTCCTTCACCGTGCGCTTGCCCCCCGCAGCTGCACCGGTCTCGCCATCCTCGTCGTCAGCCACCTCCCCGTCCTCAGCCGGCGGCGCCGAGTCAGCCTCCACCGGGCGCTCAACCTCCTTCTCAGTCTGCAGGTAGATTGGGAAGTTCATAAACTCGCTGTACTTGGTAGCCAGCTGCTTCAGCTTCGTCGTGTCCACGTACTCCTGCGCGTCCTCCTTCAGGTGCAGCCGGATGAGCGTGCCGCGGCCCAGGGGCTCGCCCTCGTCAGCCGCAACAGTGAAGCTGCCGTCCGCACGGGAGGACCACACCCACTGCTGCGTGTCGTCGTTGTGCTTGCTGTGGACCTCCACGCTGTCCGCCACCAGGTAGACAGAGTAGAAACCGACGCCGAACTGGCCGATCAGGTTCAGGTCGCCCCCCTTCTGCATGCTCTCCAGGAATGCAGACGTGCCCGACTTTGCGATGGTGCCCAGGTTCTCCACCAGCTGCGCCTTCGTCATGCCGATGCCGCGGTCGCGGATGGTCAGCAAGCCAGCAGCCTTGTCGAGAGTGATCTGCACCGAGAGACATGCAGGTCAGCAGACTCTTGTCTCACACGCATGGCACAGCAGGCATGCATGACTGCAGCAGCAGCAACAACTTGCGCGGCTAGAAGCATAGACGCACCCGGATGTCCAGCTGAGCTGTCTCACCCTCTCCCAGCAGACCAGGGTCAGTCAGCGACAGGAAACGGATTTTATCCAGCGCCTGTCGGGTTGTGATGAGTCAGTGCGCTGCGTGTGTATCTACAAGGCTGCTTGCACGTGCTGCAAGGGGCTAGCTTGCAGCCTTTGCATCGTGTCAGAGGCCTGAGGGTGCACGCACGTCGTTTGCGTTGGAGATGAGCTCGCGGAGGAAGATGTCCTTGTTGCTGTACAAGCTGTTGATGAGGATGTCCATGAGGCGCGACACCTCCGCCTGGAACGGGTATGTTTCCACAGATCCGGACCTGTAGCACATTGCACGCCAGACGCACAGCCGTCAGAGAAAGCGGCGCTCGCTTGCAACGAGGAGGCATGACAGGGGCGTGCTGTGCCACCGGCAAGGCAACGGTCGCGCTCTGGGCCCGGTTGCCACGCCTGTGCTGCGCGAGTGGAAACTTCCGCTCACAGCAGTCGCTGTCACCGCCCAGCCTGCTGCACGCACCCGGAGCTCGCTGCGCTGGCAGTGACGGGACCGAAAGAACCCGTGTTGCCTGGGCAGGTGGCGTGCGCGGTATGGAGTCAGTGCGCGGCGGAGGCAGATCTTGGACAAGATCTGAGGCTTGTACTGATGAGGAGGCGCGTACCAAGACACAGCAGCGCCAGCAGCAGTGCCGTAACGGCTGTCCACACACGGCTGCGCGCCATGGCTCACCTAACGCGGAAGCGCACCCGCGAGGAGGACAGGAACCAGAAGGGCCTGGCTGCCGAAAGCTACCCCGCCGCCACCTGGTGGTCACGGTACGGAGGCCTCCTCGCGGAAGCGCTGCACATGTCGTCATCAGAGATCGCAGCAGTCGACGCGGCAGATGCGGCAGCCGCCGTGACTGCGGAGCTTGAGGTGACAGTCGAGCCTCGGGCTGCCGTCGAGGACGCGGAGCAGCCGCTCTGGCTGCAGACCGTGGAGGCTGCGACAGCAGCGGGCATCGTGTGGGTGAAGACAAAAGGCAGTCCCTGGTGGCCGGCACAGCTGCTGAGCGCGGCAGGCGAGGCAGCCTGGGCCCCCAGAGTCCCGTTGTCGCGCGCAGCTGGCGACCTGAAGGTGCGCTACTCGCCTCTTGGACGCAGTGCAGTGCGCCTCACCGCACAGCGGAGTGCGCTGCTGCCGGTTGTCCACTCCCTGGCCTGTGGCGGCAACCAAACACTGCCGGCAAACACACGAACAAGCAGCCGCGGAGCCACGCAGCCGTGCGGTGTCTGACACGTCTCCGTCGCACATATTTGTACAGCTGGTTCAATTCTTCGGCACGAGTGAGTTTGCCTGGGCACGGCCCGACGAGATTGAGAGCTGGCAAACAGGCCTCGCACAGCGTACGTCTCCTCCGTCGCTTGCCGTCCGTCCATCTGTGCCTCGTCAGCCTGACACGCTCGGGACGTCGCAGAGAGAGAGCGCGTACCGCGAGTGCGCACAGCCGTCACGCAGGCTGCTGGCCTTGCGGCAGACTCACTCGCCTGGCCAGTTGGCTGGTGGTCTCTGCCTCCCGGGGAGACACCCAACCCGTTGCTGCCGCCATCGCTGAAGCGCAAGAGGCCAGCAACGCAGGTAGGAGCTCCAGCTGCCGGCTCTGGCTCCGAGCCGCAGTACGTAAAATTGCGCCGCAATGAGTGGGCTCCCGGCCTGAAGCAGCCAAAGCCGCGGACGATGGAGGAGTCGTGTGTGTGTCAATGCACGCCGTCGGAGAACGCAGGTGGTGGGCATTCAGCGCCTGCCGTGCCCAAGGGCAAGGCTGGAGCTGCCCTCCGCACAGGCTGCGGGCGTGGATGTCTGAATCGCAGCATGTGCACATTCTGTGACCCACGCACGTGCCCCTGCAAAGACTTGTGCAGCAACCGGCCGTTCCATCAGCTTGTGATGCCGCGCACGCGGGCGTTCCAGACGCCCAATGGCCGTGGGTGGGGTCTCGCTGCAGCGGAGGTCATTCGCGCGGGCACGTTTGTGGTGGAGTACATGGGCGAGATCCTGAATGACGCCATGTGCGAGCAGCGCCTGTGGGCTGACAAGGCGCGCGGCGAGACCAACTTCTACATGATGGAGGTGACCCGCAACCAGGTGATCGACGCCCGAATCAAGGGCAACACCAGCCGCTTGATCAACAGCAGCTGCCGCCCAAACTGCGAGACGCAGCGCTGGGTGGATGGTGCCAGCGGCGAGACGCGAGTCGGCATCTTTGCGCTGCGTGACGTTCAGCCGGGCGAGGAGCTCACGTGCGTGGCCCCCTTCCTTTTTTGTTGACTGACTGCACTGCGACTGACTGCAAAGCGCACGCAGGTATGACTATTGTTTCACCCACTTTGGCGACGGCGATGCCACCAGCTTCAGGTGCCTGTGCGGCGCGCCCGACTGCCGCGGCACTCTGGACGCCAACCCTCAGCGCGGCCTGAACCGCGGGCGCCGCATCGAAGTCTTGTGGGACGACGGCATCTTCTACGCAGCCACGGTGGCGTCATTCAACGCCAACACGGGCAAATTCAGGCTGGTGTATGATGATGGGGATGTGGAGGTGATTCGCCTGGAGGCCGACCCAGACAAGCGGCAGCCCGACGACGTCGTCTTCAGGTGGCTACCTCAGGACGAGGCCGGCGCAAAGGTGGCAGAGGGTGACAAGGAGGAGGCGCTGCAGGAGGAGGTGGGTGCGCATAAGCATGACCAGGGCACCGATGCGGAGGCCTCGCCGGCGGAGACGGCGCCAGCATCAGAGGCCGAGCTTCACGTGTGTGCCCCAGATGCCTTGGATGACTAGCGTGGAGCGTGGAATGAGAAGAGTGTTGGGCACACCTCTGACGTCACTGCGCACGCCCTTGAGGAGCGACCCTCTCCAAGGCCGTGCACCATGGCCCCCCATGGTCGGAAGGGCTCTGTGACGGGCCGCGCTCTGGCGCTCCTTGCGCTTTTCGGCGCGCTTGCACTGGCGATTGTGCCTGGTGCCTTTGCTGCTGAACCGGCCGCGGAGCCGCTGGGCACCGTGATTGGCATCGACCTGGGCACCACGTACTCGTGCGTGGGTGTCTACAAGAACGGCAAGGTGGAGATCATCGGTACGAGGCGACATCCCCGTGGCCCGGGACACTGACTTCGGAGGAGCCTCGCGCCGCCGGCACACCGCACGGACGTCGTCTGACGCGCCCACGCGCTGCGTCGCCTCACAGCCAACGACCAGGGCAACCGCATCACGCCCAGCTGGGTGGCGTTCACCGACACGGAGCGCCTGATCGGGGAGGCTGCCAAGAACCAGGCGACAACCAACCCGACGCGCACGGTGTACGACGCCAAGCGCCTCATCGGACGCAGGTGTGTGCAGCACTCAGCAGGGAGCGCGTGTCGCGCGCCATGCCGCAGCGTTGTGCGGGCCACACGCAGCGTGGCCCTGCGTGGAAGGGCGCTTCCCTGCGGAAGGTTGCGCCGCCAGACAGTGCCCCTGCACAGCGGCAGTCGCGTCGCAGCTGTCCTGTGCGCCCTAGCACGCACGCACAACTGACTCGCCTCGCGCGTGCCTGACAGCTACGACGACAAGACTGTCCAGAAGGACGCGAAGCTGTTCCCCTTCACGCTGGTGAACAAGGAGAACCGGCCCGTGATCCAGGTGGACACCAAGGAGGGCGCCAAGCTGTTCACGCCGGAGGAGATCTCCGCCATGGTGCTGGTGAAGATGAAGGAGACGGCTGAGGCGTACCTAGGCAAGAAGGTAAAGAACGCCGTTG
>Ga0164297_10004755_pt1 | contig 12001 bp, 7 predicted proteins | sample GEODES058metaG_FD_113539 | JGI IMG/M metagenome (GOLD analysis project Ga0164297, IMG submission 113539) | Dystrophic lake water microbial communities from Trout Bog Lake, Wisconsin, USA - GEODES058 metaG | ecosystem: Environmental > Aquatic > Freshwater > Lake | place: USA: Trout Bog Lake... | reverse complement strand
GGCATCACCGGCACCAACGGCAAAACCACCACCACCACGCTGCTGGGCAAAATTCTGGCAGAAAGCGGCCTGCCGACCCTGGTTGGCGGCAATATCGGCCAGCCGGTAGTGGATTTAATCGCAGCCAGTTCTCCCGATACATGGAGTGTGCTCGAACTCTCCAGCTTCCAGTTGGAGAGTATCGAGAAATTTCGCGCACAGATTGCCGTCGTGCTCAACATCACGCCAGACCACTTGGACCGCCACGGCAGCATGGAAAATTACATCGCCGCCAAGCGTCGCATTCTTGAAAATCAGCTGCCGGAAGATGCCGCCGTGCTCAACGCCGATGATGATTTGGCGCATCGGCTGGCGAGTGCCGTGCGCAGCCGGTTGTTCTGGTTCAGCCGCAGCCGCGCCGTGCGGCAGGGAGCCTTCGTCGTTCCGCCGCCGGGCAGCCATCCACCCGCAGCCAATGCGCAGATTGTTTTCGTTCCCCGCGAAGGCGCGCCGCCGGAGCCGGTGATGCCTGTCGTCGGCATTCCCATCAAAGGCTCGCACAATCTTGAAAATGTTCTCGCCGCAGTTTGCGCCGCGCGGCTCGCCGGAGTTGCCGCAGACTCCATCCGCAATTCGGTTGAAAATTTTCGCGCCGTCGAACATCGGCTGGAGTTTGTCGCGGAGATCCACGGCGTCAGCTACTACAACGACTCCAAAGCAACCAATGTGGATGCAACCATCAAGGCGTTGGGTGCGTTTCCCGCGGGCGTTCACCTCATTCTCGGCGGCAAAGACAAAGACTCCGACTACACGCAACTGGCCCCGCTGCTGCCCGGCCGGGTGCGTGCTGTTTACACCATTGGTTCAGCGGCGGAAAAGATTGCGCACCAACTGGATGGAGTCGTGAAGATAGAGTCAGCGGGTACTCTGCAGAACGCGGTGCAGATGGCCGCCGGTGTCGCGTGCGCGGGAGACGTAGTTCTGCTGGCTCCGGCGTGTGCCAGCTTTGACCAGTTTGAAAATTATGAACACCGCGGTCGGGTGTTCAAGGAGCTTGTCGCAACTCTGGGCGCGGCGGCAAGGCCAACCTGATTCCACAGCCACGCGCGCAGAGTGATTCAAGGCAGCGATGGCAAAACGCGTCGGCATCGACAAATGGCTTTTTTACCTGGTGCTCGGCCTGGTCCTCTTCGGGCTGGTCATGGTTTTCTCCGCATCTGCGGTGATGGCCAAGGAGCGCTACGGTTCGCCATTCACCTTTGTCATCAGCCAGACCATCTACGCCGTCGCCGGCTTGCTGGCCATGTTTGTGCTGATGACCATCGACTACCGCCGCTACAATTCTCCGCGCATTGTTTTTCCTGCCGTCGCCATCACCACCGTGCTGCTGATGGCCGTCTTCCTGATGCACGTCTCGCACAACACGCATCGTTGGATTTCCTACGGACGATTTTCTGTGCAGCCCTCTGAGTTCGCCAAGCCGGTGCTGGTGCTCTTCATCGCATGGTTCCTGCAGTCGCGCATTCACCTGATGGATGACTGGCGCGGAACCGTGCTGCCTGCGGTGATTCCATCGCTGCTTTTCACCGGGCTCATCGTGCTGGAGCCGGACCTCGGCACCGCACTCGTATGCATGGCAGTTACCATCTTCATGCTGTTTCTCGCCGGGCTGCGTTGGCGTTATTTTGGTCTGGCTGTTTTGATTGGCGCACCGCTGATGTATCTGCTGCTCTTCCATGTGGCGTGGCGCCGTGCGCGTATGCTCGTCTTTCTTCATCCCGACTCTGACCCGCGCGGCACCGGCTTCCACATCATGCAGTCGTTGATTGCCGTGGGTACCGGCGGCTGGACCGGTCGCGGCCTGATGGAAGGGGTGCAGAAACTTTTCTATCTGCCCGAACCGCATACTGATTTCATCTTCGCCAACATCTGCGAGGAACTCGGCCTGATGGGCGCCATCACCGTGCTCGCCATGTTTGCCGTTTTCGGCTACCGCGGCCTGCGCACCGCGGTCCGCGCCACCGATCCCTTCGCGCGCTTCCTGGCCTTCGGCATCACGGCCACGGTCATCATCCAGGCCTTCTTCAACATCAGCGTGGTGCTGGCATTGCTGCCGGCCAAAGGCATCCCGCTGCCGTTGATTTCCGCCGGCGGAACTTCCGTCTTCATCACGCTGGCCAGCATCGGCGTGCTGCTGAATATTTCCCGCGCAGTGGATTGAGTCGTTGAATTCGTTGGCGATTCAAATTCATTTCAACCAACACTGTTAAACTAATCCAGTGAGAATTCTGATAGCAGGCGGCGGCACCGGTGGCCATGTCGTTCCCGCGCTGGCCATTGCCCGCGAACTGCGTGACCATCACGGCGCGGAAGTTCGCATGGTGGGCACAGCGCGCGGCCTGGAAACGCGACTGGTTCCGGCTGCCGGATTTCCGCTCGACCTCATTCGCGTGGGCCAGTTCAATCGCGTCAGCGTGATGACAAAAATGCGCACGCTTTTTGATTTGCCGCTGGGGCTGCTGCGCTGTTTGAACCTGCTGCGAAAATTTCGCCCTGATGTTGTCATCGGCGTGGGCGGCTACGCCAGCGGCCCGATGATGATGGCCGCCATCCTGACGCGCACCCCGACGCTGGCCTTTGAGCCGAATGCCGTGCCCGGTATGGCGAACCGTCTGGTGGGCAAGTGGGTGAGTGCGGCGGCAGTGAATTTTGAATCCAGCTGCAAATATTTTCGCAATGCACGTGTGACGGGAATTCCCGTGCGACCGGAATTTTTTTCCATCGCGCCGCGCCCCGAGATGCCCGAGACCGGCACGCCGAAATTGCAGTTGCTGATCTTCGGCGGCAGCCTGGGTTCGCGATTTTTCAATCAGTTGATGCCGCGCATCGTCCCCTCGCTGCTGCGTTCGATGAAGTCCGAGGTGCACATCCTGCACCAGACCGGCGCATCGCATTATGAATCGACGCTGGCAGCGTATCAGGAAAGCGGTGCCGATCCCGCGCGCTTGCAGGTGGTCGCGTATCTGGATGACATGCCGCAGCGTTTTGCCGATGCTGATTTAATTCTCTGCCGCAGCGGTGCCAGCACCGTTGCGGAACTCGCCGCCGCCGGTCGCGCTTCATTGCTGGTTCCGTTTCCGCAAGCGACGGACGATCATCAGCGATGGAATGCAGAAGTGCTGGTCGAGGCAGGCGGCGCGCGCATGCTCACCGAAAAAGATATCTATGACTCCAGCGTGCTGCTCTCGGAATTAATCATGCTGCTGAATGAACATCGCCGCCGCCATCTGATGGCGACCAAGGTGCGCATTCTCGCGCATCCCGACGCGTTGCGACAGATTGCCGAGATGGTTGTGCAGTTGGCGAAGTAAATCACGCAAGCATTTTGAACAAAGAAAAAGGCCGGCGGAAGTTTTCCGCCAGCCTTTTTTGTTGCCTTCAGCTGAAGTGTTTCAGCTTAGCGACGTCCGCCGCCGCCATGTCCGCCGCCACCACCGTGGAAGCCACCACCACCGCCGCTCGAACGGCCACTGAATCCGCCGCCGCCACCGCCGCTGTAGCCGCGAGGTGCGCCGCCGCTGGGTGCGCTGTAGTGTGCGCCGACATTGCCGCTGTTGCCGCTGAAGTTGCTGCGGCCGGCGTTACCGTTGTAGTTGCCGCGTGCCGCAAAGCCGCTGTTGGAGGCATAGTTGCCACGTCCGCCATTCGCGTTCACTCCGCCGCGTGCTGCAAAGCCGTTTTCACCGCTACGGGCAAATCCATTTGCACCCCCACGGGCAAATCCATTTGCACCGCCACGGGCGTTGAATCCAGGATGTACGCCCACGCTGCCGTACGCATTGTGGACGCCGACGCCGATGTTGTTGAAGCCACGGTCATAGAAGAAATGTCCGCCATTCCAGTAGCCGCCGCGGTAGCCTACGCCAAAGTAGCCAAAGCCGTAGTTGATGCCGCCGTAGTAGCCAACGCGCGGGCCCCAGTATCCGCCGTGCCAGAAGTAGAAGCCTGTGTCCCAGGCCCAGTAGCCAGGGGTCCACAGAGCGCCGACGTAGGGTGCCATGACCCACTGTCCGTCAACCCAGTAATAGCCGTCGGGGCCGTAGGCCCAGTAGCCGGGCTGCCAGATGTAACCGTCGCCGGGGCAGATGGGCTGTGCGTATACCGGCAGCAACGGCGGCGCGATTCCGACGCGAACAAAAACGCCGGCGTGCGCGGCCGGTGGTGCGGCCAGTGCAAATGCAAATATCGCGAGGATGGCAAATGTGCCGAACAGGCTCCAGCGTGCCATTTTTGCGGAGAAGGTTTTCATTGTGCTTGTCATACTCTCACCGTGCCGGCTTTCCTTCGCTTGTCCGCTCGTGCCTTGCTGCTGCGGGTTGCGAGGAGAAACGGGCGGAAGCCTGATTCCCGGAATATTTTTTAAATCTGTTTTCCGGGCCTTGCTTGCTTCCTGAACTGCCGTCCCGGGTATTGCTGCCCAAGTACGGCTTTCATTTGTTTAGACTCGTTTTTATGGCAAAAGTTGCTCAATCTCAAGAGCTGATGCGCCTGCAGCACACTATCTTTTGATAGTGTATGTCGCCTGATAATTCAAGACAAAAAGAAACCGCGGCCGGGGCAATATGCCTTCGGACCGCGGTGTATTTCTGTTGGTAGATCGGTCTATCTGTGTTCTTCGCCATGGCCGCCGGCGGGGCGAGCAGCTGGGGCAGCATGTGAAGCCGGCGCGGGATTGTTATGTGGCTGGCCACCGCCGTTGTTGTTGGGATGCTGGTTGCCGCCGTTGTTCTGCTGTTGATACGTATTGCTCTGCGGATGCGGATTGCCGCCGTTGTTCTGTGGTTGATACGTATTGCTCTGCGGATGCGGATTGCCGCCATTGTTCGTGTTTGCCGGGCGAGTGTTGTTTGTCGTCGTGTTGCTAGGTGTGTTGTTCGGCCGTGTTGTGCCCGTGCCGTAGTTGCCGCCGCGGTTCTGCTGCGAGTTGTTGTTGGGAGTGGCGTTCGAACGGGCCGGAACCGAAGAACGGCTGAAGTCATTCGGCGAGCTGGCAGGACGTGATGTTGCCGCGTGTGCCGGAACGCCGTGGTTCACACTGGCAAAGTTGGCGCGGTCCTGAGCAGCTGCATTCATGTGAGCCGACTGTGCCGAAGTTGTAGCGATGTGGTTCTCATGCTCGGCTGCCATCTCCTGCTGCGAAGCACGCGCCTGAGTGCCGCCTTGTCCGCCGTTGAAGGCAACGTGTGAGTTGTTCACCACCGTCGTGCGGTTGATGTACGTGTTGTGGATGATGTTCACATTCACATGGCTGTAGGCGGTGTTGTACATGAAGTGTCCGCCTTCCCAACGGCCGCCGTAGAAGCCAGTGCCGAAGTAGCCGAAGCCGTAGTTCACGCCGCCATAGAAGCCGATGTGCCGGCCCCAGTAACCTGCATGCCACAGATGCACGCCATCACCCCAGCCCCAGTAGCCGGGCGTCCATAGGAAGCCGGGCTCCGGTGCCATCACCCAGGTTCCCGGCACCCAGTAGTAGCCGTCCGGGCCGTAGGCCCAGTAGCCGGGCGTCCAGATATAGTCCGGCCCCGGGCAGATGGGCTGCACATACACCGGCATAATCGGCGGTGCGATGCCCACGGAGATAAACACGCCTGCATGCGACTGCATCGGTACAGCCAGCATCATGGCAGCCACCAGCACCATCATGCCGGCGCGGAAAATTTTCGATCCTGAGAATTGCTTCATTGGGTCGGTCCTCATTTCAGATAAAAACTACTTCGTTGTTTCAGATAAATACAGCTACTCTCTGATAGAGCATGGTTTTGGGGAAATAGTTGCTCCGCTGTTGCAAAATTCCTGGTTTATCTTCAACTGCAGATGTTTCCGTTCCCAACTCATAGCAGCCAAACAACCATATCACCTGAATTTCCTGCGCGGAAACCGATTTTGATGAAGCTTGCGCCAAAATTATTCACTGCTTGCCGGCAATTATCTGTTTGTAACGGGTCAGGTATATATTTTGTTGCCGTAGCATCTGCAGTTCTTCACAGGGCTGGCGAATAAGATAGAGGGAACGTTATGTTCGCATCGCCACAACGGATTCACTTCATCGGTATCGGCGGCATCGGCATGAGCGGGATTGCGGAGATCCTGCTGGGCATGGGCTATGCTGTATCCGGCTCGGACCAGAAACGCTCTGCCATCACCGATCGCCTGGTATCGTTGGGCGCGGTGGTGCATGAAGGACATCAGGCGGAAAACGTCATCGGTGCCGGAGTCGTCGTCACCAGCTCTGCCATCTCGCTGGAAAATCCTGAAGTTCAATTCGCGCACCAGCAGAAGACGCCGGTTATTCAACGCGCGGAGATGCTGGCTGAGCTGATGCGTCTGCGTTACGGCATCGCTGTCGCCGGCATGCACGGCAAAACCACCACCACCTCAATGATTGCCGCCGTGCTGGCCGCTGGCGGGCTCGACCCGACCGTTGTTGTCGGCGGCCGCGTCAACGCGCTCGGTTCCAATGCACGTCACGGCAACTCGCAATATCTTGTGGCCGAGGCCGATGAAAGTGATCGCACCTTTCTCAAACTCTCGCCGATTCTTGCCGTAGTTACCAATCTGGACCGCGAACACATGGACTGCTACCGCGACATGGCCGATGTGGAAGATGCCTTTGTCGGCTTCATGGATCGCGTGCCGTTCTACGGAGCCACAACAGCCTGCGTGGACAACCTGCTGCTGCGCGGCATTCTGCCTCGGGTGCATCGCCGCATTCACACCTACGGAGCGAGTGAAGATGCCGAGTTCCGTGTGGAGTGGATGGATGCGGCGCCGGGGAGTCTCTCGCAATTCGCCGTGCATTATCGCGGCGCATCGCTGGGGAAATTTACGCTGCATGTGCCGGGCCGCCACAACATCCTCAACGCAACCGCTGCAGTGGCCATCGGTATGCAGTTGGAAGTGAAGCCGCACATCATTGCAGAAGCGCTCGCCGGTTTTCGCGGAGTCGATCGCCGCTTCCAACACAAAGGCAATGTACGCGGAGTTGCCGTTGTCGACGATTACGGCCATCACCCCACAGAGATTCGCGCGACCCTGCGCGCCGCCCGCGAATGCGGATACGGCCGCGTGCATGTTCTCTTCCAGCCGCACCGCTACACCCGCACGCGCGACCTGCTCGCCGATTTTGCTACAGCTTTTGAGGATGCCGACTCGGTTGCCGTCGTGGATATTTACGCCGCCAGCGAAACGCCCATCCCCGGCATTGATTCGCCTTCGCTGGTCGCCGCCATGCGCGTCAACAACACACAAACCGGCGGGCGGACCGATGCCTGGTACGCGGAGAGCATTCCGGCAGCGGTAGAAAAAATCGCAGCCATTGCAAAAGATGGTGATGTGATTCTCACGCTCGGTGCCGGCAATGTTTCGCAGGCCGGCCAGCTTCTGCTCGACGCGCTGGCATCGTAAACATCGCAACTCGTCAGTGTCGACTCAGGTACGTCTGTCCCTTTTCCCACAGTAACTTTGCGTGTATTTTCATTCGCTTGCGCGGTATATTGAAGGTGGCGATTCTCGCGGCCTTGCTCAGGCGTGCGAAAAAGCGACCGCTATTCCCAGAGGGCTGCGGCCCGTCTGGAGCTGCTCCCCGGTCCTGACTACGGCGAAGATTTCAACGCCGAGGATGGGTTCGAGGGCAGTTACCCCGATGCAGAAGGATCCACTTCTGCGTCGCCGGAATACTATCGCCCGCAACATCTCCCCTCTTCCAATCCAGATCGCGTGGCCGCGCCGGAACGTCCGCGTCGCATGCGCGATGATTTTGACTCTGCCGCTCGCATCCCCACGCAGGACGATTCCGAAGAGAGCCAGTTCCTGCGCACCTCGCGTCCCGTGGCCGTGCGCCGCGGTCGCCTGCCGCAAACCATCGGCGGAAAAATCGCCATCGCTTTCGGCTCGCTGGTTGCTCTCTCTGCCATCGCTGCGCTGGCCGTCGGCATTGGCCACTACCTGCTGCATGACGACCACTTCCGTCTCGCCACGCCTGAGGCCATTCATCTTGCAGGAGAGCAGCACGTCTCGCACACGCAGTTGATGGAAATTTTCTCGCACGATGTCGGTCACAACGTCTTTACCATTCCGCTCAGCGATCGCCGCGCCGCGCTCGAGTCCATCCCCTGGGTGGAACACGCCACGGTGATGCGTCTGCTGCCCAATCGTCTGCGCGTCACCATTGCCGAACGTAAGCCAGTCGCCTTCACGCGCGACGGCAGCAGCATTGGTCTGGTGGATGCAAACGGTGTGTTGATGCCGATGCCGCAGGATGCCGAACCCGCAGCCATGTCGTTGCCGGTGGTCATCGGCATGACGCCCGATCTGCCGCTTTCCACCCGTGCCGCGCGCATGGCCATCTACAACCGCTTTGTTGCGGAGATTGATTCTGCCGGCCCGCCACTCTCACGCAAGTTGAGCGAAGTGGACCTGACCGACCCTGAAGATGTGAAGGCGCTCATCCCCGAAGACGGTATGGATGTGCTGGTGCACTTCGGCAATGCAAGCTACCTCGCCCGTTTCCAAAGTTTTGAGCAGCACCTGCCTGAGTGGCGCGAAATGTATCCGCACCTCGCATCGGCAGACATGCGCTATGACCATCAGGTTGTGCTCGACATGCAAACCGGTGCATCGCCGGAAGCCGCGGCAATTACGCCGCCGGCTGTACCGCAGTCTGTACCGCCGACGCCAGCACCTGCAGTTGCACCGCAAAAAGCGGAAGCGCAGAAGCCCGCGCCGCAGAATGTTGCTGCACAGAAACCAGTAGCGCAAACGCCCGTCGCCAAAACACAGGCACCGCCGGTAAAGAATCCGCCGGCTCCCGCACAGGTGTCTCCGGCACCAACGGCTCCGGTACAGACGGTTGCGCAGAATAAACCCGGCAAGCACTCAGCAGCAATTCCGTTGGCTGCGAATGCAAAGCCCGCACCGCTAGCGCCTCCGCCTGTGGCAGCCAGGCCTGCGCCTGCAAAAGCAAACCCACCGGCCATTGCGAGAACGAATCCGCCGACAAGGGGAACAGCCGCTGCATCGACGAACCAGAGAAACGCCGCTGCAAACAGTGCAGCAAAAACTTCTGCGCCCAAGCCGAATTCCGCAAGAACACCGGCAGCCAGAACAGTCGCCAGCAAAACGGCCGCGAAGAAGCCTGCGCCAAAACCCGCAGCCAAACATACACCCGCGGCGAAGACCGCACACGCGCCATCAAAACCGCAATCGCACGCGCCTGCGAAAACAAAACACAATGACGATGCGCCCATGGTGCTGCCGTCCATTACCTCCGGCAATAAGCCGCACAAATTTGTTCCCGCTCCGGTCACCAGCGGTTTCTCAGGAGGTGCGGAATGAGCCGCAACTCCGCACGTGACCACGCCGGTCTGATTACCGTACTCGACGCGGGCAGCCAGAAAATCTGCGTGCTGGTGGCAGAAATGGCCGACGGCCTGCTGCGCTATCGCGGCCACGGAGTGCAGGCGGCAGCGGGTACTCGCCGCGGCACCATCACCGATTTGAAGGCCGCGACCGACGCCATCAACTTCGCTGCACTCGCAGCCGAACGCATCGCGCACGCCGACATTGAAAGCTGCGTCATCGGCGTCGGCGGCATGCACGTGCGCGGCATCAACTGCCACGGCGGCATTCGCCTGGGCAGCCGCATGCGGGAGATTACGCGCGAGGAACTTCGCTCCGCCACAGACTCCGCCCGCACCATACAGATTCCGCAGGACCGCGAAGTGCTGCATCAACTGACGCAGGAATTTATTCTCGACGGCCAGTCCGGCATTTACGATCCGCTGGGCATGGTGGGCAGCGAGCTTGAAGTTCGCCTGCACCTCAACACCTGCTCCGGCGCGGCCATGCAGAGCATCATCACCTGCGCCAACAAGGCCGGGCTGGAAGTGGAGGACACGGTCTACGAAGGCATCGCTGCAGCAGAGGCCGTCCTCTCGGCCGATGAACGCGAACTCGGCGTCTGCATTCTCGATATCGGCGCGGGCACCACGGAACTCACCGTGTATTTTGAGGGCGCCGTGCAACACACCGGCGTGCTGCCCATCGGCGGCGACTACTTCACCAATGATTTGGCTGTTGGTCTGCGTCTGCCGCTGGAAGAAGCCGAAGACGTCAAATGTAATTTCGGCCACGCCGTCGTTACCGCAGTGCCGCAGCAAAGCGAGATTGAAACCGGCGGCAACCTGGCGCTCGGCAGCGGCCAACCGGCGCGCCGCATTCGCCAGCGCCACATTGCAGAAATTCTTGAGCCGCGCGCGCGGGAGTTGTTTGAGATGCTCCGCGAAAATCTTCGCCATCACGGCGTGTTGGAAGCGCTGGGCGCGGGTTGCGTCATCACCGGCGGCGGCTCCATGCTGCCCGGTATTACAGACGTGGCAGAAAGCATGTTGCGGGTGCCGGCGCGTATCGGCTGGCCGGCGCAGCTTTCACGCATGCCCAGGGATTTGGCATCGCCGCGTTTTGCCGCAGCCATCGGCATGGCACTGTACACGCATCGCAGCATAGTCAGCCGAGCGGCAGAAAGTTCCACCGGCTTGCGTTCGAAATTGAAATCAATTTTTGCAGGCAGCTTCTAACCACTTCAGCAAGAGAACGAGATCGGCAGCAAGACAGAAAGAATCATTAGCACCGGAGCAGAAGGAGACAATATGAAAACCGTCACGGACACCACAGCACCCATCAGCGCCGATGCCATCCGCATCCACTACCACAATGACCTGCCGAAGAGCGCGCGCATCAAGGTGATCGGCGTGGGCGGCGGCGGCGGCAATGCCGTCAACCGTATGATTGCAGCCCAGATGGCCGGCGTGGAATTCATCGCCGCCAATACAGACATGCAGGCGCTGCAGCTTTCGCACGCGCCCGTCAAACTGCAACTGGGCGTCAAGCTGACCAACGGTCTCGGCGCCGGCGCCAATCCTGACGTGGGTCGCCGCGCTGCGCTCGAAGACTCCGACAAAATTATTGAAGCGCTCGAAGGCGCTGACATGGTGTTCGTCACCGCCGGTCTTGGCGGCGGCACCGGCACCGGCGCTGCGCCGGTCATCGCCTCGCTCGCCAGCGAGATGGGTGCGCTCACCGTCGCCGTGGTCACGCGTCCCTTTGCCTTTGAAGGCAAGCGCCGCATGATGCAGGCCGAGCGCGGCATGCAGGAACTGATTGACTGCGTGGACACGATGATCGCCATCCCCAATGAGAAGCTGCTGACCGTGGCCAAGGACGCCGGCTTCTTTGAGAGCTTCCGCATTGCCGACGATGTGCTGCGTCAGGGCGTGCAGGGCATCTCCGACATCATCACCATCCCCGGCATCATCAACCGCGACTTTGCCGACGTGAAGACCACCATGGAAGGACGCGGATACGCCGTCATGGGCACTGCCATCAGCTCCGGTCCCAACCGCGCCGCAGAAGCCGCCAAGGCAGCGATGGAGTCGCCGCTGCTCGATACCGGTGCCATCAACGGATCACGCGGCATCCTCATCAACATCACCGGCTCCAGCAACCTCAAGCTCAGCGAAGTCAACGAAGCTTCCACACTGATTGAAAACGCCGCGCATGAAGACGCCAACATCATCTTCGGCGCCGTGCTGGATGAGTCGATGGGTGACAACGTGAAGATTACCGTCATCGCCACGGGCTTCCGCCAGGAAATGCCCGCACGCAAAGAACGGCTGATGATGGAAGCCACGCAGCCCGCCGAGCGTCCCGCGCGCATCGAAGTCGTTCCCGTCTCCGCGCCGCCGGAAGTGGTCAAGCCGCGTTTTGCCAGTGAAGAAGCCGAGCAGGGAAGCAGTGCATCGCTTTTCTCGCAGCCGCAGCAGACGGAACTTCGTCCCGTTTCAGCCTCCGTATTTGATGACGACTTCTTCCGCTCACCCGCCGGTGTGCAGCAGGAGTTGCCGTCGGCTGAAGCCGCCATCAGCACTGCCGATGAGGAAGAGCAGTACGTTGCCTCAACTTCCAG